>Ga0182004_10005668_pt1 | contig 10155 bp, 5 predicted proteins | sample Sormic07211540_1_FD_120479 | JGI IMG/M metagenome (GOLD analysis project Ga0182004, IMG submission 120479) | Endophyte microbial communities from Sorghum bicolor roots, Mead, Nebraska, USA - 072115-40_1 MetaG | ecosystem: Host-associated > Plants > Roots > Unclassified | place: USA: Nebraska...
AAAAAAAATGACGACCGAGAGCACAAGGTTCTGGCTCGACAAGACGTGCGAGTGGAACTTGTAGCGCAGCGCTTCGATCATCGATCAAAGATTGCAAACACGCGATGTGATGATGCAAAGACGACCATGAAATAGTGCAGCCATACAGGTGAGCCATCATAACGAAGTGACTCGAGAATGCGTCCGTCGATGATGCCCACCATTCGCGAACCTATAGAATAAGGCCAGTTTAGTTCACTTGGCCTCGTTTACTTTCACCACAAAATCTAAAAATTTTCAAAATTTCTTCTCACATCAAAACTTTAGACACATGTATAATGTATTAAATATAGACAAAAATAAAAACTAATTTTATAATTTTATCGAAATTTACAAGACGAATCTTTTAAGTCTAGTTAGTCCATGGTTTAATAATAATCACCACAAACAAACAAAAGTGATACAGTGTCGCGAAATTTTTTCCTTCGCGAACTAAACACAACCTAAAAACCAAAAACCTTTTAAGATTTTCGTCGTATCCAAACTTGTGGCACATAAATAGAGCATTAAATATAGACGACAATAGAAACTAATTGCACAGTTTTTTATAAATCGCGAAATGAATCTTTTGAGACTAATTAGTTCACGATTGAACAATATTTGTCAAATAAAAACGAATATGCTATAGTAGACAAAACCACCAAGAAAATTTCGGGACTAAGGCCTTGTTTGGCACAACTTAACTTCACTAGTAAAGTTATTTTTTTAGAAAATAGTTTAATGAGCAACTTCCTAAATGAAGCTAAGCTATTTTGGAAAAAATGTTTGGTAAAATAGCTTCACCAACCACTTCTCGCATAGATGAGAGAAAGAAATGAGTGAGAGAGCTGCAATAAGCTACTTTTTCAGCTTCATCCCACTCATGTTTTTATGAGAGGAGAAGAAAAACAGCTTCACCCATAAAGTTGTTTTTGAAAACAAGTGTTTGACAAAAAAAAAGCTAATGAAGCTATTGTGAGTTGTACCAAACAGGCCCTAAATAAGGTATAAATGACAGAAATTAGGGCATGTTAGACACATTTAAAATTCCAAAAGTTACTAGATTCTTCGTCATATCAAAATTTTAAACACATACATGAAATATTAAATATAGATAAAAAATAACTAATTTTACAGTTTGTGTGTAATTTACAAGATGAATCTTTTGAGCCTAATTAGTCTATGATTAAATAATAATTGTCAAATACAAACAAAAATGCTATAATGTCCAAATAAAAAAATGGATTTAAACGGGCCCTCACTCGTGGAAGCATCAACGAGTACTTGTAGATGATTCTCTCCAAAAGAAAGAGAGTGCTCGTAGATAAAAAAAATGATTCTGAAAAACAAAAAGGGTGGATCAGATGATTAAGATAATGCCGAAAATTATGCTACATTTGCTTGTTATTACCGAAATCTTAGAAACTGAACGACGAAAAGAATGTTAAGTGGTACATGGTTATACATGCAGATCCTCTATCCCAAAATAACTAGACATCACATGTTCTCAAAAACCATTTTTAATCCAGAATATAAGATTTACTAGCAAATATGTGCATCGTTGCCACGGGATCATTCGTGGAAAATGTTGACGTGAATGGTACATATCTATTTGTGTTTTATTATCCTTCTATAATTTTTTTTATGATGACCATGATGTCATCTCTAATATATATTAACGTCAACATAATATAATAATGTCCTATTAAACCTATATAAAATTAAAATGCACCTTGATATACACATAATTATATCATAACTTCAACTTTTCATATTATCCATGTGTTTTTACAACTTTATCCATCTTCGTAGCTTTTTGACACATTATTTCAAGCTCCATAATCTTTTTTTTTGTCGATGCATCGAGGACTAGTCTGTTCGCTATTGATTATGACAGGAGACCATTTTTTCACACAACAACCCTCATCATGAATTACATAAATACATTTTCTTAGACTTGATTAGATAATAATTTTCTGTCCTAGGTTATAGTTCATAAAATAATTAGTTAGAACATTAACTAATTTATATTTTAATTAAAATAAATTTTGTTTCTAGTTGAACTACATCGGATGATGTAAATATTTGTTTGAGTTAATAGGTTTAAAGGCCCATAATGTTTTATCTATTTTTAGTTCATCACTTCATCACGTTTATATATATAAAAAAACACCTGAGTGAGTAATAGCAGATGGAAAAAAGACAGATAAAAAAACCGAGCGGAGCAAATAACTAGCCACAAAACCGAGTAGAAAAAAAATAAAAAAATAAGAAGTCTTAGAAACTGGACGACGAAAATAATGTTAAGTGGTACATAGTTATATATGTAGATCCTCTATCCCAAAATAACTGAACATGGTATGTTTTCAAAGAACTTTTTTTTAATTTGGTATATAAGATTTACAGAAAATTATCTATAAAAATATATTTTAATACTTATCTAATTCTTGAGCCACATGAAACGGTTAGATTTGGTTAGATTTTATATTTTAAAACTAGCAAATGTGTTCGAACATTACACTAAGCATTATAGTTTGTTGCACAATTACCTAGGCCTTGTTTAGTTTTCAAAAATTTTTAAGATTCTCCATCACATCGAATCTTGCGACACATGCATGGTGCATTAAATATATATAAAAACAAAAACTAATTGTACAGTTCATCTATAAATCGTGAGACGAATCTTTTAAACATAGTTACTCCATGATTGGATAATGTTTGTCAAATAAAAACAAAAGTGCTACAGTGTCGTTTTCCAAAAGTTTTTGCGAACCGAACAAGGCCCTAGACATGTTGCAGTTCGGATATTTAGGCCTTGTTTAGTTCACCATGAAAACCAAAAAGTTTCAAGATTCTCCGTCACATCGAATCTTTCGGCACATACATGAAACACTAAATATAGATGAAAATAAAAACTAATTGCACAGTTACTTGTAAATCGCGAGACGAATCTTTTGATCCTAGTTTTTTTTAATTGGACAATATTTGCCACAAACAAACGAAAGTGCTATAGCGAAATCCAATTTTTTTTTCCGCATCTAAACAAGACTTTATTATTCAACGCTTGTGATATATAATATGTTTTTTTTAACTAAACTACATACCATATGTTATTCTAACTCATATGAGTGCAGGCTATAATATCCCTGCTGTGCACATCAAGGTTCGTGCTGGTGCACAACTTGTTGGTGATGGCGGATGCTTCTTAGAGATGCCTTTTTTTCATTCTTATAAAAAAATATAGATTAAAATATTTTATTGGAAACTCTTGTAGGTGCTTATTATGAAAAATAAAGAAATGTGGGTTGAAAGGAACACTATGTTCTTTAATATTAGTTAGAGATAGAGAGAAGACGAGATATAAATAGTCATATGGATAAATAGATATAAATATAGATATTTATGGAGTCACTTTGTATTTTAATATAATTTGGATATATATTATAGAAATAGAAAATGGTTAGAAGAAACGTTTTGTTATATAGAGATAGAGATAGAGATGCTAATAACTGTCACTAATCATGCTAAATGTTGCCACGCTGGCACGTGTAGTCGATAAACGTGGGACAGTGCCGCCACACGCCCACGGCTAGGCCTCGTTTAGTTCCAATTTTTTTTTAAAATCGACACTGTAGCATTTTCGTTTGTATTTGACAAATATTGTCCAATCATGGACTAATTAGACTCAAAAGATTTCTCGTCAATTTCGACCAAACTGTGTAATTAGTTTTTATTTTTATCTATATTTAATACTTCATGATGCATCTAAAGATTCGATGTGACAGGAAATCTGAAAATTTTTGTAAAATTTTTTGGAACTAAACAAGGCCTAGCTGTAGTACTCCTGGTACAAATTACTGTCCCATCAATCGCCTCCATGATTACCTGGCCGTACGTAATTTTGACGTAAAACTAATCACCGTCGAAACGCGCCGCTTTAAATAATCCGGAAATGCCTCCCCCTTTCCCTCTCCAGTTTTTGAACACACCGTTGTGAGCAAGACAAGACAAATCGCTAGAAGGAGCAAACGCGCTCGGTACCCAGCAGCAAGACACCTCCGCTAGGGTTTTCCCCCGCCGACCAGGCATTGCGGAGGCAGCAAGCCACGCCACAGCGAGCCGTAACGGGACCTCGGCGTCGGCGGGGCGCCACCACCGGCGGCGTCGGCTGATTTTGATGGTGGGTTGCGCTGCTGGGGCTCAGATCTGAGATATGGCCGACGGCGGGGGCGAGGAGGGGAATGCTTCGGCGCACAAGGGCTCCGCGCGCCGCCGGGGCCCGGTGCCGGCGGGCCTGGACGCGGACGACCTCCTCACACTCATGCACGGGTCGGATCCCGTCAAGGTCGAGCTCAACCGGCTTGAGAATGAAGTCAGGGGTGAGCTGATTCGTGACTGGTGCTGCGTGGATTCAAATTTTAGTTGATTTTCGAAGCATTTTAAGGGTCTTATTGGGCAATGTTTGGTTCTTCTTCGAGGTTTTAGATAAGGATAGGGAGCTGGGCGAGGCGCACGCGGAGATAAAGGCGCTGCGGCTGTCGGAGAGGGCACGGGAGAAGGCCGTCGAGGAGGTAACTTCTGAACGTTCTTCATGCTTACCGTTGTTTGAATGGTCATTTCACTGTATTATGGACTGGAGTGGTGTCGTCGCGCCAGATTTTAAGTGCAAAACTTGGTAGGCATGGGCAAATAGCCCCTCCGGGGGATTCAGTCTCAAACTTAGCTGGGTTTAGCAGGAGTTTGAGGGCAAGGTATCTGAACCGTGTTTGTTTTCTTGTAGTATTCAGCTGGGTCGATTAATTCTAATGATATGGTTCATTTCTGGGTGGCATGATTTTCTCGGTCCAGCATGTGTTTGCTATTTTGTTCAAAATTAGTTTGGCTTAGCTTTTCATGGGCACTTCTCTTCTGCCTGAGCGACAGCGGAATAAGTCCTTAGCAGCATGTTGCTTCTCTTATGGTTTTGTTTTCCCCCATTTCCCTACTTTATCAACGAGGCATAGTATATATGATCCGGAGTGACAATAATTGCTGGAAAAAAGGAGAATGGGTGTATTTGGAGTCTATCTTCTGTTCATTCAGGTCTAGTTATGGCGGACTTTAGGAGTTCACTGAAATGAATAGAATCTGGTTTGGGGATCCTGAAGCTTATTTTACAATTTCTGAGTTTTGATTCTCATTTTCCATACATGGAGGCCTTTTTTTTCAGCTAAGGCAGAGCCTTAAAGTACTTTCAGAGCACTGTGCCTAGAGCTAGTATTATCAATTGGGATCCTTTCTGTTAAAGGTTTGTTTCTTAAATATACAATTGCAGTTTATATGTCTGTTGAGCCTGTCCAATTCAAGTCGGTGTTAAATTCACTGAGGAACCATATCCTGTATGATCTTATTTTTTCTGTTGTGTTTCTGTAAGATGAGATATCTTGTTTGCGGGCATCTATTATTTGTCTGGATCTAAGGTCCTCCCACTTGCTTATCATCTCATCTCTTTGGAACTCAACATGTCATAGGTTTTTTGAGCAAGTGAACAGTATATGTGGCTTTTATAGCATACTTGCTTATTGGCAAATCCAAGTACCTCCTGAAACATGAATGACTCAACATTTGATTTATGATCAGTTATAATGAAATTAATCCAGTGATTGAGATTTTGCCCCTTCTGGGTGCCAAGACAAAGGTTCTTTTGCATTTTTTTATTTTTATTCTTGCATTTCTCTGTGTTCAAATATTCCTCAAAATAACTATTTCACCAGCTAAGACATTTTTTTTTTCAAATCGAAGATACATCTGTCATATTAAACTGCTGTGGTAATGGTATTGCCAGGGGCAACTCAATTAATTTGTAGCTTTCTATGCCATTAGTGAATATAGGGATGGCCTGACTCATGTCCAGACTAGTATGTTATTCGAGATCTTACCTCGTGCAATGCTCTTTAACATTGGTTTTCATGATGGTAGCTGGGCTATGCTCTATTGCTCTTTGATATATAAATAAATGAAAACAAAGGGAACGAAGGGAGTTTTTTTTCTTCTATTTTGTTAAATATGGTTAGTTTCCTTTGTTAATATGACTGTTAATTTGTTGTACTTTGATGACAGCTCACTGCTGAATTAGAGAAGGTGGATGAGAAACTCAAGTTGACAGAATCTCTCCTTGAAAGCAAAGTATATATATATCCTATGACTCCCTGTTGTTGTTTCTGCCCCCTCTATTGGTTGCTCTCTCGTAACTGGAGTTTTGCAGAACCTAGAACTGAAGAAAACAAATGATGAAAAAAAGGCTGCTTTGGCTGCCCAGTTTGCAGCTGAAGCAACACTACGAAGAGTACATGCAGCTCAGAAAGACGATGACATGCCACCTATTGAAGCCATCCTTGCGCCACTTGAAGCAGAGTTAAAGCTTTCTAGGAAGGAGGTAATCTTACAACCTATCTCTTACCTGTTTTTTATCTGCAATGAAGTCATGTTTTTCTCATACTTTATGGCATATTGAATTCCTCTCTTGATTGCATAGATCATATGCATTTCCTTTTAATGCAGAGGATACATATTCACTATACTTGACAAAAGAATTCCTGGTTCTTTTCAGATCGCAAAGCTCCAGGATGACAATAGAGCTTTGGACCGTTTAACAAAGCAAAAGGAGGCAGCACTGCTAGAAGCGGAAAGGACTGTACAAATCGCAATGGCTAAAGCTGCTATGGTTGATGACATGCAAAATAAGAACCAAGAGCTGATGAAGCAAATTGAAATTTGCCAGGTAAATAGAGTCTATTGTATCTTACAGGGTCTATACAATAAATTAATCAGTAAAGTCATCACAATTGAACTTATTTCTTGGTACCTTCCTGGAATGCAGGAAGAAAATAAGATCTTGGATAGGCTGCACCGCCAAAAAGTTGCGGAAGTAGAAAAGCTGAGTCAAACTGTGAGAGAGCTGGAAGAGGATGTTCTGCAAGGTGGTGCAACTGCCAATGTTGTTAGAGATTACCAACGGAAAGTTCAAGAAATGAATGTAACCTACTATCCTTCATCTCTTAGGGCCTGTTTGCAAAGGTAGTTTTATGATCCAATCCCTAGGGTTTAGTACAAAGTGAACTAAATCCTAAAAGTTTGTAGATCAATCTTCCCTTGCAAACAGGCCCTTGCTCTGCAATTGTTGATTCTTTACACAATCATGTGACCTGTGCTATCTTCTGTTCATGACACAATTAGGAAGAAAAGAAAATTCGTGATCGTGAACTTGCTCGAGCAAAAGTTACTGCAAATAGGGTTGCTGTTGTGGTCGCAAATGAGTGGAAAGATGCTAATGACAAAGTAATGCCTGTTAAACAGTGGCTTGAAGAGCGAAGGTTCCTGCAGGTAGGATGCTAAAGCTGTTTCATATAGGACATCCACAGTTATCAACAGAGTAAAATGCATTAATTCTAATGTCTTCGACAAAATCTGCTTCTGCAGGGTGAGATGCAGCAACTTCGGGACAAACTTGCTATTGCCGAGAGAACTGCTCGATCGGAAGCTCAATTAAAGGTTAATAATCACAATGTTCATTTCGAGCTAATATTTGAAGCACTGGAGTAATTAATTTTCAGCTGACCATTAAAATTGATCTGAACTCAGGAAAAGCTTCAGTTGCGCTTAAAAGTTTTAGAAGAAGGTTTGAGGGGCCCTCCAAGTGGTTCTAGTCGTCCTCCTATGGAAGGAAAGAGTTTAAGTAATGGACCTCCCCGTCGACTTTCACTAGGTGGTGTTGACAGTATCTCCAAAATCTCTCCGAACGGTGTGTTAATGAGGAGGTCTCCGTCTTTCAATTCAAGATCCTCCCTCTCTACCAGCAGTTGTTTGGTCCTGAAGCATGCAAAAGGAACTTCAAAGTCATTCGATGGTGGTACCAGATCATTAGACCGAGGAAAAGTTCTCGGGAGTGGGCCTCATTCACTCAATAGATCTACGGATGCGGTTAAAGATTGTGAAACGGCTGACAATTGGAAGGCTAATGCAGAAGAAAAAAGTAATGAAATCACAAACAATGATTCAGCTGATATGGTCTCTGGCGTACTCTATGACGTGCTGCAAAAGGAGGTAGTTTCCTTGAGAAAGGCATGCCATGAGAAAGACCAAACTCTAAAGGACAAAGAAGATGCAATAGAGGTATGATGCTATACTACTATCATGGAACTTAAGGTGCTACTTTATTATTTAGTAATTAGTACTGCTTCCTCTGTCCCAAAATAGATGACCTTATAGCATTCAAATTTTGTCCCAAAATACTCCAACTACTCACTTCCCAATGCACATTTCTCTTTTCCCAATACATCTATTTTGGTCTTTTGGCTTCAGCGTTAGTTTCCGTGAGAGATTCTTAAACGTCAGCTAATATGGGACGGAGCCAAGGAGGGAGTACCTCCATTCTCCTTGTTAGCTAGATTTCTCACATGAAATTGTAGTATTCCCTCCCTTTCACAAAGGGTTGCAGTTTTAGGTTTGTCCTAATTCAAACATTTCTATCTTTGACCATCAGTTCCTTCAGATTTGTATAGTCTAACGATATTTATGAAAGTATTTCTCATGGTGAACCTAGAAACATAGATCTTATGATGATAAACAATACAAATTTCTAGAAATTGAGGGTTAAAGATAAGACTTTGGGCAAAACTAAGACAACAACCTTTTCTGAAATGGAGTAGTGTGGTAGCGAGATTGTTAATCTGTTTGCCGACAATAATTAGAGGTCATGTCAGTGCTCAAAACTAAGTCAGATTGGACATAGTGGATGGATATTGTATGTGAGGAAACATTGTTTTGTTGTTTAGCTTATCAACTGTTGTCTACACTCTACAGATGCTAGCAAAGAAAGTAGATACATTACATAAAGCAAAGGAAGTGGAGGCTAAAAAGAAGAGGCAAGAGATAGCTGCTCTGGAGAAAAAATTTGCTGCAGTGTGCCTTGAACAAGAACGACTTGGTAATTTGAGAGGACCTGGAACTTCTCAGACGGTTTCAGGAAGGTATGCCCTTTGAGATGTTTTATGCAAGAATATTTTTGTAAGGTTTTATATGAGACGTTTACCTTCTCTTTGAATACTTAAACATGACCATTAATATTGGAAGATTAGTAAACCCTAAGTGTGCTATCTACTCCATGGATTCATATACTAATAAATATTAACCTTTCAATTGCTGTCTTGCTTAATATATACTTCTGTATAAGCAGACTGGCTCTTATTATGTTTGTTGACTAATTCTGTAATCCATGCCTCTTTTATTTATGTAGCACAAGCAACTCAAGTTATTTGATGACATACGAATAACACTGGAACATAGTTTGTTTTTGTCCAGTGCTATCTTGATTTACACCTTCATTTTAATGCTGCAGAACTGCATCGCGGGGTGGATTGACGCGCAACCTCCAATAGCATACATCTAACTTCAGGCAGGCATGGAATTCGTCGATAGGCTTCATTTCCATTGTATTTCTTCCCCTGTTCTTATTCGTTTTGTGATCAAATAGCACAGATGACCCTGCGATACCTAGACGGGGGGAAAAGAGTAGGTTTTCATCTGACATGACTTGCTTTTAATGTAGTGAAGGTATATCCTTCAGTGGGTGAGGTTTAACCTTGCGGCATGCCCTCATTTTGTCGAGGCAGTGCTGTGGTGGTTGTATAGGTTGGATGATCCTGTGCCTTTCTATATGTAGTGGAGCTAGTGTGTTTGTGTTGCATGTCCGGGTTGTGAATATGTCATTGTAGTATTCTGCTGTGGTTTCTCCTTTCTACCCGATTTGTTTGCCCTTGGTGGTTCCGTGGTTGGGCTGGTGGACTTGGTTCTTGGGACACCGTGTGTGCTACTGTCTTGTTCAACGCCGAGCTGAATCATAATGGAGTTTATCACCTGCTGCGGACGAATTTGTTACTGCAAATGTAACTTGTGCTTCGGTTCATGTTTCGGAGGTGGCAGGTTTTGGATGAAATGGTTTGAACTTAAGGTGCTGGCCACTTTACTGTTGTGCTCCTGTTTGGTGATGTCCCAAACTCCCAAAGCATAATGGTACTGTATTTGGTTAGATTAGCAAACTGCAAAGTGGATGTGTCCCCTCATTGACCACCGAGCCTCGTTAACTGTAGCTACCGCTAT
>Ga0182004_10005669_pt1 | contig 10155 bp, 7 predicted proteins | sample Sormic07211540_1_FD_120479 | JGI IMG/M metagenome (GOLD analysis project Ga0182004, IMG submission 120479) | Endophyte microbial communities from Sorghum bicolor roots, Mead, Nebraska, USA - 072115-40_1 MetaG | ecosystem: Host-associated > Plants > Roots > Unclassified | place: USA: Nebraska...
AATTTTCAAGATTCCCCGTCACATCGAATCTTGCGGCACATGCATGAAGCATTAAATATAGACGAAAACAAAAACTAATTACGCAGTTTACCTGTAAATCGCGAGACGAATCTTTTGATCCTAATTAGTCTATGATTGGATAATATTTGCCACAAACAAACGAAAGTGCTACAGTAGCGAAATCCAAAATTTTTCTCAAACTAAACAAGGCCATAGTGTTAATATAAATCTAGAATCAAACTCTTGAATTAGAATTCCTATTTAGCTTACTCAAAAGATTGAAGTAATCTATTTATGAATTAGGATTAGGACTCTTCTTAGCTATCAAAGTTACCATATATAGGACCTATATAAAACTAGAATCGAACTCCATATCATGTTAGACAAGAGCTATTTTATAACTCGTATAAGCACGAGTTATATATAAGTTTGGACGAAAAATACTCTGCATTATCCGGTAGTTAGAGGAAGACGAACAAAAAATAGACTGAAATTTTACCTCTTTGATATTATATATATAATTAGATAATGTAGATATATATACAGATATAGAAATAGATTTGATATTTTTTCCCGTTGCAACGCACGGGCATTTTTGCTAGTAATAACTAATAAACAAACAAAGGGCAATCGATGTCTCCTCCAGCTTCGAAACATTTTCGTAATAAAATAAAATTAAAAGGCAGGAGACCGTGAGATGATGATGATAATGACGAGCAAAACGCATGTCGTTGTCGTTGCGACGTAGCATTCGCTGCTGGGCCAGCGATCAAAGGATAGCACGTTCTGCTCTGCGACTGCGTGCGCCGGTGGGGATAGCAGAAAGGAAAGATGGTGGCGTCCCTTTCTGCGGCAGCCCGCGGGGTTGGGGTTGGGCAACACCACACCTCCGCGCGGCTCGGGGACCCCCAGGCGGCACGCCGCGTGCCTCCCTACGCCCGGCAACCGGGTTGCTTTTGGGGGAATTTCCCATTCACCATATTCCCGTCGTCCCAACTCACCTAGCAAAATGCCTTTGTTTAAAGCTGATGATTGCAACCCAAATGAAGAGGCGTGTGTGTGTATCTATTTTAAATGGTAAGTTTATTTGATCTGTTTCTTAGACATGCATAGAAGAATCTACTATATATTCTGTCAGTGTTTTCATAGACGGTGGCTAATGGCCATCATTGTTAGTCAACGCTGAGCCCCCAGAGGTTTCCTAGCTACCAGATTTCAGCAGAACAAAGTTGACACGTACGGTAAATCAGCTCTACACCTGACATTATTGTTGCAGAGCGGTTGGCACGCTTCCGCTCTTATTTGTACTTGGATTCCTCAAAGGTAGCAAACTATACCCGTTGGTGGTGGATACGTGTAATTATTTACTATTTATATGTTCTTCGCTCTTATTAGTAATTTGCAGTCTCCAAAACTCCTATCTGGATACAATAAGCCATGCCCTGCTTCCGGTTACCAGCCATAGGTTTCGTGCTAGTGCTAGGGTCGACATAATAATGAAACCGTGATGCATGGTCCATTCTCTGCACCATAATACTCATCCTACGTTGTTATCTATATCTCTCTACTGTTAGCTATTTGTTCTTCTCTTTTTGTTGTGGGAATTTGTACACTATGCCGATCCGACCTGATAGAGAGAGATCACAGATGGCTAGCTAGCTGGCGTAGACCCACATCAACAGATTGCCGCCGTGTCCTATGCTGCTGTAGTGTAGTGTAGTGTAGTGTAGTGGAAATGCTGCTGCACTGCTCACTCTGTGTCGAATTCTCGTCACTTGCATTGCGACTTGCAAGCCCCCTGGCCCAACATTTAAATGGGCCATTGTTGGGCGAAGCCCTGGCCTGTTTGATGTCCTAGTGGTACAGGGGCTCTTCTGGTTTACATTTTAATTTAGCCCGCTCCGTTATCTTCTTTACCTTTTCATTCAGGAAACACAATTCTTCTTTTGCTCAACAACCCAATGGAGGCCTGTTTGAAGTTTGTGTTGGGGGCCTTTTCCATTGCTTTTCTGAGAAATCCATCCGTTTCATTTCATCACATCACATATAAATAATAATACTAGCTGAAAAATCAACATTACATTAGCCCCATGAAAACTCTTCTTCTTGCACAACAGCCCCATCACACATTGACGACACTGAGATGGTATCACAAAGTATATATGGTTCAAAATGTTTGATTTCAGCCCTTGAAATGGACGGGACATGCATGGCTCCAAGACACTCATGGCCAATATACATATGCATGTACCAGTACGTGTAGATCACTGGACGAATGAAATACGCAGCACATTTTACAAAAAGAAAAAAAGGATCAGCAAATTAAAGACGCCAAAATAGTAACTCGAGATGGTTCGCCGCGGAATAGTAGTGCACGCATGATGATGCATCTCCTAGCTCGATCGGTTGCTATATATGATTGATTAGTAGTTGACGGCGGAGCACTTGCGGCGGACCTCGCCCTCGTTCCCGGTGAGCACCTGAGCCTCGCCGAGGCGTCGCATGGATTGGGCGAACTGGCCGACGAAGGCCTGGGACCTCTGGTTGGCGTAGGACCTGACGAAGCCGCCCGTCCGGGAGTCCGCCAGCAGCTTCTGGTCCGTGTCCAGCAGCCCCTTCCCGTGCACCAGGTTCTTGTAGTACTGGTTGTCGAACGCCGTGGGCGTCTCGCCGTCCAGCTCCACGTACTCCCCGTCGCCGCCCGCGCGGCACTTGCGCTGCAGGAAGTCGCCGTACTGCCGGTCCAGCAGCAGCAGCGCGCCTCCTTCCTTCCGGCGCTTGCACAGCCCCGGCCTCACCGCGCCGCACGTCGCGCGCCCGATCGTGTGAGCTCCTGCCATGCATGTCAATGTCATGTCAGCATAATGTGTGTGTGTTAGTTAGTTAGTTATGTGCCGGTCGATCGTCGATCGATGCGTACGTGCGGCGGTGCCCAATTGATAACCAAATTAATCGACAGATGAGAGAGCTCACCGGAGAGGGCGACGAGGTCTTGGATGTTGAGCCCGTTCTTCTCGAAGAAGGAGATGAGCTGGGTGACGCTCTGGCCGCCCATGGGGACGTCGCGGTCGGCCGTGTTGGCGCTGAAGTAGCCTTTCCGGTCCTTGCGCCCGTAGTTGAGCGTCCAGTAGGGGCCCCTGACCGCGGCTGAGGCGACGGCGTCGCGGGCGGCGGCGGTGAGGATGTCGGCGCAGGAGACGGTGGCGTGGCACTTGGCCTCCAGCTCCTTCTTGATCTCCTCGATCAGCTCGAACCCGCGCAGCGTCCTGCTCGCCTGCGCGTACTTCTCGCTGTGCCCCGGCACGTCTAACAGGATCGACCCGTCCACGCCCTGCACGTACGTACCGCCCGCCGGCGACGACCACATCAGTCGTTTCACGTTCACCATGTCGTCAATTCGATTCACCGGTGACAAATAAACTAGCTTAATTAGTTAAGCTGATGACGCACGAAAGACGATACGTACCCCGACGGCGAAGTCGTGGAAGAAGAGGCGGATGATGCTGGCGGCGAGGGTCTCGTCGGCTTTCACAGCCTTCATCACGGCCCTCCCGACGATTTCCTCCATTTGCGGGCACGACTTCTCGTAGTACCTCTCGTCGAGGCCGGCCACGGGCTTCTGGTACGCCGGCACCTTGTAGCTGCCTTCCTGGCCGCCGCTGCCATTCGAACCGGCCGCAGCGCCATCGCCGCCGTAACCTTTGGAGCCCGCGGCCACCGAGACGGCGAGGAGGAGGAGCCCGGAAAGGGACAAGAACGAGGAGACAGCCCGCGGCGTCCTCATCTTGCTCTGTCGATCGATCGCCGGAGGGTGGACCTGAGGTGCTCAGGCTTCTTCTAGCTCGTGATGGATGGCATTGACCTGGGGTTCCATTGCGCCAGGATACTTTATACTACTGGAGTACTGGTACAGCAGCTAGCTGCTAGCTCCCCGTACATGCAGGCACGTACTCCTAGCAGCTTTACAACGACGTGACGAGCAACACAACATCCATTTTGATCGACGATACCTAGATGGTTTGCACGTAGGTGGTGGTGGTTGTTGGAGCAATCCAATATATTCTTCTTCAATTGTTGTCGGCATTTATTTGAAAAAGGAAGTATGTCCATTGCAGATCGATCGATTATGAGGCCCTGACTTCTGCTAGTGCTAGAGCTTCACTTGCAGCATGCCACATCGTGTCAGCAACTCCCATGTTGCTGCTAAACACAAAAGTCAAAGGCACATAGCCACATTGCAATTTCCTATTGGCTCCTGCAGACAGCATGGTAGCAGAATATTAGCTCAGGGTAGACACTGGTGCTGGCCTCACCTGAAGAGAAAAATGGCAAGCGAATGAAATTACTTGTTTTGGGCGAGAGGTATTTCGCCGGGTCTCATGAATTCAGTTCAAATCTGCAGTGAATGAAATGCCGAAAATGTAGTCTGCGCCAAAACATGCTCCATCGATCTGTTGGTGCATAAATGCGACTTACTAGTTTCAAACATACAAAATAGACTCTTCGAATATAGCATTGTATATCGTCAGTGGAACTCTACAGTGATGTTAAAATATACAGGGTCAAGAATACAAGTGGGGAAAATGCTCCCCTCTATATTTAACAAGCTGCAGCAAAAGCCCTAAAACCAGCTTCCAGCAAAAACTCTATTCTGCCAGTGGATTCATACTTCATACTCATATTCCGGAAAAAAAAATGAAGTTAGGGATAATTCCTCAGGTGAGCTCTTGAGTTTTATTTCTCAGACTAGCTCTCAACTGCTTCAAGGCTCAAAGCTAGCAAATCGTTCCATGTGTCCGTTGGTCCTGGCAAACACCAATGCATGCAATCATCGTGTTTTTTCCCGCCAGTTGTTGAAGGGTGAGCATCAGCTCTGAATTCACTCATGCGAGTGATGTCCAGAACTCTGAAACTTGACTGTTCAAGAGCCTTCACCAAGTGTTGGTTTACCAAGCGTGTTTCTACATTGGTGCTGTTATTGTCCAAAGAGAAAAAATCTTCCACCTGAACAGGTTTGCCTCAATATGTTAGTCTATTTTTTTATATAGAAAAAACAGATTTTGGCAGAAACCATCAAACAGTTTGCCGTTCAGCATCAGAGCATTGTTCCAACATGTTAATGAAATCCATTAAGTGGGGATTAGCTTGTCTGCCAGTTAGTGGATGATTATTTGGAAATGCTCTGATTCTGTTCAAAAACTGATCACAGAGGATAGAATATAAAAAGATGCATTATTTTATTTTGGCTGACATGTTAACATGAAAAACTCTCTGTTCAAAAACTGATCGCAGAGGATAAAATATAAAAAGATGCATTATTTTATTTTGGCTGACATGTGAACATGAAAAACTTTCTGTTCAAAAACTGATCGCAGAGGATAAAATATAATAAGACACATTACTTTATTTTGGCTAGCATGTTAACATGAAAAAGATTAGGTCCCTGCAGCGCAAGGTCCCGTATGCAACAAGGATAATGGTTTCTTATTCCTTTACATTTGGATAAAAAAGTTGTGTACATGGCAGCATGCCCAATTGAGCTTAGAACTAAGTTAATAAGCCAACCATCGTGCAGTTATATTATCTTCAATAAACATTTTCTCATTCTTTATATTACAATTGTCCTACCAGATAACACAAGAACATAACAAGGAAGTATTTCAGCACATTCCCATATCCATGTCAGCATATTATGCATGATGTTGCAACAAAATTGAAGAAACAGAAAGCTTGCATGAGGATATGAAAAAGTTTGCTATTTAAGCATTTCATGTATTTAGTACCATATCAGTACCTCTTCTGACGATAAGGGCAGGTTGCGTTGGCAAGATCCACCTTCATTCCAGTCACCACCTTCAAAATGTCTAGGAGATTGAGTGCGGAAGAATTTCACTGTGTTTGGTCTCATTGCTTTGTTCACATACGTTATCTGATGGAAATTATTTATTCAGAGCATGAGAAAGATAAGATGAAAGTCATTCTGATAGACATACAAAGGCAGCATTTTTTTCTTTTTAAGAGATGAAAATGTCATAAATCCACTCAGATCAAATTCACATGGTAAAGAATATTTCAACAACTGGTAAAATTTATCAAGTAGTTGAAGTAGAATATGCATATCATAGAGAAATGCTAGTCCATTGCATAGTAAGAGAACATCAGGATTCAGTTACATATGAGCTTCAGGCACGGATAAAATGGTTATTAGATATCTGCATGGGCACTCTAAACTGGAACTTTTAGAAACATGAAGAAACAAGGCTATAGGCATACCATGTTTTGTAGAACCAAATCCAGTCCAGCAGGTGGCAGTAAAGGAGGAACAATTGGCTTCCCCTTCTCAAAGAAAAGCATTGGTGACCGTATTGGATCAAATTTCGAGGGTGCCCACCACCTAAGTATAAAACAAAGCAAATGAGGCCAGTGGTAAAAATAGTATATGTGCATTGTTTGGTCAACCAATCGTGCCAAGATCTTAAATCATAAAATTCCGTTAGTTTGGCATCAAGCTGTAGAACTGATGATGTGATGCTTATTTGTTCATGAATAAATATCACGTACCAATGCCCAGTGTTGAAAATAAGAACATCATGGAAGCTACATGCCTCTACCCATGTTTGATCAGGAATATCCACATCAACTCTGTAACCTTGCTTATATCCAAGAGATTCTAGAGTGCCTCCATTTGGATTTGCTGACCATCTACAAAATGAGTGATATGGGGTTCAATAAAAGATGACCAATTAGAAGGGCAACAATATCACCATGAACAAAAAGTTCTGAATCAGCGTCTAATTGACATAAAAAAGTTTTAGGAATCAAATAGGCAAAATTAAAGAAACATAGTGACTGATAAGAGCACAGTTCTATAAACATTAAGCCACTATTTCTTTAACAAGGTAGCAAGAATGGTCGACTGGGAGATATTTCAAATTTTTCAGTGCTTCCAAGTTACATCTAGAGTTGTAAACTGAAAGCAAGATATGCAAAACTGAAATAAAGTTATCATAAATAACAATACAAGTAGGCCATATGTCCAAATAACCATTTTTACGCTAATCCAAATGAAATGACACTTCTTACCTACCATAGCGTACCAAGAGATTTGTCCTGTGGTATGCCACGGTGAGGTTATAGCTCAGGAAGGTGAATCCACGGTCTGCCCCTGCAGGACGCCATTTGCGAACCTCACCACTGACTCCCCTCAGCATGCAGACTAATGAGGCAAACATGTTGCGGTTCAACGAATCACCCACAAATCCTGCAAGACAGGTATAGGACAACCGTCAGCACAGCAAGGCAAATTTCAGATGCTCTAAATATATGAGTTCAGTACAGGCAGAAAATCTGAGTACACTTTGATGCCTCAGAGTTTGGAAGTGTGAATCAACATTGCTTCTACCTTTGGCCAATTGTAACAATCTAACTAGAAGCATGCCGCAGAATGGACACAGCAGAATGGACACAGTGGAACATGCAACCATCATCACACAAGGACATGTGCAAACAAAGTACGGTGTGCAATCACATTACTCGCCTGATGACCATTGTACAACTAAGTGGAACGCATCACGCATCGTTGCCACATTCTACACACCCCCGAATCAATTGCTTTGAAAACTACCCAATCACACCAGAACCACCTTGTCACCACCAAAGTCGCATAGCATGTCGATTTTCTCAGCCATTTTTCGTAAACAACAAAACGGGAGCGGGAAGTTACCGATACTGGTGTGCCTGTGGCGCTCCAGGAACCGGCGCGGGTCGAGGCGAGGGAGCTCGCATCCGGGCCCAGCGGGCGCCCACCGCCAGCCTAGCAGGTCGCGGGCGTTGGTCTTGCCATTGGCGATGCAGTTCCAGCCCTTGAAGATCTCCTTGCAGGTGTGGTCGTAGCGGAGCGAGGAGCCCGCGACGGGGTCGCGCACCCACTCGCCGGCGGAGTAGTCGCAGGCCTGGGACCGGGAGGAGGGCTTGCGGGGCGCGGGGAGGAGGGGCCGACGCGAGCGCGAGGAGGTGAGGTGGAGGAGGAGCAGCAGAAGGGGAAGCAGGAGGAGAGTGAGCACGAGGGCGCGCCGCCGAGGCCCCGTGGTCGGGCTCCTCGTCGGCGGTGGCATGGGGGAGCGGCCCGGCGGAGGGCGAGGTTGGGCGAGCGAAGCAGATCTCGTGCTTTGCGCGGTGGGCCTACAATACACAAGCTCGTGCCGAGGAACTTTGCTGGGCCAAAGGAGGAAGAAGGGACAAGTACCGGGCCTTAACAGGCCGGGAGCGTAAACATTGGTGTCGGCCACAAGAATATGCTCAAAAAAAAAAAAAAAAACAGCAGAACGGAAAATGTTCCTCCTGTCATCACAAAGGGAATTTTGTTTCGGTCTCTGGCTCTCTGCATATTATTATGCACCAACACGTAGTAGTTATCTATTGATCTCGATCGCAAAATAAAAAGGCATTGTTGATTACTCGGCGATGATATGGAGTGCTGGAAGCAGAGGGTATGTTAGTTTGGCAGGCGGCAGAGTACAGTACCGTACGGCAACGCAACGAGATGAAGGCAGGCAGGCTGGACCTGGACCGACGTAGCATCCTACTAGAAGCTAGCTGGCGTCATATACAGTGTCATGCCTACGTAGCGACTCGCCGGCCGGCATTGCGTCGAAGCAGGACAGGAATAATGCCTACATTATATTTGTTGTATTGTACTCCGTATATCCATCCACACATGCAGGCAGCAATCATAGAAATACGAGGCCAGGCCGTGTGGCGCGGCGTTCGCCGTCGTCGTCGGTCATCGTCGGTCCACTTCGTCTCTGCAGTCTCTGGACTAGTTTATCTACACCCTACATACGAATCCACCGTACGTATAGTACCAACCTTTGTATTGTACGTATGTACCATCTACAAACAAAGAGCTAGGCGCCGCTAAATCTGTTCGTGCCCGTGACTGGACAGTGACGGCGTTCGTGACGACCTCGTTCTACCGTTGACCATCACCAGGCATGCTCACTCCTATATGTCCGGTACGCTAGGGAGTTGTTTGCATGCAATAACTGAACAAGGACTATCTTCTGCACCCATTTACACTGAAACTGAAAAACTGGCGGCCAACTATGAGTACTGTACTGTACTGTACAGCATTAGCAGTGCAGTAGTTGAGATGCTGGGGCGGTCAGACGCACGGGCAGCTGCTAGGTGCCGTCGCGCGTCAGCCACTAGCTGTGCATGTGCGTGCAAATGGCAATCCGTCGGAGCCGGACCAACCTCATGTACTGCATTCAGCATTCTTCTTCTTCATAAAAATGAACTGATGATCAGTGTTGGTTCTGCCAGTCAGTCAGTCGTTTATGCTTTCTGAGCTCAACAACGCAAGCAACGATAGATGAAGATACGAGCTCCACCAGCACCAGCATTCAGCTCCGATCGATCCCCGTCGTCGGGGTCCCCTAGCCTCCACTGCCGTCCTTGTTTCACGCGGCGTTTCTGCCCCCGGCCGTGTCCGCACGCCGCGCGCGTTTCTTTCAGTGGCGTCGTCGTCCTGCCTGCTGGACAACATGCATGAGCCGATGAGCGCAAACATTATTATTATCTGTCTATCTAACCATCCATGACTTTGCTGACACACGATAATATAAATGCAGATTATCAGCAGAGGCCAGATACTAGCTAGTAGGAGTACACATGCATATGCACGCTTTGGTCGTATAGTTTCGGTGTGTACCGCACACACATCTGGAGGTTGAATTCGTGGCCGCATAGGCCACGGCAACAGACAAATGATTCCAGATGTAAAGTGCACTGCCGTCAGACGTGTTTGTTCCATCTGTGGTTTTCAGCCCCAGCTCACAATTCTGACTTTGCATCCGTGGACTGTGGTGCTAGTCAGAATTTTCTCAAGATGCTCCTGGCCTGGTCCTGGACGCGGCGGCTTCTGCAGTCTAGCGCTAGAACTGGAGTACAGCAATAACTGAATCAAGCCCCCTCTGACTGAAACAATGCCAGTAATGGATTTATTACCAGGTGTGGCGTTCATACCGGTCAAACACACCTCTGCTTCATGCCTCGTGTCCATTGTATCTCCTGCAATTTACAGTAGGATCTACCGGGTTACCAACAGTGGCAATTCCTAAGTTCAATTTTGCTCTGGATCTGGAAAACTACTTC
>Ga0182004_10005670_pt1 | contig 10151 bp, 8 predicted proteins | sample Sormic07211540_1_FD_120479 | JGI IMG/M metagenome (GOLD analysis project Ga0182004, IMG submission 120479) | Endophyte microbial communities from Sorghum bicolor roots, Mead, Nebraska, USA - 072115-40_1 MetaG | ecosystem: Host-associated > Plants > Roots > Unclassified | place: USA: Nebraska...
AACACTCATTACTGTAAAATTCCTGTGTTTTTCAATTCCTCTGTTTTACCACCACATTCCTTTCCTAATCCTGTATTTTCTCCTATTCCTACATTTTTTATTCCTCCGTTCCAAACAGGCCCTAAGGTGGCAAAAACAAGTCCACAGCTGCAATCAACGTCCAATTTACTCTAGTGTGAAATCATGTACAGTTGTACACTTCAAGGCGTGAATGAGGAGACAACTGGGTAAGTAAGTGTGTTCCATATAGAGTTTTCATTTGACATTTGAATATTTATTTTACCATTTTTTTTGTGGCATTATAGCCTTAAGCACTAAAGTAAATGAAGGCCCAAGAACACTAACAGAATCTTGAAAATTCATTACGATAAAATACCAGGAATTCTCCACAGTATTTGTACTGAACAATCACTAACCTGTTCTCAATATCATTTCCTCCTTCAGGTAGGGCAAATGGCTGTAGCACTTGAGGAAGGGCAATATCCTTATGCGGTATAAAGTCAACATTATAGCTTGGCGAACATACAACTCTAATAGAGTTTTTCACCATGAATGGAAGTCCTTCAAATGCTCTCACACCCACATCATGGCAGGTGACAAAAAAGTGGTCTGCTCCTAGTGTCCTGTTCCAGTAAGGATACTTGTTTATCAAACCTTCTACGTAGTCCTTAACTATCACCGTCATATTCTCATATGTAGTACCCTGCAATGCCAAAACAACACATGTAGATAACTACTGTTACAAGGAAACAATAAAATATGTATATAATAAGCATATCAATCATACAGGGTTCCTTAAATTTGAAAATGAAAACTCCACAGGTATCCCAGATGGAAAAACAAATGACTTGCAATTATAGATTTATAGTGAAACAACAAGTTAAGAAACCAAGGATCTACATCAAAGTGATAACCTACCAAATCAATCAGCAGCCATAGGCACTCATTAATTAACATACTACAATAACCCATTACAAGTGCAAGCTCAACTAAAATGAAAATTCCACAGACTCTACTCCCACTGTCAAACCATTAATCATGATTTGTCCAAACCTCAGTGGAAGCATCACAATGCAACCAATCAAGGAACATGATTGTAACTACAGTGAACATTATGCTAACCAAAAGATTCAGAAAATCAGAATAACCTAACTCCTATGAGGCAATATTTGCCTATTTGCCATAACAAATGTTCACATGAACGACCAATGGCAAAGTGGTTCGGGGCACGCTAAGGACAGTTCAACATTAATCCAATGCGCCAACGACTAATATCATCAGTACTGGGTTACAGCGAGATGAAACGAAGGATTAGAGTCCAAGAGAGATAGAGAAGCCACCTTGCCGCGCATCTTGTGTGGCGATATGGGGACGAAGAAGAGGTGCGCCTGGTCGGGGTCATCGGTGCGGAACCGGCTCTCTCGGATGTTCTGGAAGAAGTAGCCCTCGCTGGCGTACTTCCCCGTGAGCTTGCGAGGCGTCTGATAGAATGTCTTGGGGTCGCCGTCCGGGTAGATGTACACCTTGAAGCTCCGTTCCATCTCCGCGTACCCCGCCGCGAACGCCTCCGGGGAGTGGTACACCGACGAGGAGGACTGGAGCCGGAGGAGGGGACGGGACTTGTCGGCGGCGGCCGCGACCGCGGGGTCCGCGGCGGGGCGGAGGGAGCGAAGCGAGAGGAAGGAGATGGAGAAGAGCGCGAGCGCGGCGAGGAGGAGGAGCGCGCGGGGGAGCGGTGAGGACGCGGCGGCGCCCGGAAGCCGACCGGCCATCGTCGGAAGTGGGCAGGAGTGAAGTGGAGGACTCCTGTGATGCGGGGGTGGATCGAAGGGAGCGGAGAATTTGAGGGGTTTTCTGTGAAAATAGGCGCGTCGGTCGTTGATTCGTTTTCATCTTCGTAATAATAATCCGTAGTTCGGTTAGGGCGGCGTTAAGGTAGTTTTTTTAATATACTATATTCCCTATATCTATTTATCGAAGTCATCTTACCGGTCAGAGTCATCTAAGACCACTATTTTCACCTTTAAACACATGTGGCTCCTTTCGCTAGTCTACATGCAGATCCTTTCACTGACCGAATTAATCTCTCCTTTATTACTGTGCACGACACTAAAATAACTCCAATAAATATACGAAAGAAGTACATAAGAAAAAACCACGTGTACTAGTTTTTATGTCCAGTTATATATTTTTCTTTATTATCCAACTACTATGTTGTATCCTCTTTGCTCTCGTGTAGATATAGTTTGTTATCTAAGATATTATTTTCTCCTCTCTTTTTAATTTCAATTCACATCACTATTTTTCTTAGTTGACACTAATTAATGAACATAGAACTTATCTTTGTTTCTGGGTTAAGTGCTCTTATGTGGCTTACGCTACTCAAAAGGAAGAATATATATACTTTGTCAGTGCAACTAGCTCTACATTCTTCCGTTGTTGTTTGGAATACAAGAATTTTAAAGAAAAAAAAACGAAGGCCTATCGATATTTTCGTTGGTAAATACAAAATTATGGGTTTTTTCCCAGTGGCAAAATCACAATCAAAAACTAATATATCTTTATACAAGGACTTGATGATGGCGCATATACGACATTCTAAATTTCCATTAGCTCGCTAGTACGAATTGATCTAAAAATGATTCATAGACATATAGGCATGTGTCCAGATCTAGTTCCTATATTCGCATCCATTCTAAACGATCAACCAGGTCACCCGCAGAATTGGTGCCCATCTAGCTTACCTCCTTGATTTTGAAACGGGCACTTGAACTCCACCATGAAAAATATTAAAAAAATACTTTACTAAAGGATATGTAGCGTCTATGTTATCCTCGCTATAACTTCATAGAAAATTATCGAAAATAAAAGGTTGGTGTAACCCATTTCATGATTTATGAATAGAAGTGCAAGAAGTCACGAAAAAAGAACAACATTCTGAGAGTTCATAGTTCATAGACATGAGAAAAAAAAATCATCCTCAAACTTGATATAATTGGAACAAAATGAATATGCATACAATGAAAGCTACGAGACATGGATCAATTAAACTAATCACACAAAAGGTTTTTGACACGCTCATACCTGTCCACATTCAGACTCGGGTCATCATTATCATTCCTCATCCCCCGGTGGCATCCATACATCCATTTGAGTATTGAGGTGGCATCCATACATCCATTCGAGTATTGGATAAAGATCAAGGTAATAGGAAAGAGATACTTGGAGTTAGAATACAATATAATTATTATTAGAGATATGTGGCTATATCTATAAACTCAAACGAACAGACTATATGTGTCTACAATTTCTGTCCATACCATACCGATTTTGATGCGGACATAGATTTACGGAGTAACTATGCATAGCCACCGAGAGATATACTTTCCACTGCATTCCATAGTAAGATATATAAGGATGTTTATTCTCAGTTGACCTCAATCTCTATAAGGGCACATGAGAACAAGCTTAATATGTTCTCATGAAAAATAGAACTTAATCTATATATATTGGTAGATTTTTTTTTTGTAATTTCTGTATTTTTCAATACAAAATCGATTATAACTCTACATTATAATCTCTCTCTCTATATATACAAACGAATGAGGTAAAATATAGGAAATGGCATAGAGAAAATTAAACATATATATATATGTATATATTCATAAGTGGCCTAAGCTTTTCTTAGTACTGCACATACATTAGCGTAGATTCAAAAAGAAAAATCTTGTAGAAAAGTGATAAGAGATATTTTGGGCCCAATCCAAATCTCGAACGACAAGGCTCCTGTCGTCCAGCCTCGCACAGTTCCGCTCCGCCAGCCCTTCGATTTGTTTTCGTGAAAATTACAGGCACTGCCACCGCCTTCCTTATCCTGGGCGTTGGACGGACGGGCCCGAGCGAGCGACTCGAGCGTCCCGCCGCCGCCGCCGCCACCATGGTGGCGCTCGCCTCACTCTCGTCTCTCTGCCCCTGCGGCATCGCCCGCCGCCGCGCTGCCTCCGCCTCCTCATCCGTCGCCGTTTCCATCTCGTGCTGCGCCGTCGCCACCCCGTCCTCCTCAGGGAAAGGTACGCATGGCTGCTGCCAGTACCTGTTCATTTTCAAAAGGCTAATTAGGATTCAGTTAAATGTTGTGTCGACGCGTAACTGCCTTTTAAAGCCACCATTTTACTTTGCAAAGCATCTCGGTTCCATTTCTCCAACAGGATATTTCCATCTCTTCAACAGGATATTTTTGTTGTATAATGTGATATAGGGATTCAAGTGTTGCCTATGTGATATGCAAATGCATAATTTATTGTGCTCATAGATATTCACAGGACAAGGGAACTCTCTCCTTATGTGTGCAGGGCCCCAGGAATCTAGAACACCCCGAAGAAGGCTGAGGAAAACTGAGGGTGCCACCAAGAGCTTGGAAGATTCGGTCAAGCGAAAGATGGAGCAGTTCTATGAAGGGGTCGATGGTCCACCTCTGCGAGTGCTCCCTATTGGCGGTCTTGGGGAAATCGGCATGAATTGCATGCTTGTGGGGAATTATGACCGATATATCTTGATTGATGCTGGGGTTATGTTCCCAGAGTAAGTAATCGAGACAACATCTTTCTACTGCTTACAGTGCAGTTCAGCTCCCACTATTTTTAATGCCTTTCTCATATAGTTATGTGTGTGTAACAGCTTAAGTTTTTTTTCCTTCCTGAAGCCTGCATGTGTGAAAAAATTATCAACAAATTCGATAAGTAATCATTTCTATTGTATCATCATGCTGCTGGATAAGTAATTAGCAATTAACATTTTTCTGCAGTTCTGTGCTCTGTCACATAAGGACTCAGCATTTTCTGCAAATTATAGATGTATTCTGTATAAATTTTCCTTAGCACGAGTGCTGAATTTTCACTGAATTGGAGTATGTTTAAAAACGTGTCAGTTATGATGAGTTTGGTGTGCAAAAGATTATCCCAGACACCACGTTCATCAAGAAATGGAGCCACAAAATTGAAGCAGTTATCATCACACACGGCCACGAAGATCACATCGGTGCGTTGCCTTGGGTAAATAATTCTCCTGCTTCTCGAGTAAACCATTCCAATTCGTCATGTTTGCTTGGCTATGATCTGCTACACACTTTACTACTTTAGTCACATGCAAACCAACAACCCTTTGTTGAGTCACAGCTCCTTGTACAGTCTAAACAGCGGAAAGGAGAATTTGTGATACTTGTTTGAAAGTTAGATGTTGTGTACAGGCTAGTTAATTTGGTACCTGCTTGTCGCTTTGTTGAATTTTAGTGTAATTTACAGAAACATTGGATGTATATTCTTTTTTTTTGGGTTTGAAATGTTGTAGTACATAATTCATGATATGTAGTGGTCCAGATCATTTTATGCTGATACTAATCTAGAACATGAGCTACTGTAAAATTCTCTCTTTATTCCTTAAATGTTCTCTACGAAAAAAAATGTGGACCGGTGTCTACACAAAAATTGTAGTTTATACATAGTAGTAAATTAGTAATACTATTATATTTGTAATAAAAAAAATGCTCTCATGCTATTATAGGTTACAGAAGTTCTACTAATATACAAGTAGAAAAAGAGGCCAAATGTGATTATTAGATATTGTGCTAATATCCTATATGAATAGATTTTGAACAAAGGTAGTTGGAAATATCCAAATTCTTGCTTTAGTACAATGCTAGGTAGTCTAGATTTCCGCTTTGTTTGTCATCAACCATCAACATTATAAAGTTGCCAGCTGAGTCATTTATGATATCGCATGATGTGGCAGTGAATAATCCATTATTCCCAGCAGCGGACTACATTTTCCCCTATTAGCATGGGCTAAGAAACTCAGAATCAGATCAATGTCAGTTGAATCCAACAAAATTCACCATCAATGCAGTGCACCATCAGTGTGATGTTGTTTAGGTCACTTTGGTCAGGGCTTGTCCTATTAAAGCTGGATTGGTTATGTGGCTCTAGTAGCACTCCTCAGGTCCTGGGTTCGACTCCTGTGGGAGTGAATTTCAGGCTGAGGTTAAAAAAAATCCCATTGTCTGTACCCCACCAAAGCACAGGTCTAAGACCCAGCCCGGGTTGTGGTCATTCTCACATGTGCTACGGTGCTGCTGTGTATGGGTGGGGCAGGGTTTGGGGGTTTTCTCAACCTGTGTGGCAAGGTCTTTTTCATCTGTCCGCTGATGTTTCTATAATTCCTGTCTCAATATGGAAGTACTTGACATGGTATCTGGATATTTATTTTTGCGGAGAATGTGATATCTGGATGTTATGCAGATCTTTATAATCTATTGCATTGAATTTCTATCTGTATTTGGAATTACCATAAGCTCTTATTTCCCTTCAAACATTTTTACTGTTAATAGGTCATTCCAGCACTCGATTCAACAACACCGATTTTTGCATCATCTTTCACCATGGAGGTAACACTGAAAATTGTTTCGATTGCTAGTCACATCATTGCCATTTTGCACTGTTGAACGACCTGCATTAAAAAGAATTAGATCTTCAGAATTTTGAAATGCATTATTGTTAATTGGACAGCTAATAAAGAAGCGTTTGAAGGAGTTTGGGATCTTCCTCTCATCCAGGCTTAAGGTTTTAAGAATTAAAAAGAGATTTCAAGCTGGACCTTTTGAAGTCGAACCCATCCGTGTAACTCATTCAATTCCTGACTGTTGTGGCTTAGTGCTTCGCTGTGGTGATGGCATAATTTTCCATACTGGTGACTGGAAAGTAAGTTAGATCAGCAATAAGTGTATACTAGATTTTATGTACTTTTTAATAGTTTGTATAACTTTATTATTTTCTCTTGTAGATTGATGAATCACCAGTGGATGGAAAAATTTTTGACCGACAAGCATTGGAGGAGCTCTCCAAAGAAGGTGTTACTCTTGTAAGTCAATCCAATATCTTGTGCATATGGATTACTTTTGTTTCTAGAATGAAGGTCATTGACTTTGGTTGCGCACATGTTGTCTGGCTTCAAAGATGCACTCATGCAGCTATGAAGTATGAACATATTAAAAGATTAGGATAGTTGTGCAATATCAATAGACTAATGAAGTGTTCACCTAGGTCTGACCTATACTAATATGAGCAGCTCTTTGTTGATATGTTCCTGACGTTGCTTCTTTCTTTTCCCTCTTTTTCCTACCTTCAATACAAGATGATGAGTGACTCAACAAATGTTCTATCCCCTGGAAGATCAATCAGTGAATCTGTTGTTGCTGGTTCATTGTTGCGACATATTTCGGAAGCAAAAGGAAGAGTAATTACGACACAATTTGCCTCAAACATACATCGAATTGGGAGCATCAAAGCTGCTGCAGATTTAACTGGTCGAAAAATGGTAATCTTTTGAAATTTTAATTCGGCAGAGTGTTACTTTACTATGTTCAATTTCGATGATGTTTTAACTAGTTTGTAGTTTCGGTGGGCTAGAACAGGTGTTTGTTGGAATGTCACTCAGGACATACCTTGAAGCTGCTTTCAAGGATGGAAAGGCACCAATGGATCCATCAACCTTGGTATGCAGCAACTTGAATAGATTAGTTAAATGTTTTTTGTGTTTATTGCTACTGTGTTGTTGCAAATGATGCAATATTTTTAATGGAATTTTTTTCTCCCTTTTGTGATACATGCAATTGATATGCTAGTATCAACATATGCTGGCATTCTTTGTGAGAATAATTTGTTTCTGCATCCTTTTATAATCTATAGTTTTATTAGCTTCAGCTATCCACTTTACCTCACACATGATATATACCTAAAGGAAAATATATACAGAACTCATCGGAGTTCACTGAAGGTGTTTGAGTGCTATTTGCTTCAGTTGGTGATTTAATACTGGTGGAAAAGTAGTTTTGCTACCGTTGGGTATGCAGATCTTTTAACCCATCACATTCAAATAGTTGAATGCTAGCTGCATCAAGTCGGACAGCTTGTAGAGTCTGCCGGACAAAAGTTATAGAAAAAATTACAAAGATTTATGATATCATGTAGATATACTATGAAAATATAACTAATAAAGAACCTAATGATACTTAGTTGGTATCATAAATGTTATTATCTTATCATATAAATTTGGTCAAACTTGGTATGCTTTGACTCTCCAATATTCGTGGAATGATTTATAATTTGGGATGGAGGGAATATTTGCCTTAACATTCGTCAGCGATTCAGTGTTTCCTTAGTTAATGGCCAGCAGATACTTCGATGTCCTGGCAAAAATGTATGCAAGCATTTTTTGTTTAAATATCCTGCTACTAGCAGGCACCATCTATGGGTTTCTGCTCGGAGGATTTGAGTTCGTTTAATGTAAACATATAATGAAACAATTGCAATATCAGTTGTTGTGTACAAATGCTTAGGTGTGTTAAATGATTATGAGTAATAGTCTGACTTGATGGTTGAGTTATTTTGATATTACGATAGTTTATCTTAAATTGACGTCAACACAGAGATATGCTACATGATTTTTCTATCGGTGCAATCTTTTGATATTACGTATGATGTTACAGAATGTAGTCTTCCTAATTGCATAGTTGAAACATCCTGCAGGTCAAGGCAGAGGACATGGATGCGTATGCCCCTAAAGATCTTCTGGTTGTCACTACGGGTTCACAAGTAAGACATACATGCTATAGGCCTAATTTTTTCAAATGCTCTCATCAGCCACCTTAAACCTCTTGCACCTCTGTATTCAACTTTGCCAGGGAGAGCCACGTGCAGCTCTGAATCTTGCATCTTATGGGGGAAGTCATGCTCTTAAACTATCAAAAGAGGATGTCCTTCTTTATTCAGCTAAGGTATTCCTATCTATCCTTCACTTTATTTTCTTGATAGCTTTCACAATATTTGAGAATAGTCACATGGGAGGTGTGTTTTATATTGGTTAATGGTTATGTATTCACATAAGTGGGTTCTCTTAATGCTTGCAGCTGTATTGAACTGGACTTGCTTATATTATGAAGAAAATTATTTTCATATTTGAAGGCTTGTACATATTATTTTCTTTTAGTCAAGATAATACCTAAAATGACACCAAATGTACTAGAAGTGGAAAACATTGCAAGTACCCTTTATGTATGATACTGAACATGCTAGTGAAAAAAAAAACATCTGGAAATAATTCTGTCTTTTTTTCCTTAATCTTTATAATCATTCCTGAATGTGAATGCCGCCTTATGGAAAAAAAAACTTTTCTTTTGGAAGTTAGCATTGCAATTTATTGTCCTGCATATATTTTTTTTCAGGTTATTCCTGGAAACGAGACGCGGGTAATGAAGATGATGAATCGTCTCACTGATCTTGGCCCAAAAATTATCATGGGTAAAGATTCTGGCCTGCATACCTCTGGGCATGCCTACCGAGAGGAGCTGGTAAATTTTTGTTTTCTTTGTTTTATGGTGTTGTGATGTTGACTTAAGATGATGACAGGCCTTTGATTTATTGTTTGCAGGAGGAAGTCCTTCGGATTGTTAAACCACAACATTTCTTGCCTGTTCATGGAGAACTCCTATTTCTCAAAGAACATGAATTGCTTGGAAGATCAACTGGCATAAGGCACACAACTGTAAGTAATCTCAGTAACTTGGCGCTCTGGATTTGTATGCCAAGAGAGAGAATATATGCATGGTTCTTAGTTTGCAGTGGCTATTGAATTTCAACAAATAGTAAGAAATGTAGGGCCTTTCTGCTATAGTAGCAGTGAGTATTCACACAAGAAACTTGTTTGGTCTGTATTTTTTTCTCCAAATTCCAAGTATTATTTGCATTGCCATAATACAACAAAGCTCATATTTGTTAGCATTGGTTGGGTTCTTAGATTGCTACTATAATTGCAGGTAATAAAAAATGGAGAGATGCTTGGTGTGTCACATCTAAGAAACAGAAGAGTTTTGTCCAATGGATTTGTTTCATTAGGGAAGGAGGATCTTCAGGTGAACCATTTATTCTATACTTTCATTTTTTTCTGTCTTTAATAGCTATGATGTCTAACATGGTATAATGATATTACAGCTCATGTATAGTGATGGGGACAAGGCTTTTGGTACATCCACTGATCTCTGCATTGATGAGAGACTAAGAATTGCATCTGATGGCATTATTTTTGTCAGGTAGTTTCTTGTA
>Ga0182004_10005671_pt1 | contig 10148 bp, 6 predicted proteins | sample Sormic07211540_1_FD_120479 | JGI IMG/M metagenome (GOLD analysis project Ga0182004, IMG submission 120479) | Endophyte microbial communities from Sorghum bicolor roots, Mead, Nebraska, USA - 072115-40_1 MetaG | ecosystem: Host-associated > Plants > Roots > Unclassified | place: USA: Nebraska...
ACAAAAAAAAAAAAAAAAAATTATAGTAGAAAAAAACAAAAAAATCCCCCCCCCCCCCCCCCCCCCCAAAAAAAAGAACTAAATGCGCAGCCAGTTCACGTTCATCCTGAAGATCCAGGCCAAGCTGTAGGACAAAAACCAAATTCGCAGTTTACAGGCAAAAAAAGGCTGATCTTTAAGCGAAGAGCGACCAGATCAGATCACATACACACCAACTTTTTCAAGAAACGAAGTGAGAGCGGAGCAAATCGAGCTTACCGCTGAGGGTCTTCCATGTGGAGCCCTTCTGGGCGGCGGCGGAGCCGAGCGCGAGCGAGAGCAGCAGCAGGAGCAGCTGGGCGGAACCAAGAAGGGAGCAGGCGCGGCTGCTCCTTCTCCCCATTGCGGGCCGCCACCACCTACGCGACCACCGGCGGCGGCGTCAGCAGCAGACGCAGGCGCAGCTCAAGGAACCGGAGCTCCAAGAACGGCCCCTGGGAGGGGGAGCAGAGGAAGAGGTGGCGATGATTAGGAGACGAGCCAGGGAGGGAGAGCAATGCGCGTCCGGCGGCCGCGTTGGCGTTGGATTTTTAAGACTGGAGATAGAGAGAGACAAAAGAAATCGGGGGCGAGGCGATGCGATGCTGCTGCTGAGCTGTGTCTGGGTGGGATACAGATACCGGAGGAGAAGGTGGCATCAGGGTCAGGGGAGGAGGGGGAAGGAAGGTGGTTAGAAAACTGCGAGTGGCGGTGTGAGATGCTCGGAATAGGTCTGGTTTCCAACCTTTGCCGAGGAAAGAGAAATGATTAGTTTCAATTATTATCCTTTTTCTTCGTTGAAAATGTACCTTCTGCAAAAAAAAATTACTTGACGTTTTCTCGATGATGTTGTGATGTGCGCGAGGTGAGAGGCTGCGTGGTTCCGAAGGTAAAATGATGTTCGTGTTGGTTTAAGCTTACATATGGAATCTGTCTCTCATAACAAATTAGCGAATAATATTTTTATTTATGACTTTTAGGCTCATTATTACACTCGTTAAATAAGTACATGACTACACTAAGGCCTTGTTTAGTTCACAAAATATTTTTCAAAATTTTTCACATTCTCTATCATATCAAATCTTGCGGCACATGCATAGAGCACTAAATATATATAAAGAAATAACTAATTACATAGTTTATCTGTAATTTGCGAAACGAATTTTTTGAGTCTAGTTAGTCCATGATTGAACAATATTTGTCAAATATAAACGAAAGTGCTGCTTTATTTCTATTTTGCAAAAAAAAAATTGGAAGTAAACAAAGCCATTGTTGATAAAGAGCCTACAACCTCATCTTCGAGTGTTTATGGAGTAGGGTTTTTTTAATGAAAAAGAAGTTTATGAAGTTAGAGACGAGCATATGTCCATCAATTCAATTCTTAGAGCTAATGTATACCATACTAGTGATATTTTAATTTAAAAGAACATTTTAGTTTAGGCATTTGTTAAAAGTATTTGTATGTTATCTAGTACTGCTATCTCCATCTTTGGAAGTCTTGCATTCTTAGAAGCTAAAAAATATTAATTTGGTTAGAAGAATAATCTATATCTAGTATTAGATTTAGGGCTTGTTTGGAAGAACATGACTGCAAGTGCGGGGTCGCAAATTTAGATATTTAATTAAATTTATTATAAAAATATATTCCATAATTAATATTTATTATACATCATAAATAGTAATATTTTTATACATTTTAGTTGCTTTTTTTACTCTAAGAAAATGAGACTTCCATTTTTTTGATATGTATTAATTGCTTTTCTCAGCGGCGTGGGACTGTGGGAGATGCAAGCCGGCTGGCTCATCCAGGGGAGGGGGGACCCTTTTTCCCAATTTATGGTTCTACGAGGGCAATTAAAAGATTGCATGTGGTTTCGTACTGGATCGTAATCATCATAGCTCATCATAGGCTGGGCTGGGCGGTGCGCTGTGGCTGGCCGCCTGCCGTTGGCTGTGGCTGTGGCCGTGTAGGAGAGCCGGACGCCTGCTTGCAGCGGCCCCCCAGCCGCGCGATTGGCTGGTCCGCCTCCTCTCTGTTCCCCGGACCGTCCGGGCGGGCGGGCGGGCACAAGTGGACTCGTGGGGAGCCCGCCCGCATCGTGTTCGTGTCCTCGGTCCGCCGATCCACCATGCACCAAGGTGTATAGGATAGGATAGGATAGGATGATGCTGGTGCTGATGCTGACTCGGCGTGCATGGGCTGTGCCCGCGCATCGGTGCTTGACGCGGGGCAGCGTGTCGTGTTTACTCACCAACCGACGGTTTAACTAATCACGGCCGGTGTCTAGATTAAGGCTTTGTTATTTTGTAAAATTTTTCAGATTTCTCGTCACATCAAATCTTTAGACGCATGCATAGAGTATTAAACATAAACGAAAATAAAAAATAATTGCACAGTTTGATCGAAATTGACGAGACGAATCTTTTGAGCCTAGTTAGTTCATGATTGGACAATATTTGTCAAATACAAATGAAAGTACTACTATTCATATTTTGCAAAAAAATTTGGAACTAAACAAACCCTAACCAATTTTTTTTTTGTGTGCTGTCTCGGAACCCGGTCGTCCTAGTTGTACTGAGTAACAGCGGTTGCGTTGAACGGCGCCGTCACGTTGCTCTGGCTGCATATTCTACCTGCTGCGGCTTGGCGTCCCCCAGCCCAGGTAGAGAGAGTCAGCGAGCCACTGGACCAGGAACTTTTATTCCAGGCGCACCGCACATGAAGCCCCCGCGCGCGGAGGAAATGGGCATCGTGTCCGTTTGCCCTGCCCTACCACCACTACAGGATAAGGGTTGGTGGGTAATAGTAGCAGCAGCCTCCCCATCTCTCCTAGCTAGTCCTAGCGGCACAGACGATCGGGTTACAAATGTAGGCATTGTTTAGATGTGAAAAGTTTTTAAATTTCGCTACTATAGTATTTTCGTTTGTTTGTGGCAAAATATTGTCCAATCATAAACTAACTATGATCAAAAAATTCGTCTCATGATTTGCAGACAAACTGTGTAATTAGTTTTTATTTAATGCTTTATGTATATGCCGCAAGATTCGATTTGACAGCTTAAATTTTTTTTCATTTTTAGAGTGAACTAAACAAGACCGTAGAGTTGCAGGGTAATGTTGCCACAGGGCCTTCTGCAAGGGCAGATCAGCGTGACCATTATGCGCGCGGGCCACCAAAGGAAGGCCTTGTTTAGTTTCCAAAAAATTTTGGATTTCCGTAATATAGTATTTTGTTTTTATTTGACAAACATTGTCTAATTATGGTCTAACTAGGTTTAAAAAATTTATCTTGTGATTTACAGACAAACTGTGTAATTAGTTTTTGTTTTTATCTATATTTAATACTCTGTGCATATATCGTAAGATTCGATGTGATAAGGAATCTTGAAAAGTTTTTGGATTTCGGGGTGACTAAACAAGGCCGTGGAATGGAATAAAAACCCAAGTCCCCTCGCAAAAACGTACAAGGACGACGAATAAGACCATGTGACCGTGTGGCAACGGCAAGTGGCTCATGCGTAACCCATGAAGCAGCAGCGGCTTGTCTTCCCCGTGCCCATCTCCTAATGCGTCATGTTACTAAGGGCTTGTTTAGATGCAAAAAGTTTTTGGATTTTGACACTGTAGCATTTTTCTTTTTATTTGACAAACATTGTCTAATTATGGAGTAACTAGGCTTAGAAGATTCATCTCGTGATTTACAGTTAAACTGTGTAATTAGTTATTATTTTTATCTATATTTAATACTTCATGCATGTGCCGCAAGATTCGATGTGACGGGAAATCTTGTAAAGTTTTGGGTTTTTGGGTGTATCTAAACAAAGCCTAAATTTTGGCCGAGTCGGTTAGACATGTGTCATGGCTAGTTGATTCAATCAACTCTTTCGGCTCTAAATTACTATAGTCTATCCTAGTAATTCCTAACTTTGTTTTTAGGTTCAAATTTCTCAAACTCTGGTCATGTCTATGGCAAAAATGCGCTGACTTCTATAACATCAAATTAGTTTCATCGATATATATAAAAATATGTCTTGATAGTGCATTTGTTTGAAACTTCCCGATGTTATATGTTTTCCTTTGGAAAAAGCTTAGTTAAATATGGGAAAGATCGATTTAGGACAAAACTAAAAGCAAATTACTATTTATAATGAATGGAGTAACTCCCAAAGGTTCATCAAGTATTCTCGATTTTCTTTTTTTTTAAATCATATTGTGACTTTTGAAAGACTTTCAAAATGTACTATGTCAAGGAGTCGTGCCAAAACAGCCTCTAAGGTGCTTCTAGTGGCCTTCACCAATACGCCCGCGAGATGCACACAAATTGAGGCCTTGTTTAGTTGGCAAAAATTTGGGTTTTTGACTATTGTAGCACTTTCGTTTTTATTTGACAAACATTGTCTAATCATGGAGTAACTAGGCTCAAAAGATTCATCTCACAAATTACAGATAAACTGTGAAATTAGTTTTTATTTTCGTCTATATTTAAAGTTCTATATATGCAACTAAAGATTCGATGTGACGGAGAATCTTGAAAATTTTTACGAACTAAATAAGGTCTGAATATAAGAAAAGAGAAGTACCAAGAGGCAAACAATGCGAAGAAGAGAGAGAGGTACACACATATTTTTACGGAATGCTATGCGAGTATAATGTTTTGCTTGGTGCTAGCGAGTTGATTTCTTGCGATATCTCTTCTATACGAATAGTATAAAAAAATGTTCCTCGCTGGCTTTTTGAAACCTATTAGGAACACCTGCGCCTTGTTTAGTTCCAAATTTTTTTGCAAAATAAGAGCATCTTCAAGAGACTAGCTAAAATTATATTCTAATTTACAAGATTTAGCCATTGTGTAAAATAAAAAACTCACTCAAAGCATAGAGTTCCACAACAGACTTTGTATAGGATAGCTAGTGAGGACGACATGCTATATATGACGAGCGAAAGTTTAGGAATAGCAAACTTGCTATTTTAGCAAACCAGATAGTACATCTGTTGGAGTTTAACTTTTACTTTAAAAATGTAAAAATAGCCTAGACAAGATGGATAACATATCTGTTGGAGTTACTCTAAGAATAGTAACACTTTTGTTTGTATTTGACAAATATTATCCGATCATGGACTAACTAGGCTCAAAAAATCCGTCTCGCAAATTACATGTAAACTATGTAATTAATTATTTCTTTTATCTATATTTAATGTTCCATACATGTGCCGCAAGATTTGATTTGATGGAGAATCTGAGAAATTTTGTAAAATATTATAGGAACTAAACAAGGCCCTAAGTCAAAAACTGTTTTGCAGGCGCACCACTATGATGGTGGATTGTTCATAATGTTTTTTTTGGCAGCTGGTGCTTCAAGATTATATTATAGTAAAGAAGCTTAATAATTTATTGAACCAACCAAAACATTTGACTGGCAGCTTGCAAGTTCGTAGTCGTATACTCGTACGCGTCTGCTGCAGATATTATTCATATCAGCGCCATAACTGGCGCGTATCAACCTCCAATTGCCAACCTTTCATCAGCCCTATATATATAAAAGTAGTAATAGTAACTATCATTTCCAAAAATAACTAAACATGGCGCTGCCCCTCTTCTGATCATAGTTCCTTACAGCCGGAAAATACGCGACGAGATTTTCCATCCTCACACACACACACACACGAGATACATACAGTACAGCACAGGGGACCAGCTGGAAAAAGGGTGTTCTCGATCAGGGGCGAAGGATGTGAAAAGCGTGAAGCGTCCACAGAATAAACAAACACTTCCTGGAAAAGGAGGACAGGAGGTCCCCAGAGCCCAGAGAAAGGAGGAAATGGTAATTTCTCTCTCTCTCAAAAAAAGGAGGAAATGGTATTTTTCTGGAGTATATACGTACTCCAAGATTTGGGTATATACGCAGAAAATTCGTACAGCTAGCTCACGCCAGCCAGATGTCCCAGCTTGGCGAGAGAGACGACCGCGGCACCGGCGCGGCGCACCCCCACATGACGCCCATGTTGTGGGCCCCCGCTGCTCTACGTGCATGCCGCTACTGGCCTACCTGGGTCATGGGCCCCGCAGCGAGCGCCAACAGGCGGGGCCGCCGGCAGCGGTCCCGCGTGGGGCCCCCGTCGTGCTCGCCTCTCGTTCTTTTCTTTCTTTCACCGGTGGCGCGTGCGCCGCGTAGCAGTTGCGGCGGGCTGCGCTGCGACGCGACCGCGACCGGGCTTTTGGTCTCGCTATCGCTTCTCGCACGCGTGGCGTGGACACGGACCCGTCTCGACGTCGGTGGACCGGGCGCGGTGCGCCGGAAGCACAGGGACGCCCCCCGCGGGGCCCGCGTGTCGGTGACGGAGACGCGGTGGACGCGGGGTCCAGCGCGACCCGGGCCAGGCGCCGGCTGCGTGCGCGCGCCGGAGTTCTGCCGGGCACGACTGCGACTCGCGGGGGGCGGCGGCGCTCGGCTGGCTCGCACTCGCGCAGTCGCGCTCGCGTTTCTCCACCCGCCAACCTGCGTGCGGCCGCAGGCGTCTGCACCGGCAACGGCGACGGCAACGACGCGTCCGGCTCCGGCCCCGACGTTGATGCTGCATGTTGCACTTTTGTCCTTTTTTGTAGCGCAAGCCGGCGAGCCCAGCGATCCGGTATAGTAGATTATTTGTTGAATGTATTTTTTTATAATAAATTAACAAACAGTATTTTTTAGCAAATAGTCTCGTGTGCAAATGCAGAGGTGTGTGCATAAGCTTTTGAAGGGATCAAATCAAACCGCACCAAACCGCATTCTTAAAAAAAAAAAAAGCAACGGGAAAGGATGCTCAGAACAAAGTGGTCTTTTTCGTAGCCTGGACGTACTTGGATGTTTCGTATGTGTTGACGAAACAGACATAATTTTCACACACATTCGTGCTTGGATTGAATTGATCGTTCAAACGGTTGGTCTTCGAATTGGACGTTCGGGTAATCGGCTAAATGTTTGCATGGCATGGCCCTTTCCATGCTGGACTTTCCATTGCCAGAGGTAGCCAAATCCATCGCGTTTTCGCGTGAGACATGTACTGTTGACCCTTTTTAGCATGCAATCCGTTGAGCCAAGGCGTGAATAGGATTACGTAGCCATGAGAACATGAAACGCACGTAGCAAAAACAAAAAGAAATTAAAGAAATGAATGGATGAATGAATGAATGAATGAGAGAAGACAAAAATTACTGGTTGATGGAGAAATAACCTGACGATCCATCCAATAAATGCTTAAGCTCACACAACCTAAGAGCGTGTTTTGATTAGTTTAGAACTAGTTATTATTAGTTCAAACTAAAAATTACTAGTAGTCACTACAATTTAGCTATCTAAGAGGTAGCTGCGATGTGTAAGATTCTCAACTAAAAGTTTCAGGGGCATCTATTAATTGGTCCAACTATATTTGCCCATAATAGATTAAGTAGTTGTTAGTTGGGTCCAAACTACAAATTAATTTACCTACTATTTGTCTGTATTTTTAAATAGACTATAACTATTTTTAGCTAGTTATATACTTATATTAGTCTAAACGATCAAAGAGGCCCCAAACCAGTTCCTCGTGTCACGCTTAATAGAAAAATCAAGAATCAACACGCATTCCATAGGGCACTGTTCACTCGTCAACTGTTTGTTCACGATCATTGTATAGTGTAATTAATCAACACTACCATCGTAGCTATTTGGGCCGTTTTCCATAGGTTTGGGTCAGAATTTAGTAATGGGCCGACAATGCAACACATCGCGTTACCCATGTTCGCTTGTCACTGCCTTCACTCTTTTTTTTTTGAAAAAAAGTTCACATCACCTCTTTGAAATTCAAAATCGGGCAAAACATCTCTTTGAACTTTTAAAACCGTTCATATTACCTCCTTGGCTCTATTATAAGCAGTTTTGAAGGTGATTTTGTCTTTTTTATTTATTTCGGTTGAATCATTAAAAATTTATAGTAAATTATAAAATGGAAAAAATCCAATTTTATTGGACTATACATGAGTAGATCTACAAAGTGAATATATAATATGGTATATTTTAGTACATTTTTTGTTATGACTTTAGACCTATGTTTTTCTATAATTAATTTTAATGATTCATAGATGCAGTTTCTATGGTCCAATTCTGGTGAATTTTTTATGGTGGGCTAATTATTGTATGATTGAACTGTAGCAAAATTTTAATACTCATTGGATCATTATGCTTAGTTATAGATTTATTTATATTTAACAAGTATAAACCCCAAAAAAATCTATAACTAAGTTATACATGATCCAATGAGTATGAATTTTTTGTTACAATTTAAGCATACAATAATTAGCCCACCATAAAAAATTCACCACGATTAGACCCTAGAAACTACAACTATGAATTATTCTATTTAATTATAGAAAAGCATAGATCTAAAGTGACAACAAAAAACTTTATACTAAAGCATACCATATTATATGTTCACTCTGTAGATCTACTCATGTGGAGTCCAAAAAATTGGATTTTCTATTTTATGTTTTTCTATGATTTATTATGTTTTTTTAAAGATTCAACCAGAATAAATTAAAAAAAAGACAAAAACCGCTTATAGCAGGGCGAGGGAGGTAAGATGAACGGTTTTAAAAGTTTAGGGAGGTGTTTTACCTGATTTTGGAGTTCAGAAAGAAAAAATGGATTTTTGAAAGTTAAGGGTGGTAGTGTGGACTTTTTCTCTTTTTTTACTCCCTCCATCCGCAAAAAGAATGTAATTATAGGAAATATGTTGATCAAATTAGTCTAAGTTTGACCAAGTTTATAGTAAATAGTATTAATATTTATGTCTCTAAATAAATTTATTATAAAAATTTATTATACGACTAATCTAATAGTACTTATTTTGTATTATTAATGTTTGTACTTTTTATATAAATTCAGTCAAAGTTCTAATGGTTTTACTTTTAAAAAATAAGAATTGCATTTTTTTGTGGAAGGGGGGTATATGACATGACCTTGGGTAGAGATAATATTTGTGTAAAATTATATTGTGCACAAAATCTAATTTCGAAATGACACGGCACTATGGAAAGGGACCATTACTCTTTTTATTCACATGCGATTACTCTTGTGTGATGATTTCACTTATTTTTATTAGTACCCACTAGGAGACATGCAAGTGTGGCACACACGTGTCTATCACTCTATCTAAAAAAACCCCATTCATAAATGAGAAATTAGAGTGGAGATTTTTCAGTCAAAGGAGGAATCCAGTCAATCAGGGTAGTCACAGTATAGTCAATCGGGTTTCGCTTCCATCTGCCTATTTTTATCTTAATGTTGTTTCAGTTAGTTACTGGTTCCTCGGGAAGCTTCACAGTAAAATCATCAAATCCAATATCTTCTTCTGCCTTGGCCCCATATAGAAATGAAACATATAAATAGCCCAAATGTAAAAGGGACCCATGTAAAAATACCTTTGATTTTTCGTGTAAAGTTGTTTGCTCAAGCTGGTTTATATGGAGTTCATCTTCAAGTTTTCAGATCTAAGAACATTATAGCAAGGAACAACTACAACTACTTGGTTTTATATTTTTATATATTTAATAGTTATAAGCAACACATGTATAAACAATAAGGACCATTGACAAACACTCCACATGCCTTTCTAATGTTAATCAACGTTCTGTAGCAACCAGCAACAGATTAATATATTAAGGGACTCACTTGGGTGACAATAATAGTTAAAACAATTGGCAAGGAGTAAATCCTTCATAATGAAAATCATCTCTTAGTATTTCTTTAAATGATGACGAAAACACGATCGGTTCTAAGTTCCTGACATCCTTTCTAATCAACAAGGAATATAAGATGTTATATACTAGCAAAATGCGAAGAGATCTATGTCACTCCCATTAGAGCAACTCCAACACTACCCTAAACTTCACTTGGCAAATCTTGGATTTTGCCAAGTGTAAAGCTCAAATGTCAAGTGAAAAAAAGAGGCTTCTCCAACAGTTAGCTATTTTTTTGGCAAATTTGGGCTATCTTGTGATTCCTGAAAAAATCAGAGAGACTTTTATGCAAAAGTTGCAATCTATTTAAGGCATGCGTGCATGCTGAATGTGTGGGTCCCACCGCGTAGGCAGGATGCCAAGCGCTCCCAA
>Ga0182004_10005672_pt1 | contig 10148 bp, 7 predicted proteins | sample Sormic07211540_1_FD_120479 | JGI IMG/M metagenome (GOLD analysis project Ga0182004, IMG submission 120479) | Endophyte microbial communities from Sorghum bicolor roots, Mead, Nebraska, USA - 072115-40_1 MetaG | ecosystem: Host-associated > Plants > Roots > Unclassified | place: USA: Nebraska...
ATAAAAAGCTTGTCCGTGTCTTGCGTCACCATCGAGTTCGTAGTTTGCGCACCGTCTACCGATAAACTACTACCGTGGGTATACCCCAAGGTAGACTGCCGACTAGCTTTCGTCGACATTTAGTCACCCCACAAGGGATTAGAGGCTAAACCAGTTCAATCACTTTTTAGTCACCCTGTTTAGCAATTTAGACCTTGTTTAGTTGATGAGTGGAAAGTTTTTAAGTACTGTAGCACTTTCATTTTTATTTGGCAATTATTGTCCAAGGCTCAAAAGATTCGTCTCGCAAATACAGACAAATTATACAATTAGTTATTTTTTTATCTATATTTAATATTTCATGCGTATGTCGCAAGATTCGATGTGACGAAAAATCTTTAAAAGTTTTTGAATTTTGGGTGAACTAAACAAGTCCTTAATGACTAAAAGGGGTCAAAATCAGGTGCCTAAACTTTAGTCGCCTGGAACCAAACAGGGTGGCATCATTCATGTAACCCCAAGGCAAAGTTTACTTTGCAACAAAAGATAGTGAGCCTTCGGGACAGAAGTCAATGACTCATTTGCCTTAAGGTATCATGTCAAATTTGAGTTCGACGAGCTCTCATTTCCTGGGCCCGCAATGGAACATCGGAAAGTTTTGGATCAGCCTTGAGTTGGCCCTCCCATTACCCTTGTCGGATTTGGATCGTCCTGAAACTCCCTCTCAACTCTCAGTGCGAGCAGCAATTCGACGAGCTCTCATTTTCCTGCAATATGGGCTACTTGATCCTCGTGCTTTATCAGTTCAAGTTGTTTTCCGATAGGTCTTGACAACTGGCTTCCTGACCTCATCGTCGATGGTGTATGCTGTCTGATTGCTATAAGGTGTTAGAAGTTTAGTATTTAATATGGCCTATCTACTAATTTAATAAAAATAAAAAGGCAATAGGCCAAGCCCAATCAAAATTCAACATAAGGTTAGTCATTTCAATACCACCATCCCTCCGAGGGAAGAATACAAAGCCCAACCTTTTCTCTGAAATAACAAATAGCAACCTTAGCAAGTGATCAAAAGCTATTCCTCTTAGCCTAAGTACCCTAGCTACTAAAGGTCATTCTAAGCACAAGTTGAGATTTTTCCAATCAGCACCTGAAACAAACCAAAAATTAGATCTTTTCCACTAATATGCTCATAAAGCATTTCCAGTGGAACTCCGGTACGTAATATTGTAAAAGGTTCTACGCAAATACACAAAATTAGAGGGAAGTTAGTGCAAGGTGAACGATTTGACTAAAAAAGGAGACCCAGTTTGGTGGTAAATGTCATTTGGGTTCTGAATTGATAAATGTCATTTGGGTTCTGAATTCGCTATTATTTCGTCGGGGAACAGAATATATACAGTCATGATTTGCAAAACACGCTGATCAAACTCCAGAAGGAACACCATAACTAAATCGTTTCAGTTCATTGACAATTTTCTGTGCTAATTCTGGAAGGATACTTTTCCGGAGTAGAAACACCATAACTGGATCATTTAAGTTCAGTGAAAGAATAACAAGTTGTTTGTCTTTCTTACAGTTTGGTCAGGCTTAGCAGACTTTTTAGTTCATTCCTAACTAAAGTAAAAATTATATCGATGGCCTGTTGTTAATCGAAGCATCTCTGAGTTTGTCACAGCCTTATGTCGGCCTCTTTCACAAAGACAATATGATATGGTCCTTTTAAATCTTTATTTTAATAATCTGATATCGCCGTTTGGTTCTCTTCATGTGCATCTCTAAAATAAACCCGTGGTGTTAGCACGGACATAATACTAGTCTTATATAATTAAGCACCTTTACCACATAAACCAGAATTTTGTTGTCACTATGAAAACATTGGTCATAGTCAAGAGGAAATCATGAATATCTAATAAAGCCCTTTCTCTTAAATTGAATTCGTTAGAGTAAAATGTAAACATTTGGTAGGCATATCCATGGATCCTAGCTATTTGACACAAAGCATCAGATAAATAAAGACCAAGAAAATTGTGAACCTCCTTTTACATCTCAGCCACCTGCTATCAATGATTTATGAAAAAAAATATAAAATAAAAGTAGGAGGAAAAGTAGTGAGGCATTGTGAAAATGTTAAAGTATCAGCAAGGGGCAGCCTTCCTACTCTTTGAAGTACACATGGCCAATAGTCGTTCCTGATGTGTGATGTCTGTTAGTGTGTAGGTAGGGGAGGAGGAAGAACGAAGGAAGCCCAGGAAAGCTCCATCTCACCTCTCCACCAAACACTTCTTGGTAGGATAATTGGCAGAGAAGCTTCCACCCTGCTTTATTTTCATCTCTTCTTTAACTACACAGTATTGATTACCTAGAACATGACAATGTGAGAAACCAGACAAGGGGGGAGGCTTGGAGAGGAAGAGGAGTCACAGGCGGTGCTGCCAAGAGGCTGCTTGTGGGGATCATTCATGAAGATGAGGTCGATCTTCGCCATCGCCATTCTTGCCGCCACCACTGCAGTAGTGCTCTTCCATGGGTCCGACGCGCAGGAGTTGATGCAGAGCCACCATACAGAGAGGATCTCAGGTGCGGGAGAAGGACTTTCTCTTTTGGTTGCGCTTTTCCTCCATTCAGTAAATCATCCAAGATGTCATTCATGAAACTCAATGCAGACTAGTTTTTGTCTGAAGGGAGTAGCAGGGACCGTGATGGATTTCTACATGAAACTTAAGTTCTGGGCCTAGACCTAGAGTGCTTACTGCTTAGCACTGATTATATACAATAGCAGCTAAAAGATGGCATTGCTAGTAAGGGGATAAACTGGAAGACGAAAAAAACTGTTTTTCTTAGGAAATGTAGGTATTGACTATGTGTTTCAAACGGTTTCATTATGTACCCACCAATGAAAAAACGCAGGCAGTGGCGGTGACGTTTTAGAAGACGACCCTGTGGGCAAGCTCAAGGTGTTCGTGTACGACCTCCCGGCGAAATACAACACGAAGCCGGTGGAGAAGGACCCGCGTTGCCTGACGCACATGTTCGCGACGGAGATCTTCGTGCACCGGTCCCTCCTCTCCAGCGCCGTCCGAACCCTGGACCCCGAGGAAGCGGACTGGTTCTACACCCCCGTGTACACCACCTGCGACCTGACCGCCTCCGGCCACCCGATGCCCTTCGACTCCCCGCGGATGATGCGCAGCGCCATCCGGCTGATCGCCGACCGCTGGCCGTACTGGAACAGGTCCGAGGGCGCCGACCACTTCTTCGTCACGCCGCACGACTTCGGTGCCTGCTTCCATTTCCAGGAGGAGAAGGCCATGGCGCGCGGGATCCTGCCCGTGCTCCGGCGCGCCACGCTGGTGCAGACGTTCGGGCAGCGGAACCACGTGTGCCTCAAGGACGGCGGCGGCTCCATCACCATCCCGCCGTACGCGCCGCCGTGGAAGATGGAGGCGCAGCTCCTGCCGCCGGCCACCCCGCGGTCCATCTTCGTCTACTTCCGCGGCCTCTTCTACGACGCCGGCAACGACCCCGAGGGCGGCTACTACGCCAGGGGCGCCCGCGCGTCCGTGTGGGAGAACTTCAAGAGCAACCCGCTGTTCGACATCTCCACGGCGCACCCGACGACCTACTACCAGGACATGCAGCGCGCCGTGTTCTGCCTGTGCCCGCTGGGGTGGGCGCCCTGGAGCCCCCGCCTGGTGGAGGCCGTCGTCTTCGGCTGCATCCCCGTGGTCATCGCCGACGACATCGTGCTGCCCTTCGCGGACGCCATCCCGTGGGCGGACATCGGCGTGTTCGTCGCCGAGGACGACGTCCCGAGGCTGGACACCATCCTGACGTCCATCCCCGTGGAGGTGGTGCTGAGGAAGCAGCGGCTCCTCGCGAGTCCGGCGATGAAGCGCGCCGTGCTGTTCCCGCAGCCCGCGCAGCCCGGCGACGCGTTCCACCAGATACTCAACGGGCTCGCACGCAAGCTCCCGCACGGCGATGATGCCTTCTTGAGGAACGGACAGACGGTCCTCAACTGGACGGCTGGACCGCCGAGAGACCTCAAGCCATGGTAGTGGGTATGGGTAGCCTTCAAATTGCCATGGTTACATTACATTACAATAGTGATGGACTGGTGGCCATCAGCCAAATACCTTTTTATTTTTTGGTATCTTCACCATACGTACGTACATCTACAGGCGTTGTAGGACTAGTAGTGCATTTGTGAATATCGTACCCAAAATTTACAAGGCTGTACTCCTGCTGATGTCTGGTGTCGTTTAAATTATCCTCCAGAATGAAAATTCTCACGTACTCCCTCTGTATCAGAAAACTTAACTTTTATGTTCTAGGATTCAAAAGATGTCCCAAAAAACTTATGTTTAAACTTTTGGACAACAAATTGGGCCCATAACCACTTCAGATTGTGATCTGCATGACTCAATGCATTCCTTCTTATTCCTTAATTGGTATGATTCAGGTTCAATAAATAACGGTACATAGGTAATTTACATTGAGCACTAATTTGTCCTAAAAGACTGAAAATATTAAGTTTTTCTTGGGACGAAGGGAGTTGTACACATGCAAAAACCTTGTCCAACATGTTTGTGCTTATCCGACAAAGTAAGCACACCGGCTACTGATGAAAATTCAAAGGTTCCACTGTTCCAGGCAGGCAGGCACCCTCTTAGCCACTGACGTTACCAGCAACAGACAGCCAAGCCTTCAGACAGGACAAGCACACTTTTTTGCGCCAACTCCCCAGTCAGACAGAATTTTTCAAAACATTCGGATACAAGATTCAGAACATTTGCTGATGCCATGAAGAGCCCAAGGCATCCAAATGCATTTGTGAAAATCCAAATGCATTTCCACATTGGCATAATCAGCGAGGGCGCTAATTTATACAGTTTTCTTATGGTGCCACAACAAACAAGAATCTATCGAGAATGAGCACTCAATGTACAGCTCTAACTTTGAGGGGGAAACAAACTACGTGGGTACAACCTCACCAAGTGGGGGAGATGAATCATCAGGCAACTCAGCGTTCTCTGATGTTGCTTGGCTCTTGTCATCATCATCCTGGAAACCTTGCTTAAAGAGGTCGTAGTTGGTTGGCTCCAGTGCCTTGAATGGACGTTCTCCTAGTACCCTGGTTAGATCGTCCTGGTGTAAGACTTCCTTCTCAAGCAGTAATTCTGCGATTTGCGCAACTTGCTCCTTATGCTCTGTTATCAATTCAACTGTTTTCTTATAGGCCTTGCCAACCCAGTCCCGGACCTCATCATCGATGATGGATGCCGTCTGATTACTGTAAGGCTTGGTCATTTCAAAACCATCATCCTTCTGAGGGAAGGATAGAAGCCCAACCTTTTCACTAAAACCATACACAGCGACCTGTGCATATGTCATTTTGGTAACTTTCTCCAAGTCATTCTGAGCACCAGTTGAGATTTTGCCAATCAAAACCTGAAACAAAGCTCAATTAGCGCCTTTCAACAATATGCTTATAACAATTTCTGGTGATAATACTGTTAAATAAACAGATATCCCAACATAAGGATTTGGAAGACAGGGAACTGATTATTATTTCTATGATGTCTTGAAGTAATAACTTGAGATTATATACAATATTTAGATGGCAACCAATTTGATAAATGTAATGGTATATCAATGTGTTTATCACATGGGCAGAGGAGATGACGGAAAATATTATCGTCTTCTGGTCGCCTTAAAATGCAATCAAAAGTTTACATGATGCAGTATCCTGAGTTACCAAATGAATTATAATTTTTCTACTAAATTGACAACTATGACCATATTCACATGATCTGATCATAATTTAAGTGGCGATAATATCAACGAAACAGGCTATAATTAATGTCCTTGTCGAATGTAGGAAGTTCAAAATAACAGCTGAAATTCAAAGTTCAAACTTTATATTAGCTTGAATTGGTTAGTATAGATTTAACAGTATGAGAAACATCCATGAATTCTGGCTATTTATCATAAAAATCAGCAAAAATAAGATATGAATAAAGATAACTGTACCTCCTCTGCAGCTCGGCCACCTAATGTCATGCATGTCATATCAAAAAGCTGCTCTTTTGTCATCAAAAGATTTTCATTTGGGACATATTGTGCAAAGCCTAAAGCAGCTGTTCCACGAGGAACAATTGTAACTTTCAGAAGAGGCTCTGCATGCTCCAAGAACCATCCAGCAACAGCATGTCCAGATTCATGGTAAGCAACGGTACGGCGCTCCAGTTTGCTAATGACCTGCAAAAGGGTTAACATGCTCAGAGGCCAGAATAAGGAATAAAATTAAATTACATGTACAAAAGGAATGACATTACATAGAAAAAGAAGGCTGCCAAGTTACTTAATTAGGATCCAAAAGTAAGACATTGAAACAAATCTCACAAATCAGCTTCATAGGTTATACTACTGATCTCTTACCCTATTTTTCTTCTCCAAACCACCAATAATCCTATCAATCGCAGACTCAAAATGCTGCATGGTAATCTGAGTTTTCTCACTTCTCGCAGCAATTAAAGCAGCTTCATTACAAACATTGGCAATGTCAGCTCCTGCAAACCCAGGTGTCAAGGCAGCTAGCCTTTGCGAATAAAATGATGGTTCGTTGTCTAGCTTAAGCTTTTGAAGATATATGCGGAATATTTGATCACGACCCTTTATATCTGGCTTGTCAATTGTTATCTGGCGATCAAATCTTCCTGGCCTTAATAATGCCTTATCCAGGATGTCAGGTCTATTTGTCCCAGCAAGAACAACAACACCAGCAGTTGTTCCAAATCCATCCATCTCTACAAGCAGCTGGTTCAAAGTACTCTCGCGTTCATCATTTGAACCTGAAAAACCTCCACGTCCTCTTGCACGACCAATAGCGTCGATTTCGTCAATGAATACAATACTGGGAGCACACTGTCTAGCTTCTTGGAACAAGTTCCGTACCCTGGATGGTCCAACACCAACAAACATTTCCATGAAATCTGAACCAGAAATAGACAAAAATGGCACACCAGACTCTCCTGCGGTAGCTTTGGCAAGCAAAGTCTTCCCTGTCCCAGGAGGGCCTACAAGTAGAGCACCTTTGGGTATTTTAGCTCCCAAATCTTCATACTTCTTGGGATTTTTAAGGAAATGCACAAACTCCATTATTTCTTGTTTTGCTTCGTCACAACCGGCTACATCCTTAAAAAACACCTGGACCAACAGAAAAGCGTTATTGAAAAGACACATCCAGGAGTTTCATGTAGCTTGCTTTGTTTCTTAAGGAAAGGGTAAATAAAGCTACCACAAAATTAAGCAATGGAGTTATCATAGATCAAGAATTAGCCTGTGCATGGAAAATCATTTGGGCCAGATTGTTTCTATCATACATCAAAAACAGAACCAAGTGAAACAGTAAAACAGTGACGTAAGAAAAGAAATAGCAAACCTTATTTTTGGAGTTCTTGTCCATCTTTGTCACTGTAGCTTTTCCAATGTTGAAAATACCTCCTCTTCCTTTGCCAGGACCACCTCCAATATTGAAACCACTCTGCATCCTTTTTCCCATAAAATATATCAGACCAACAAGAAATGCTGTTGGGGCAAACCTCATAACTTCTTGGAACCAATTTACTTCAGCAACATAAGTTACTGGGACAAAATCATGTGAATCTATTCCCAAAGCTTCCTGGGCTTCCTCTAACTTCTCTTCAAAGGAATCAACACTACCAATGTTGAAGTAATACTTGCATCTGCTGGGAGCAGGCTTGCCTGGAATATCAGTGGTAGAAATATGGGTATCACTATTTTGGCCTTGGCTCTTTGGAAGAGGTGAATTCCTGATGTAGACCTTCGCTACTGATTTATTTGAAACAACAATGCGATCAACTAAACCAGGTTCTAGTAACTTGTTCTTGAACTCTTGGAAGCTTATCTGCAGATGTTTGATACAAAAGATATTGTAATGAACCATTATACTATACAATATGTACACTTAGAATCGAATGTATATGCTTACATGAAACGATATTGTTTGGCAGTTTTCAATTATAGAGAACAATGAATTCCCAATATTGCATTCACACTCAAAGGCTAGGAAAGAACACTTCAAGCACAAAGCAAATGGTAGCAAACTAACAATTCTCCCATGCATCGGCACAAGAGGATCAATGAAAAGAATTTCAATTTAGGCCAGTATAAATTACACAAAGGTTACTCTGCAATAGTGTATTGTCTGTAAGGCCTTTGTCTCTTACAGTCCTACTCCTTGGCGTTTATCGTAGCTTATTACTAATCCTGGGAATTTGACTGGAGATGACAGGGGCAGAGAGTTAAATATACTGCCTAGCCTTTTAAACCCTATATGGTGGCGTAGTGTTTTTCCTCCATTTCTTTGAAGTTTGACAAACAAATTATGTAAGTGTGAACATAAGAAACATACATAGATTACCAGTTCTTAGGGGACTAACATAGCCCAACAAACATAGCTTACAAGAAAAGGAACAATTGAAACTATCGACTTGCAGAACTATTCCCAACAGAGTTGACAAAGTAGGAAAGTAATCACCTCCTTCTGGTCTGCGGTGCTAGATGACATGGATGATAGCATCAGGCCAAGAATTAATAGAGGTGCAAGGAAATTCTGCAGGTGTTTCATAGCATTATCCTGGAAATTCCATCCTTCATCTGTATTGGATTCCTCTGCACAGCACAAGATTGCATTTTCATCAAAAGTGAAATAGTTAGCACTGATGTCACAAAACTACACACAGAAGCACAGTGTATCATTATACATTTCTACTCCAAGAGTTATTTATAAATTATAACTGGTATAACAATTCACCAAAGCAGTTGCAGCAAAAAGGAAATCAACAAATCACGTTAGTCATCCATCTTGTGAGTCAACTCAAATATGTGCACCGATTCCATTTACTATGGGCGCATGAAAAGCTATGATATTTGCATCCATAACATGGCTACTCTCCTATACACAAACAAGTGAAGCACGAGGGGGAACTTACGCTTCGATTCAGACTTGTTACTCCCATCTCCTTTCGGCGCCTCCTTCTTACCCTTCGGGTAGTAGTTCTCATAGTCTAAAATCAGAAAAGGAGCAACCTTTCAGAACCAGGGCCACCAAACTCAAACTCACTGATAATAATCTCATAAAAAAGAGGAACGTACTCTTCTTGGACTCGTCCGAGAAGAGGCGTCGGAACTGTGGGCTGGCGAGGATGTATCTCCAGTCCACAGTCTTGCCCGCTGCGGGCTTCCCAAGAGCTGCCGACGATGCCGCAGTCAGGTAACTACGGACAAATCCTGTCGCCCCGCTCTCACGGCCGTGGACAGGCGGCGGTAGCGGCGGCGCTGGCGACTGCCGGAGGCCCCCGAGCTGGAAACCCTAGAAGGAGCAGCGAAAGGTCAGACCTGCGGTGCGGATGTGCGCCGAGAGGGTAGGGGGGGCAGCGGAGGGGATGAGAAGGGAGACTCGCCTGGCGCGGCCGGGAGGAGCGCGCGGACCGGCCGAGGGCGCGGGCGAGGGAGGCGAGCGTCATGTCGGCCGCGGCGGCGCCGTGCGCATGGGAGGGCGGAGGGGACGGGGCCGGGCCGTCCGGACTCCGGATCCAAGCGAGGGGAGGGGAGGGGCAGGTCGCGTCGAGGTCGAAGCACTAGAGATGCGTTCTGAGATTTTTTCTGGCTCTGTTGTGATGAGGTCAGGAGGAGGGAAACGCCGCGGCGGCGAGTGGCCGTGGGTTGGGAGGAAATAGTATAGCCGAGACGGCGCGGCGCGTCCGTGGTTTCAGGCTTCGAGCGGGTCGGCGGCGCTCACGGGATTGGGTGATTTTGGAGATGCCGTTGCGTGGTTTTCACCGCGTTTACGGCAGCAGAAAGGGGTGGAATTCGGTGATTACAAAAAACGTTCGCAATTTCTCGTCGTCTCATAAAAACTGGTGACGGGCTAATAACTCGATTTGAATTTGTTCTGCTACAGTTGCTCAAGGAAGAATTATAAGGCCCTGTTTAGTTTCCCACAAAAAAATTTTCACCCATCCCATCGAATCTTTAGACACATGCATAGAACATTAAATGTAGATAAAAAAATAAACTAATTACACAGTTTAGTTGAGAATCGCGAGACGAATCTTTTAAGCCTAGTTACTCCATGATTA
>Ga0182004_10005673_pt1 | contig 10148 bp, 7 predicted proteins | sample Sormic07211540_1_FD_120479 | JGI IMG/M metagenome (GOLD analysis project Ga0182004, IMG submission 120479) | Endophyte microbial communities from Sorghum bicolor roots, Mead, Nebraska, USA - 072115-40_1 MetaG | ecosystem: Host-associated > Plants > Roots > Unclassified | place: USA: Nebraska...
AGACGCGGAGAATTTTGCTTGGGAATGAGAAACTCTTAGACTCTTAGTTGAATGTGGTCAGGAGATAGCTGTGCTGATTCATTGTCATGCTCATTTCTGATTAGCAATGATACTTGGTTCTAAAGGTCAGGAAATGACTTGGACTTTAAACTGTTTTATCTGTGGTTTGGAGAATTTAGTTACTGTACGGTACTACGTTCTTTGTTTTGGTTTGAAAACTCAGTAGTTTTCAGTTATTCGGTACTTGGGCATAGAATTTTTCAGCTGCTAGCATGTGGATCTTGGTAGTTTTTGGCGGGCTTTTTTAGGGTCAACAGAAGGGAAAGGCTTTTCCTACCTGCTATATTGCACTGGAGGACAATGCAAATTGCTGCACAAGCACAGCTGAGCTTACAACACTAGCCGCCAAGAGTTTTTGTCAGGGTTGTCGTGCTTCCAATCATATATCCATATAGCCTCTTGTTGAAGTTAGTGTCATTAATATATCCTTTTGTCGTTGCTTTAGATTTATGAGACTCGACAACTTAACTTTTCAATGTAAGTTCTGTAACAAGGGCACGGGTGGGCAGAGAGGAACAGAAACGGCAAGCTCCAAGAAAGTCGCAAACTCGCTAACGGACGAGTAAATAAATGTGCTACATTGCTAAATTTGTCGAGCCCATCTCACATAAAAGCCTCTAATCTTCTTAAATAAGGAAAGCGACAGCTAAATCTTTTAGATAAGACAAGTTATTGGCGTTACCAATCAATTTATTCCCAACCATGGGATCTCAATGGTCGTAATTGTTATGAGTTGTCATAACTTTTTCTGCAGCTTACATTTTGCCGTTTCATTATTTGGACCTATGCCAATAATTACTCCTCACCTGAGTCAAACAACTCATCCTTGAGTTTGCGATGGACATGGTTGATGTGAGGTTATGATGTCCGCACAACACAACACGAGGGAAACCAAAAAATAATTTATTTGTTGCTTTTATAGTACTCTTCCACCCTCTTTCCACTATCTCCTCCTTTGGCAATTTCGTTCATGATGGGCCAAACTTAGATCGGCCTTTGCATTGTGTCATGTCGTTTGTTTGTAGGTGCATGGAGCAATGAGTGAACACACCCAGCTTACTTGAAACTCTGATTGCTAAGTTCTTTTCTCCTTTTCCCCATTCTACCCCTGCAATGTAGTTCCGATTTATTTTCATTCTTCCCATGCTACCTTCGCTAACTGCATGAATTTCTCTTTAGCAACTGTTTAAGTTTTTATGTACTGGAGTGCATACTCTCTTAGTATGTGTTTGAAGCTTGGGATTTGTTCAGACCAAGCATTTCTTATCCAGTGGTCCATATTGTAATTGTAGGATTTACACGTCACAAACTAGATACATTGCATCATAGCCAGCTTAGTAATTAACATCACTAGAGAGGACTTTAACTATGTGGAAGTGTAGTAATCACAAACTAGACACATTGCATCATAGCCAGCTTAGTAATTTTTTTTTTTTTTGCGAGCAAGCCAGCTTAGTAATGAACATCACTAAGAGGACTTTAACTATGTGGAAGCATAGTAATTGACTACAGGAAGATTTTTTTTGAAACAAGACTACAGGAAGATTGAAAACAATAGAAACTAGTTCACCAGGTAACTGTAAAATAGGCTTTAGAATATCACCCCAATTGCATGTTGCAAGGTTGCGACTAGTCGTCACTTATTTATCAACTAGTTGTACACTGTAGTTACCATTCTACCAAGTGATCCAGACCGTGGTTGCATCTAGAATTTCAGATTTGCGGCTCGTTGGTCGGGTTTGGATTGAAGCTTTATATTATTTTTTCTTGCCTCATTGTACCATAATAGCACTGGATTTGGAATCCTGCATTCATGTCAAATTAATATTGCCATTTAAATCAAATCACGCCGATGCTACATAGTTGGATCAAAAGATATTTTTAAAGAGGAAAATGTGTGTAATTGCACAGATAGATGGGACATGAGAGCTCAACAATTATTGTGAGGCTCTCTAGGGTTATGATGAGTAAGAGAAGTGGACAAACTGGTGCACCGCTATACTATGGCTCAATCTCAACCACATGGTTTTCACTTGCGCACACATGGTCATTAGGCAGAACATGGCCCAAATTCCAATTAGGCTTAGACTATGGTGCCTCTTTTCCCAGCATAAGTTCTCACTGCCTCTGCTGCTCCTGACTCCAATGTTATTCCAAATTGCAGCAGTGGGAATAATGCTTAGGCACCCTATCTGCACCCCTGGACCCTGGTAGATCCACTCTTGCTCAGTGCAGAGGCCTAGATTAATGCAAAATTTTCATGTGACATAAACCTCACAGCTTGTTTTGCTGAGTCTTCTATTCCTGCCTTCCTTGTTGACATTTAAATACTTCACTCAATATTCAATGTTATTCGCCTTTTAGGCGGGAAGTTGTATCGTTTCTTTTCTAACATAAATTAATCCCACCCAGTCACCTGTGAGAGTAATGCATAGCTGTACCTTGGTTGTATTATGTCATAAGTGTGGCCCCCCATTGGTGCCAACAATTTCTCATCAATTACCATACTCGCAAGTAATTATGCATAGCTTGTTATAGTGCTGATTCGACATGTCACTTAAGATGCAAACTCCATCTGCCGCATTCCAACTTGAACCAGCTATACTGTGGAGATCTAACAAACTGAAATCCGATACAGAATAATGCATATGAAGCTATGAGCTAATCTGACAAGCTGGTGTCTTGCATGGAAACCGCGTTGTAGCTACAACAGTACTACAGTATCGTGCTATAATACTTACCGTCTGGCTGCTGCTGATCAGTCTTGCGCGCATGACTGTTACTGGACAAATAAATGTGCATACAAATCATAAACTAAGAGACAGCCTTGTTCTTCTTCTTCTTCTTCTTCTTCTTCTTATTATTATTATTATGAGGAGACGGCCTTGTTCTGACAAACAAATAGAAGATCCGTCATTTTTGAGGTGCAAGATATAATGGCGCATAGTGTAGGGCCAATGGTACTGAAACTTGAATCACAGATTATATATATATTTTGCAAAATGTTGTTTGAGACAAAGTGTTAGTGCCTTCAGTAAACACAGTCCTCTTCTTCATATAACTGATGAATATTCTGTAAGGTTGTGGATCAAGTTATCAAGGCCTCTGCATATCAACAGGAATTAAACTATTTTACGTTTATCTTATATATGGACTATTCAATATCTTCTGCTACCTAGGCCCAGTCACGTGCAAGTTTCTTTTGTCAATATTTTGCTCCCACTTGCAAGCTTCAGCATGTACTGGGAATTATCTTGTCTGCTATCATCATTTACTTAAACGAGACATGCTTTACATTTTTCATCTGTACTTATCCATATTAGATTGAATGCTGACCATGTTTGGTCAATCTCGTTTGCAGGGAGAGGTGATGATAAAGGATATTTGCTGACCAAACGTGCAGTAGTTCTTCTTAAGGAAATAGAAATTGGCCTCATGTCACATAGAAATATGCTCTGGACACATCAGTCCGTTAATCCTGAATGGGAGCAAGGACATGTCCAAGTTCAACCAGGAAGTTCCTATTATGCAGGCACAAGTGATTCATCCAACCTGGGCATGCAAGTTGCTGTTGGAATTCCAGGAAATACAGCTAATGTTGGTATATGTGATCTGCGGAATCATGAGCGCCCGCATGTTCATAATTCATACCCACATGCCAGTGTTACATCGAGATTTGTCTTCCCAACTACTATGTACAACCCTAGCATGTCAGCAGCAGCTGTCAACATATATATTCCTCAGACTCAAAGCTTTGGACTGGGCAATGTGCTATCACCATCTTTACATAATCATGTTTCCACAGGAACTATTGATGAAAGTAGCAGCAGTGTCAATTTTGGTGATAGTGCTATTGGATTCATGAAAAGGAAAAATGCAGTAGTTGCTGGAAATCATCATTTTCTTCATGGATTTGCTGGCTCAAGTTCATCTGTTCATGCGCCTCAGAATCCTGTGCGCGGACCATGGAATGCTTCATCTCAATCAAATTGTTTACCCGGTTATGCTGCTTCAAACCTACCAGAATACCACAATAGCAATGGGTGGCCATTCTTAGAAGAATCTTCTGCAGATGCTTCAAATTGTTTCAGTTCTGTGGCTGCTCGCCCAGAGTTGGTACCTCATGGTAACTATTTATATCCATCTCACATAAGCCAGTGCAATACATGGGTTCCACAGGCTGCAAGTCATGGAGTGCCACAGTGGGGATATAGTAATGCCATGGTCAATCCTCCAGGTTAGTTCTGAATAAAGATATATTCATCTGATGTTTTGCTGAATGATGAATTAAGGAATCATCTCACAGTTTCCAATTTATTTGCATTGACAAAATAGATGACTATTTTTATCAGCTTTGCTGATAAGATTAGCAGTAAATTTCTGCTGTCATGTATTTGACTGGCCATTGAATGTAAATCTTTGTGTGTGAGATTTAGTTTTGTACTTGGTAACTCTTGCTTTGAACTTGTCTTGTTTGTTCATCAGGAACCGCAGACATGCCGAATGGAAATATTCAGGATTACCAAACTGGTCATTCTTCTATTCATGGGCCACTACCTCTTTTCTGCCAGAATCCTTTGCATAGTATGCAAGCACAAGCACCTCAAATACAAGTACCCCATCAACAGTTCGTCGGTAACAATGTGGTGCATGGTTTAAATCCTTCTGCCGTTGGCCATCCTTTAGATCCAAGAATTCTGGCTCTCCCATTTAATGCTGAGCACACTTTTGGGCATCCAATGCATCCACCTCTGATAAACCAAGCTAACAATGGGTCTTTAAGAATTCTGCCATATCAGGTGGCTTCATATTTCTAAATTTTTACCCGTAAAGTTCTTGCATAGTTGCATGTATCTACTAATAACAATACTGGATGCTGAAAAATATGTCTCCATGAATATTTTTCATGCGTCCACTGGAGTCTTTCTTGGTAATCACGTAAAACATATATTAGACTTTGAATTTACCATTTTGGGTGCATCATTGATCGTGCAGAGATGTCAGTGTTTCATACTCATTCTTGAAGAACAACTCATGTCATTTCGATATATAAAACTGGATGCGCTACATTTATACTCCTAGTTATGTTGGAATTTAGATACAAATGTCCACTTCACAGTCATGGGAAGCCTTGTAGCCCTTCTTCATTGAAATACTATATAATATGCATTGATCATCAAGTTCTAGAAATTCATGTCCCCTGACTTCAATTCGGCACAACTATCTGACACGCAGCAGTTGTATTATAATATGCAACTTTTCACTGCAGTCATGGTCTGCATCCATCATTGTCTGAATATATCTCGTTCTTGTTGCCAAGATGTACGAGCCATTTTATTTTATTGCCATGATATGTGAATTTCATAGCCCAACTAGGCAACTGCCTGCTGTCTTTGAGCTATACAAAGATGTGAGACAAATGTTATCACTGGCTCAGTAGTACAGCCTGTCAGCAGTGTCTGCATGAATCTGCCTCCGTGAACATTTCCTATTTCATGCAGCTACCTCAAGTAATTGATGTATCTGTGCAGAACGCTACAGTGATGGATCATTCAAGGATTTATGAAGCAGGACATGTTATTGATGAACATAGAGATATGCGTTTAGATGTGGATAACATGACTTATGAGGCATGTATCTCATTTGGATGCTTGTGAATTCTTTGTGCACCTTTTCTGGGTGTGTATATATCTGATTAAATTCATTTTCTTTGCATGTTCTGCAGGAGCTTGTAGCATTGCAAGAGCAGATAGGTGATGTCAATACTGGTTTGACAGAAAGCTATATCCAAGAAAACTTGAGGTCCACTTTTTATGTTCCAGGAGCAGCTAGCATCCCTGATCAGTTTTCTGAGCTTTCTTTGGAGAATGATGCGTGCATAATATGCCAGGTCAACCTCTTGCCATGTCTAGTACTTTCTCCGTCCCAAAATAACTGTCGTTTTGGGTTTTCGTGTCGCAAGTTTAACTGGATTTATAGAAAATACATGCAACATTTGTATCTCCAAATAATTTTGTTAAAAAAATAGATTTGAAGATCTTTCCAATGATACTAATTGTGTACCATAAATATTAATATTTTTTAATATATATTTAGTCAAAGTTGTTTCTCGGGAAGCGAGAACGATAGTTATTTTGGGATGGAGGGAGTACTGAATTATAATCTATTATTTGTACATCATTAGCCCGCTACCAGTTACGGAGTATATGGTAGATTCTGGTCACATTAGCCTAGTAAAGATAATTTGTACCCCACTGGTACTAGAAGTACTACCTTACTGAAAACAGTGAAACCATCATCGTTATCATTTGCTTGAAAGCGAGATATATGCTTCTTGTCCTTAAGGATTACTTGGTCCATGCCTTGCAGGAGGAGTATGAAGCTAAAGAACTTATAGGAACCCTTGGATGCGGTCACAAGTACCATGTGAATTGCATAAAGCAATGGTTGATGATAAAAAATTTGTGCCCCATATGCAAGACAACAGCTTTGTCATCAGATAGAAGGAATGGATGATCGTCCCCGATAACATTATTACCGCGTGGCAAATCAGCGCGATTTTGTATATAGACATGGTTGCCTTTATTTGCCGTCCCCTTTGCTGTGGACATAAACTGAGCTTCGAAAAACTGTACAGATATTTTGTAGGATATTTTAGATGTTAAATGGCACCATGGTGTGTAAAGCTCCCATGATTGCCTTGGTAGATGCCCCCTTCATTTACATTGTACATTGTATTTATCTTTACTCTTCAAAAAAAAGAAACCCGAAAACAGTAAGTTCTGTACATTTTGCAATTGAAAGAACCGAAAATTGTCCTCACTTTTGGAGCATTTTGCTAGAGCTGCATAAGATTTAGCGGTGGATCTTCCTATCGAAGGCATGCATATATGTGTATTCATTTCAATTCACATATGTTGGAGTGGATTGAAATGAAATTTAGTTTAAATTCACTCTAATCTACTTCAACATGTGGATTAAGATAAATACATGCGCATCTAAACAAGGTCTTAGGGCATGTTTGGATATACATGGTTAGTTACTACTAGTTGGGACTAAAAATTAGTCCAAATTAGTTATGGTTGGCTAAAATCTAGTTGAAGACAAGTCCAAAAAATCAGTTTATCTATTAGCCGTCTTGTCTGGATGTACTAGAACTAATTAGGTTAATTTTTAGCTAGCTAGCTATTAGCTCTCGTACCCAAACCGACCCTAGAGTCCCGTGGAATTTGCTGCAGAGGTAGGACTTAGCTTATATTTTTTTTCCCCTTCTACCTATATTCACACCGATAGTCGTGTTTGCAGTACACATACTATATACGTTCTATTTAGTTTATTAAATTAGACTAGAGAAAGAAAAACCACGGATACTAAGCACCATCCCATCCTTAATTCCGTGGTGTTCACGAGGTCTGTAAAGCGTCAGCCACGGCAGCTGGTGGCAAGCGAAGGCTGTTAAGTTACATGCCGTGCTACATCTGTTAAGTTACATGCCGTGCTACATGGGGCATCAGCATCAGTTCATACAGGGCACGTACTGACAAGAACATCTAATTACTTCACGCCTTAGCGTGCCAACTGCCAAGCATATTGATACAATTCCAACGAGTTACTCTAGTGACCAATAGGATTGCAATTAGCAGTCTAGCAAAGCAAATAGTTTGTTGAAGCAATGCACCTAGGTTGATATAAGAGAAGCGACAGTATACAGATACAAGAAATGAAAGCAACAAAATAGATAAGGCCTATATGAAAAAATAAATATGATAGCCGCACACTTCCATCCCTAAACTATACCGGCAGCTTAAGTCCTGAATGAATTAATGTATCAAATGGCAAAATCAACGACACCTGGTAACACATGAATACAGGTCGAGGACCATGACTGCAATAACGTCCTGCGCCCTCTACTGCAAAAGTATCAACCAACCCAAGTACATGTTCTATCCTTCCAAGCTAAGACGAACAGCAGGCAGACTTCTTCACCGCAGACACATCATCCTTGCCGCCAACATTGATGGTCTGGCCCTTGGGAGGCGCTGCGGGGTCGTCGCCAATGTCGAGGGCCTTCTTGCTCACGACACGGTAGATCTGGGTGAGCACCTCGGTGAAGGCGTCCTCCACGTTCATTGCCTCCAGGGCCGATGTCTCCATGAAGAAAGCATTCTCTCTCTCGGCGAAGGCCTTGGCGTCCTCGGTCGGGACGGCCCTGAGGTGGCGCAGATCCGCCTTGTTGCCGACAAGCATGATCACGATGTTGGCGTCCGTGTGGTCTTTGAGCTCCCTCATCCACCTCTCCACGTTCTCGAAGGTGACATGCCGTGTAACGTCATAGACGACGAGTGCTCCTACTGCTCCACGGTAATAGGCACTTGTGATAGCACGGTACCTGCAGAAGCATCGACCAAATGATATAAGTAATCTGCAGTGCAGCAAGTAGTTGAACGGCAAAAGCCACAAGAATAATGGCACTCCTATATCAAACACAGTAGACGTCGCCTGCATCAATCAAACAGTTCAGCACAGGGCTAGAGATATGGATTTCTATCCACAATTTCAACGTCCACAACTTCACATCTGGCAAAACAGGGCTGCCTGGCCCTGCACCTGCACAAACTGCATATTCCGATAGCTCGAAATGTGATAGATTGAAAATGGTACGTGCAGGTGCAATCACGGAAGATGTGCATTGAATGAGTGCAGATTCTTTCCGTTTTCTTTCAATGATGATCGAAGCAGTTCATTTGCGTCCATGTGTAACAGCCAATTAGGGGGTCACGGACCAAACCAAGCTACAGAGATCCATACGATACGACGCAGGCATAGCAATCGCTAACGAACGGACCAATCGGAGATCAGATACGAGGAAAGGGGTCGACGCGGCTCGCGGAGCACAGCTGGATCTGGGGATTGTATGTACCTTTCCTGGCCGGCGGTGTCCCAGATCTGGGCCTTGACGACCTTGTCGTCGACGTGGATGCTGCGGGTGGCGAACTCGACGCCGATGGTGGACTTGGACTCGAGGCTGAACTCGTTGCGCGTGAAGCGCGAGAGCAGGTTCGACTTGCCGACGCCGGAGTCCCCGATGAGCACCACCTTGAAGAGGTAGTCGTAGTCGTCGTCCGCCCGGTACGCCATCGCCACCACCACGGGCACACACGCACACAAAGGCTGGCCGGCTGGCTAGCGGGCCTTGGGCCGGCGGCGGCGGGACGGGCGGTGGATGAGGAGGGGAGCGCGGATGGGAGGGGGCGGCGAGAGAGAGAGAGAGAGAGCACCCGGACGCGGGTGCGGGTTTTTTCTCAGTTCCTAATCTCACCTCGTTTTTTTGCTCGGTTTGCCGGATTCGTGCGGTGCGGGGTCGGTGCCGTGCGGACGCGTGCGCGCGTCGTGGTCGGTTGGGTTAGTCGGGCGCACGCCGAGCCCCCAGCGGGCGGTGCCGGGGAGGTGGTGGAGGGCTGGAAAGTGGGGAAAACGAGCGAGAAAACGAGCGAAAGGGCCGTGTTTCGGCGTGGTTTGTTTTCTCGGCAGATCGGCGGTGCAGGCTCGCGTGCTGGGACTGGGAGGCGGGAGCCAGAGGGATCAGATCTGCTGGTCGTGTGGGTGGAGGCGGGCGGCTGGCGCACGTCAGGTCGTCAAGTGATATGGACAAGGCTACCTAACAAATCAAGGTTTCCGTGCCGCAGATTAAACGGTGGTTGTGACATGGACACACGCGACGCGGGTAAACTCGCTGCGTGCGTGTAGTCTCGTGCTAGAGGCTGTACGTGTGCAGTGCAGGTTCCAGGTTTTGCACTGCACGTGTGCAGGAATATGTTGCCTGTCTGCTGTCTCTTTTTCTCCCCTCGTCTCCGGTATGGCTCCATGTGAGTCCGTACAATAAGATTTCATAAGGTATGCACATTGAGTGATGCTGTGATGGCACGAGCTGGATCGGTCGGTGCTTGTCTCGTGCTAATTTAGGCCTTGTTTAGTTCTGGAAAATTTTGGGAAATGGACACTGTAGCACTTTTGTTTGTATTTGACAAATATTATCCAATCATGGACTAACTAGACTCAAAAGATTCGTCTTGTCAATTCCGACCAAA
>Ga0182004_10005674_pt1 | contig 10147 bp, 7 predicted proteins | sample Sormic07211540_1_FD_120479 | JGI IMG/M metagenome (GOLD analysis project Ga0182004, IMG submission 120479) | Endophyte microbial communities from Sorghum bicolor roots, Mead, Nebraska, USA - 072115-40_1 MetaG | ecosystem: Host-associated > Plants > Roots > Unclassified | place: USA: Nebraska...
AGTGCTGCAGTAACTCACATGTGCTAATGATAGATTAATTATACTTAATAGATTTGTCTTGTAGTTTTCTGATGAGCTATGTAATTTGTTTTTTTATTAGTTTTTAAAAACCCCTTCCGACATTCTTCCGACATATCCGAGGTGACATCTAAAAAATTTTCATCTCTAATCTAAACAGGGCAGAGAGGGCAGCAGAGGCAGTTGTGCCCCGAGTCATGGCCGCCTGTTTTGTTTGTGAGCGAGCAAGGCCTTGTTTAGTTCCTGAAACAAAAAGTTTGGTGATATTGTAGCACTTTCGTTTGTTTGTGGTAATTATTATTCAATCATGGACTAACCAGACTTAAAAGATTCGTCTCGTCAATTTCGACCAAACTGTGCAATTAGTTTTTATTTTTATCTATATTTAATACTCCATGCATATGTCTAAAGATTTGATGTAACGGGAAATCTTAAAATTTTTTGGATTTAAACAAGGCCTAATGCAACTTCGATGTGATTGCCATCTCCCTATCACGGTGGTTTGCGCCTTTGCGATGTGCAGTGCAGAGGGCAGCGCTCCATCACTTGCTGCTGCTGCTGAGCCCTCTGCCGCCGCTGCCGGCCAGGCCATGGCCAGCCATGCATGTGTGTCAGCTCGCTGCATGCGCCTGTCATGCCGTGTGTGAGATGCACTGATGGTGGTTGCCGCCAAGGCAAGTCATCAGGCGGCAGCAGATCACGGAGTACTCCTCCCATGTTCTTGGCAGCAGCAGGCACAAGCACAACACGACGCGCCATCTCCGCAAATCCTCATGCGTGCTTTTCTTCTCTCTCTTGCTTTTGCGATGGAACACGACGCACAGCAGCTGAAGCCCATCCTTGCAAATAGTGAACACATAGGGGTACGAGTACTTGATTTTTTTCCTTTTCTTTTTTTTTTATTATATAGAAATAAGGGTATTCATGACAGCATTTTTCCACTATGCTCTGCTACCAAACAAACCGTAAGCACAGCGATGTATGGTAGATGGAATTAGGCCTTATTTACTTTTAATTTTGTTTTGCAAAATAGGAATAGTAACACTTTCGTTTGTATTTGACAAATATTGTCGAATTATGGATTAACTAGGATCAAAAGTTTTGTCTCATCAATTTCGACCAAACTGTGCAATTGGTTTTTATTGTCATCTATATTTAATAGATCATGCATACGTCTAAAGATTCAATGTGATGGGAAATTTGAAAAAAATTGTAAAATTTTTAGGAACTAAACAAGGCCTTAGGCAGATAGCAAGCAATTGAGGAAGAACACACACAAATCTCGTTAGAACGAAAAGTAATTAGGAGTAAGGATTACAATTCTGGTCTTTCATAAATCCTCTTCTTCTCTCTCCGAGCCTTACATATACTATTTGATTGCATTTCTTCCGGCCACTAGTGTAGTTGACCTATTACTACTCTGGACCTTGAACACACGTTGGCACAAGCTTCTTCTTCTCGGCCCATCAGCATTGTCTTCAGGTGACGCCGAAGGTGTGTTGCTGACATCCCCTTTGATCAGAGCCAGCTTGTCCCTAAGCTGGTGCTCGTGGAAACCAATGCGGAGTTGCTCCATGTCTTCCCACACCGATAGAGATGGTGGCAAGCCGATCCAGTGTATTAGTGCTTGCAGGCGTACATTAGCACCAGACTTGGCCATTCGCTTTTGAAGAATTCGTAGAGGAACCTGCAAATGATCAATAGAGTCTGGTAATAGCTCAACTGAGTGACTTACAGGCACCGCTCCTTTAAGTTGCGACACATGGAAGATGGGATGAACTGTAGAAGTTGCTGGCAGTTGAAGCTTGTAAGCTACTGTCCCTATCTTCTCTGCGATCAAGGTCCAAAGAACCGGAAGCACACCTTCTGATTTGAGCGAGCAGCTACCGAAGTCTGAACATATGGCTGTAATTTGACATAAACCCATGAACCAACAAAGAATGTGCGTTTTGTTCGGTTTTTGTCAGCTTAATTCTTCATCCTGTTCTTAGCACAGGCTAGGTGTTGCTGTATCAGGGCCTGCATCATAGACCGTTGTTGGAACCAGTCGTTCAAAGTCACTGTGGACAAGCAGAAGCAGCATGTATACCCAATTGCCGAGGGTGTTGACCATATAGGACGAAGAAGGGTGACTGGTTCAGAGCTGAATGCCATGTTGTGTTGTACCAAAACTCAGCTAGATGCAGCAAGCCGAACCATTTGGTGAGTGCAGCATGAGTGAAACATCTTAAGAAGTTCTCCATACGTTGATTGACTCGCTCAGTTTGCCCATCTGATTGTGGTTGGTATGCTGAACTCATACGCAATTCAACGCTAGCTAAGCGAAACAATTCCCTCCATAGCTGACTGGTGTATATTCTGTCACGGTCACACACAATTACAGTGCGCAGACCATGAAGCTTATAAATGTGTGTCATGAATAACTTAGCCATAGATAGAACAGTAAAAGGATGCTTCAATGCTATAAAGTGACTGTATTTTCAGAACAAGTCCACTACCACTAGGATGCAATCATAACCATGAGAATTGGCAGTCCTTCAATGAAATCTATGGATATTACTTGCCATGAGGAGGTCGAAGTAGCCAATGGTTGAAGGAGACTAGGATATTTGACATGTTTGGCTTTTGCTTGTTGACAAGTTGGGCAACTGTGTACGTACTCATCCACATGTTTCCGTAAGCTGGGCCAAGCGAAGAGTTCTTGTATTCTCTTTGTTGTTGTGGGAATGCCTAAATGACCTCCTAATGGTGAACTATGAAAAGCATGGATAATTTGCTACTGAATGCTTGGATTGTTACCAACCCATTTCTGAATCGTATGATTCCATCCGACAAGGAGAAAGAGTCAACGACTGATGAAGATGTAGCTAGTTTAGACAGCAGGTGCTAAGCCTGAGTATCAGTTGCATATCCCCTTGTGATATCAGTACATCACTAAGACGTGGCTACAGAAATTGCACAACAAATACCTTCATTATGTACTCGGCGAGAAAGAGCATCAACAATTGTATTGTCTGTTCCCTTCTTGTAGACTATCGGATATCACAGTCCCAACAGTTTGGTGAAGACCTTTTGTTGCCAAATAGTATTGAGCCTCTGATCATTTAGATGAGTTAGGGGCATCTGATTTGAATAAATGATAAATCCTACCAGCTGAAGATATGAACGCCACTGATCCACTGCTATTAAAATTGCCAAATACTCTTTTTCATAAATTGACAACCCTTGTGTCTTGGGCCCCAAAGGTCGACTCACGTATGCCAAGGGGTGTCCATCTTGTAAGAGAATTGCTCCAACTCCTGTCTGACATGCATCATTCTCAATTGCAAAGGGTTTTGCGAAGTTAGGAATTCTGAGTACTAGGGCTGTACAGAGAGCCTGCTTTAGTGCCTCAAAGGCTAACTAATGCTAGAATGTCCAGACGAATAACTGATTCTTTTTGAGCAACTGAGTGAGTGGCTTAGCCAGTACAGCAAAATGCCTAACAAACTTGCGATAGAATTCGGCCATACCCAAAAACCTTGGAGTTCACGAACAGACAAAGGCACTGGCCAGTCGGAAATAGCAGTCATTTTAGCTGGGTCAGTACTGACACCTTGCACACTCAAGACATGGCCTAGTTAATGTATTTTGTCTTGTGCAAAACGACATTTCTTCATTTTGATAACCCATTGATCCTTCGCCAACAGAGTAAGCACTTGATGCAAGTGTTGCAGATGCTCAGCATAAGAAGAACTGTACACCAAAATGTCATCGAAGAAAACTATTGCGTAACGCCAAAGAACTGGCGCAAGTGTAACATTCATGGCACCCTGAAATGTTGCCGGGGCTCCTGTTGCACCAAAAGGAACCACACAGAACTCATAGTGTCCAGCATGGGTGCTAAAAGCTATTTTGAACTCCTCACCTGGCTACAATCTGATTTGATGATAACCACAGTGGAGATTCAGAATTGGAAACCATGAAGCTGAACCCAACACGTCAACTAGTTGATCAAACACTGGAATCGGATAGACGAATTTAACAGTGAGAGCATTCAAGTAGCGATAATCCACACAAAATCTCCATGCGCCATCCTTTTTCTGAACCAATAACACTAGGGAGGAGAATGGTGACTTGCTGGGTTGAATAAGGCCCTGTTCCAGCATGACATGAACTTGGTGTTCAATTTCATCTTTTAGACTTGGAGGATAGCGGTACGCTATGATATTGACTGGTGTTGCCCCTTCAATCAGTGGTATGGTGTGATCATAAGCTCGCCTAGGAGGCAGAGAAGTGGGAATAGCAAGGACAGTTGGAAACTGGATCAGCAATGACTGAATGGCATTAGGCAAATGAGTTATCGATTGGTCTTGCTCAACAAAATCCACCGCTTGCAATTGGATGACAATGTCATTGTTCAAGTGATGCATGAGACCTTTCAGCAACATAGTTTTTCCCTTGTATGGTATGGATAACCATTTTTCCTTCCAGTGTACTTCCATGGGGCTGTACAATTCTAACCAATCCATGCCTAGTATGAGGTCATATGAATCCAATGGTAATATCCTCAAGTCATGCTGAAATTGTATTGTTCCTAGAGAAAAAGAACAACCTAGAATGGTAATATCGATCCATGTACTTGGTAAGCTTGGCCATCTTCAACTTGAGGTCGTCCATCTCGCCCTTGATTGTCTGGCGCCAAGTCTCTAGCGACCCAGTAGCCTTGAGGACGATGGCGGCGATGGCGTCCTGATGAAGCTTTGCCTCCGAGAGAAGAGTGGATTGGCGCACCTCTGAATCAGGATGCGCCGCTCCCAGTTCAGATCTGATTCGACGAGCTGCTTGGTGAGGGATTCATTGATGTTGAGGATCTACTTGGTGACGGACGCATCGATCTCGGTGAGGCGAGTCTCCAGGGCGCGGTCACTAGCGACGAAACATTGCTTTAGGGAACCCAGCTTGTGATCCATTTCAGAGAAGCACAAATCAAACTTGGTGCTCTGCTCCTTGAAAAGATGGCTCATCTCATCAAGGATCAACTTGGAATTAGGATTCATGGTGCCATGGCTATGAGCTAGGCGCGTGAAGTGCGGATGCTGGGGAGGTGGAGGTAGAGGGGGCGACGTGGGTGAGCGATCCAGATCGCGAATCGAAGCCGAATCGAGCGCGTGCATGGAATTACGGAGCTTGAGATGCACGAACGCAACTCAAACTCAATGACCAGAGGCATTTGCGACTCGAACTACGTATCAAAAAAAGTGATGCACAGAAGATGTGCTGGCCGCTGATACCAGATGTAAGCACAACGATGTATGGTAGATGGAATTAGGCAGATAACAAGCAATTGAGGAAGAACACAGAGGAATCTCGTTAGAACAAAGAGTAATTAGGAGTAAGGATTACAATTTTGTGCTTCCATGAATTCTCTCCCTCTCTCTCTCTCCAAGCCTTACATATACTACTTGATCACGTTTCTTCCAGCCAGTAGTGTAGTTGGCCTATTCCCACTCTGGACCTTGAACACGCGTACTGGGCTGACATTGGAGCAAGCTTCTTCTCGGCCCATCAGCATTGTCTTCAAGTGATGCCGAAGGTGTGTTGCTGACACAAACATGCTGAAAGCCCAAGTTTGGTTTTGGTAATTAACGACACCAAGTTGCTAATGCCTTGTGTTTAAGTTATTTGTGTTAGGCATAACAACACATGTGATGAAGGTACAAGGTGGCATGGAAAGGTGGCCACATGATTACAAAGAGATGAAGCATGAAGTGGAGATCATGGTGATAGATAAGTAGTAAAGTGATCAAAGCAAAGGTATAAACATAGGGTTTTACTTTTGCCGGTCTAAGTTGAGTAGAGAAGTGTTTGATCGGGTATAGGATAAATAGCCGACTATCAAGAGGAGAAATCACAGTCATCTCTCGAATCAAGTGCTACTAGGTCCATATCTTGAGCATATGCATTAGGATCTAGTAAAGTGCTAACCTAACTCCTTTGGGAAAATATTTGTGAAATGCTAACACACATACACTTTGATGGTGGACACTTGGTGGTTAGCATATTTGCAAAGGAGATGGAGTTCCTAGGGTAGAGAGGGGTTTGGGTTCCTCTCTGATTCGGTGCTTTTGAGAAAATGAAACGCATATTTTCTATTGCACCGGTAGAATTCTTTGGGAAGTCACGGAACCGAACACTGGCCGCGAGGCACTGGACGCTGGCCTAAGCGTTCGGTGTACTGTCGATGTCTGGCCTGAGTAAGCAGACCGCACCGGACGGTCAACACTAGACGCAGGGTGTTCATAGTTCGTGCGTCCGGTGTTCCAGCATGTTTGCAACCCTCTCTACGTACGGGTCCAGTGAGTACCGAACGCATCCGGTGCTCACTTGACTGCTCCCGGTGGTTTGCAAGTAGTCGTTAGAGATCGACACGCGAGTTTCAAAGGATGACACATGTCCATCATCAGTGCACCAGATGCAAGGTTCCAGCATCCGGTGGCTCCCCATTGTGCGTCCGGTGACCCCGAGTTTTGCCCAGTGAAAGAGCCAACGACTCTATTTGTTTAAGGAGCTTATAAATAGTAGGTGGTCGACCTTGGAGGGCTCTCTCTTGCACTTTGGAATACTTGAGATATACTTTGAGCTAGAGAACACTCCCTCTACTCATATCCTTGCTTGATTGCTAATCCTAGTGAGATTGAGTGAGATTCAAGTGCATTGGTTAGTGAGTTGCATCTACAGGCACTTGATTCTTGAGTTTGCTGTGGATTTCTTGTTACTCTTGGGTGTTTCCTGATGCCCTAGATAGCTTGGAGCAACGGTGGTGTTGAGCTCGTGGTTGGAGATTGTTTCGAGCCTCACTAAGTGATTTGTGAGAGGTTCTTGAGCCTTCCCCATGGAAAATCACAATTGGCTACTCTAGTAGATTGCTCGTGGCTTGAAGGATCCCCATCTTGTGAGTGGATGTGTGGCACCCGCTGAGGGTTCGGCTTTGGATTGCTAATTAGCTCGTGATCCATCAAGCGGGTGTATCGCCACAACGAGGACTAACTTGTCGGGAAGCAAGTGAACCTCGGTAAAAAAATCTTATGTCATCTCTTGCCGAGGATTATCTATTGTGATTGTGATTGTGAGTGATTGGTTGGATATATCTCTACTCTACAACGTCAGTATAACAATCACTCTCCACTCCTTTACTTACTTGCATACCTTGCTAGTTGTTTAGCTTGTTTAGCATAGTCTTCTTGTTTAGGAGTGTAGCTAGCCTTCTCTTGTTGTTGTAGTTCAGTGTTAGTTTTTAGGTGGCTTGCATAGCTTAGTTAAGCTAGGGCTAGTTTAGCTTCGCCATTTGTTTTACTAATCAACTTGTCCAGTTGAGTTTGTAGAAAATTTAAATAGGCTATTCACCCCCTCTCTAGCCATTTGGACCTTTCACATGCCTGCTCAGTCTCTCCACGCGACAAATGTGCACTGTGTAGGTGTACTAGGCCTTGTGCAGCTCAAAAGTTTTCGGTACTATAGCACTTTTATTTTTATTAGGCAATTATTATCTAATTATAAACTACCTAGGCTTATAGATTTCCAAACGGGCTAAGCCCAGTGGGCCTACACGGGCACGCCACTATTTGGCCTGTCATGAAAACAGCCAGGCCTGGCCTCTCCTGTGCCCGTGCCAAGCACGGCACGGCCCCGTGCCTATTCCTAGGCCGCAATGCCAGCACGATGGCACGACATGGGCACGACCCAGTACTTCAACGTGCGGCACAATGACTACATGGCTTTGAGCCATTGGATGGAGCGCCCTCTTGTATCCTGGCCGTTGGATCAAGCATTGGGGTGGGACAGCTGTATAAGCTAGCGTCGCTCGCCACTCCCTACTTCCTAGAACCCTAGCTCATTCGCGTCTTCACCCTCTCTCTCCTCACTCACTATAGCTCCTCAGCTCCTCAGCTCTCTATTCTCCCGTGGATACACTAGCTCCTCACCTCCTCTCCTCTCTTCTTCTCGCTTTCCGGTGGCCAACACAGGCACACGACACAACCTTCTATACCACTCTTCCTCCTCCCTTGACCAGCGATGTAGCCTCATCCTCCACATCTTGCCCTCGTCGTATCTTCTCGACTCAGGCTCGTCAACCTCGCTGGGAGTCTGGCATCTCTAGGACTTCGAGCAAATCCGTTGGGGTACCAAGGTGCCGGAACTATGCGACGATGACGACGTCGCCGTTGTTGTTGGCATCTTTGGAGCTCTGGCTGTAGAGGTGAGCCCTAACCCTAACTCTTCTTCTTCTTCTTCTTCTTGAACCCTAACCCTAGATCTGTTACTAACCCTACTTCTTTCTTCTTGGTAGCCATCAAGGGACTAGAGGCCGACGACAGTGAGATGTTGGACGAGCAAGAGGATATCGGTCATTCCATGACCATCAATGATGAGTTGCGCCTTTGCAGGATGACCGGTGACGACGAGGACGATGTTGCTGGGGACAATATTTGTCAAATACAAATGAAAGTGCTATAGTGTCTATTTTACAAAATTTTTAGAACTAAACAAGGCCAATACCTATAGCCACCAACGGAGTACCTATATGAAAGACATATTTTGGGTATAAGAAGAAGTATAACCTAAATATGAGTATCCTCTCTCCTCGAGACTTATTTGCAGGAAGAGCTCCCTTTTGGGTCTTATTGTTAGAAAAGAAAAAAATAGGTATGAAATCCTTTACATGTAGTGCTACCAAAATTGAAATAGATCTTGTATTTTGAGTAAAGGTTGTTGGAGACCGTCCAAAACAAGGCCTAATTGTCGGATGTAGAGAGTGTAAGAGGACAGTTAATCCATAGACCAATGAATCTCGAAATGCTATGGTTCTTCTATATGATTACTGAAGTTATTCAGAAGTGATTCGTCGAGATCATGTACCTTTTCTTATTTATAAAAAATACTAAAAATATTCTAAAATGCAGCCAGATAGATCCAATCTATTGTTGAAATAGACAACTCGCACATACTCCCTTTCCAAAAAAAAAATAATACACCAACCACTATAGTTCGATTTATTAGATTTATTGCTAAAATATCGGCTTGCCCGAAACTTCCAGCCAAGCAGGTGAGCTAAAAACACGAAAAAATAGGCAACACTATAACAACTATTACAATACTCTCCTTCTGCCCTCTAGTGCGTGTGCACAAGTGCATATAACAGTAGTTATACTGGAAGCAAGGCCGTAATAACTACTTAAAGTGCGGTTCCTGTTTTTCATTCCATTTGGCACAGCTCCTCCATTTATTGTTTTACCAAATATTTTTCTAAAACAGTTCCGCTCGTGTTACTCATGGAGCAAAAGCCACTTGTGGGCAGTGAAAGTCCTGGGCGTCTGCAACAACGCTTTGTATGGTTGTCACGATACCTTACAACAGGTTGACAAATATGCAGGGCGTAAATGCTTGTAAGTTTTTTCAATATTTGGAAACACGGTTCTGCTGAGAAGAAAAAGGTAAAACAAAGCTTTGCTACTCTTGTTCCAATATTTTCTAAAAACATATGTACGCACAATACTACTGCAGATATTTACTACTGTAGTATCTTTCATGATAATAATGAAAAAACGACATCATTATTCATGCTGCAGTGAATATATATGTACTAGGTAGCATGCCCGTACGTTGCTACGGGATAGCAAAAATTTTATATTAAAAACATATAGATCGCATGATAAGATAAGATAGAGCCGCTTGACATCACTGGGAACAGAGACAACGATCGGTTACACTGGCGCTGCTGCATACCCTACACCTGCATTACACCAACTCGCCACTGCACCGCCATTCTAGCCATCGCCCGCGGTGAGCCACCCCCACGCCTGCCTCGCTCGCCGGTATACCATGAGTGAGCCGCCCCCACGCCTACCTCGCTTACTGGTATACCATGGCCACCGTCATGGTCTCTCCACATAAGAGACCTAAGGCCCTATATTTTTATGTCACAGTACATACACACACACTCGCACAAGCACAAGCATGGCCTTGTCGAGCCCACAACGCTCCGGAACACTTATGCTAGTGAATCGCCCCAAAGGCTCGCCATGGCCGGAGCACCACCACGACAAGCTCCATTCCAGCCATCACAAGCCTATAGAGACCCTAAAACCCC
>Ga0182004_10005675_pt1 | contig 10145 bp, 10 predicted proteins | sample Sormic07211540_1_FD_120479 | JGI IMG/M metagenome (GOLD analysis project Ga0182004, IMG submission 120479) | Endophyte microbial communities from Sorghum bicolor roots, Mead, Nebraska, USA - 072115-40_1 MetaG | ecosystem: Host-associated > Plants > Roots > Unclassified | place: USA: Nebraska...
CTTAGACCTAGTCTAGTCTTGACGATGTCCATCCATCCTTTGAAAACTGAAACGATTTCCACTATTAAGTAGGCATGTACGTCCCTGTCCATCGAGTATCTATATACCATGACCTTACCTATGGCTTTGCCTCTGCAAAACACATGTTAGTCATAGTAATCAATAATGTCATTAATCACCGAAATCACTAGGGGCCTAGATGCTCTTTTAAAGGTATGAAATCTAATTTGCATGAATTTTGTTTGTAAAAAATATGCTTTCATTCTTAGAAGTAGGGAGTAGCTTAAGAAAAAGAATCAATCCTATGATAACAATACAACCATTACTCTATTATCAGAGCATTTAATTAGAAGTAGAGTGGAAATGCTAATCTCTCCGTGTTTCTTATAAACCCACAAGATATCAAGATTTAATCTCTAAAAATCTTTGAATAATGATTTCAATTTTAAACTATTACTACACTACGAACTTTATGCGGTTGGGTTTGTGATAAAATGGGATCAATATCCAATTATTATAAGTTTATGAACATAAATGATACAATATAAAATGAATATATTGTTAAAATATAATTTGTGAGATAGCGTCATATCAATTGTGCAAAGAAAACAGAGGTAGTACAATGATTATACACTCGATATTTTCACTTGAAAGTACTATGAACTGCTTATCTCATGACGGTGACAATACCGAAGTATCACTCATACGTAACCTCTTGTTTAGTTTCGAAAAGATTTCGGATTTCGATACTGTAGCATTTTCGTTTTTATTTGACAAACATTGTTTAATCATAGACTAACTAGGCTCAAAAGATTCATCTCACGATTTACAGATAAATTGTGCAGTTAGTTTTTGTTTTGGTCTATATTTAATACTTCATGCATATGCCATAAGATTCGATGTGAGAGAGAATCTTAAAAAGTTTTTGGTTTTTAGAGTGAACTTAACAAGCCCTAAATAAACATACAGTACACCTCCAATGCACAAGCACCGAGACACACAAATAGACCGGCCTATAGCCCACTCACACAGTAGGCACGACCATGTCATTGGAGGCATCATTCATATCATGATCCATGGCTCGCTCTGTAGGTAACAGATGTGTCGCTTTTCACAAGGTCAAGGTTTAATTAAGAAGCATATTTGTCTAATTGGTAGCCAACATCTAAACCTAATTTCAAACATATTTTGCATTGTCTCATATATAATCTCAAACGAGGGTAAGGTAATTCATTTTTCCGCATCGCATACAATAAAAACAAAGAAGAAACATAATTATGTGCAAGAAAGCCAGCCGATAATCACAGAACACCCAGCTAGCTCTTAAAATAGCCGACTCATATCATCCACGCCTTGGACTTGTTTGCTATCAATAGCGGGAGCTACATACGATCGAGTGTGAGACTGCGCGGCTGGCCGGCTGCGGGCGTTGATCGTTCACCAGTCACCGCATCTTACGATCGTCCTATCCGAAACTATCTGCCAAGAATAGGATCTCGCTTGACTTATTAGAGCTGGAAAAAGTCACCACAGAATATCATCTTATGATTCTTATCCATTTAATAATTTACTATAGATACTAGAGGGCCTAGTTCACTTGATAATTAAGAAAAAAGGAAACAAGAAGCGGCCTTTCATTTTGCCAGCAGCCGTACGTGGCTGTGATTCTATCTAAACATAGAAGTCAACAATGAAGTTTACAGCTGGAAATGAGATAGGTTGTGCCACCAACCACCTACTGGCTTATATAGAAGCCTAACTTTGCATGTGTTTTGATGGAGTAATTAGAGCCTGCTGCTGTGCTTGGTTCAGTGTGTCTAGACAACCATGCCTCCAGCTCATTGATATTGAACGTTTGGCAAATGAAATTGCTGCCTGGTTGGCAAGTTCCTTGCCAGGTCGCCATCTAATAGATCCTGTATAGATTGTTTTATAAAACATGTGTTGTATATTGCTCCAAATATAAACATATAGACAGTTAGCCGGTAAACAGTTAGGCGTATATTCAAGAGTTAATTCTGGCACACGATAATGGTGTTGTTTTGACTTGTGCAACAGGTGAGCGTGAGGTGGACGTACGTGTGACTTGTGAGTATGACCAAGAGTTTTGGCGTGGGCCCACCTGGCAGATATAACCTCCACTTCGCTGTCGACAGGGCCCCACTATCCGTCCGAGGTTTATTATCCATTCTGGAAACACCTGCCGCGTGCCGCCACCAGAAAAAAAGCGGCGGTTTGTTTTTACTTTATTTGCTTTGATCCATCGTTTTAAAAGGCGTCATTACTTCCCTTCGCCGCTATCTCGAATCCCCCCTCTCTTCTTCTTCTTCTTCTTCCTCCCCTCTCGCTTGTGCTGTTCGTGCTCTTTAGAGCTCGGTGATCCGTAAGAGAGGTATAGGCGGTAGCCATGGCGGCGGCGCAGGCGATGGCGAAAGGGAGCGTGGGGCAGGGGTCTCTTGGTCGGCGGAGGGGCGCCGAGGCGGCGCGGGTCGGAGGATCATGGAGGAAGAGCGCGTTCCTCGGCGGGAGGCTGGCGGTTGGGCCCAGGAGACCGAGACCCGTGTCCCGGATTCTAGTTACGTCGCCGGCGGTGCAGGTTATCGAATCTCCAGAGTCCTCAGTTTTTTTTTGTTGTATTAGGTTTTCCTCTATTCAGCGTGATGAAATTGTTTTGTTTCGTAAGGATCGTGATGAATTTGCATGTAGATAGAGTTTTGACATGGCTGCTTCTTCGCTTCAGCAGACGAACCTTTCATTTGCGAAAGCCATGAAGTGGTGGCAGAAGGGATTGCAGCCCAACATGCGGGCGATCCAGACCGCCCAAGACCTCGCCGATTCCTTGACCAACGCCGGCGACGGGCTCGTCGTCGTCGACTTCTTCTCACCCGGCTGCGCTGGCTGCCATGCTCTCCACCCCAAGGTAATATCAGGAACAAACAGAAAGTAATGTGATTCACATGTCAATTCAGTCGTGCTGTTGTAAGATTTTTCTTCCCTTACGCAGATTTGTCAGTTCGCGGAGAGGAACCCGGATGTGCAGTTCCTGCAGGTGAACTATGAGGAGCACAAGTCTATGTGCCACAGCCTTCACGTTCATGTGTTCCCTTTCTTCAGGTTCTACAGGGGAGCTCAGGGTCGGCTCTGCAGCTTCAGCTGTACCAATGCAACTGTGAGATCTTGTCCGATCTTGTGTTCTGGTGTCAATCGTTCTGTGTTCCTTGTTCTAATTGTTGCAAGAACATGTTAAAGCAAGGCTTGCTCCAATTATTTTGGAAGATGTTTCTGTGGCCAAGGAACAGACTGTAGTATATATCCATTTAGCTTTAGAGAATTATATTAACCAATTTGCTGAAAGGAAATGCAAAGTTGTGAGGGTCTTGTTATTATTTGCAAATGGGAAAAAAATGGCATTAGTAGTAGGTCTCAAATATCCTGTTGTAGTGCTTCCAGATCTACTAGGAAAATAAATCAAGAAAACCCTTGGAACTGAAATCAATGACAATGCTGTGACCTGGTACTTGTCTTTGATGTGCAATTTGACTTCCATTGGCCTTTAGATAGTCTGGCTTGTCTTTGATGTGCAATTTGACTGCCATTGGGCTTTAGATAAGATCCAATGTATATCGATAATGGCTACCAATTGATTTAACTTATACGGTTGGTGACTATTGTATGCAGATTAAGAAGTTCAGGGATGCACTTGCAAAGCACAGAGCTGATAGATGCAGCCTTGGCCCTACTCGGGGACTAGAAGAATCAGAATTGTTGGCCCTGGCTGCAAACAAGGACCTGCAGTTCACCTACACCAAGGAGGCAGAACTGGCTCCAAGCATGGAAGATGTCGCAGAGGTTATGACTGCTGACCGTCCAGGGCTTCCGACATCAACAATGCCATTGGCAAGGCAGGGATCTGAGGACAGGGCCTTGGTCTCGTCAGGAAGATGATTGGTGACTGTCACATCCTTCAGTTATGTACAGTACTTTATCGTTCTTCATGTGTACAGTTTGCTCCTTTTCATAGTTGCAGAGTGCAGGCTTCCAGATTTTTACTTGTGAAGCCTGCCCACGCTGCCTACTAGAAATGAAAAAAATGTGTTAGCAATAGCAACAACTATTGTGAGCCTTTGGTCTTCTGGAAATCGTATGGTATGAATAAGTCTACTTATTTGGTAGTGATGCATTTTATAAATCGCTGCTCCGTGAGTTGTTCTTGTTCTTCGTAATGAAATGGTACGGTGGCTGCTTTGTGAGTGAATCGTTTATGGTTTACCAAGTCTATTTTAACTCGAATGATGGCATCATCCGAGCTCAGAAGGAAGGAAAGGGATGCAAGATTACGGCCTGGCACCGGTAGTGAAGGCCCAGGTCGTCTGGCCCAATCCGTATGTCTGAAGACTAACGGGCCCAATATCGTCGCTTTCTCACGGTGGGCAGTGGGCTATGCATTAAAGACAACACCAATCCACTGATTTGGGCCGTAGACGTTTTATTGTTTTTATTGCCAAACATCAACGGTAGGCTGAACATCGATCCAGGGCTTAATTTTATCTTTCCTCGGCCACAATTATTTATGGACTGAGTAAGCTTTCCTGGACTGCAGCAGATCAATAAAGTTCTTCTTGTAAACCTTTTTTGGGGAAGTATATGCCAAACTTTTGTGCTCACAATTGGGAGAGTTGGCAACAATATACAGTACAGTATACCAGCGCTACATTATTTATCGTCTACAGTATACAAGCACTGTAACCTTTTCATGTTGGACCCATTTAAGTCCGAAAATGATGATTAATATATTTTTCTTTTTTTCTGACAACAAATGTACAGAGCAGTCCAAAAAATAACGAACAAAAATTTCCCAATTCACGCGATCAGAATAAATATACACCTGCTGTCCACAGACCCGTAAACATGTTTAATTTTTACAACCTATTTACGGGTTCGCGGACAAACATCATCCCTAGCTAGCTGAGTAGCTGCACTTGGCCCAACCCCAACGTACGTGGTGGCCGAGCTAGAGCTAGAGCTAGGCAAATGATCCGTATCATTTAGTAGAAATTATAGTTGCTTCCGAAAGCCATGCCGATCTGCCACCACGACGGCACGACGTCGGTCATGTAGAGCGTCTGGCCGCCGGTGGAGGTGACGGAGAAGGAGAGCGACTGGCCGAAGAGCGCCGAGTTGCACTGCCAGTTGGCGCCCCAGTTGCGGTTCAGCGCGACCCACCCGGTCTTGGTCCCCTTCACAGACACGGACCGGATGGAGCCGCTGCCGGCCACGTTGGAGAACTGCACCAGCTGGAAGAAGCTGGACCCTCCGATGGTGATCCTGATCCCTCCCTGCCTCCAGCACGTCACCCTGCACCACCGCCGTCGCCGTCGATCAGTCAGTTCACCGACCGGAGAAGCAAGGCAAGACGAAACGCAACGCAACGCTGCACTCTTACTGCTGGTACAGGACGGGGATGATGCCGGCTCTGTAGACGCCGATGCGCTCCCAGGCGGGCTGCGCCATGTCGAAGTGCGGCCGCGGCGGGTTGCACCAGCCGCCGCTGTTGCTGGGCTGCGCCCAGTTGGGCGGGCAGAAGTTGGTGGCCGTGACGGTCACCGCGGCGCCGCGCCTGCACCAGGGGGACGCGTTGCTGTCGCACATCACCAGGTAGCACTGACCGCACGCCGCGCCGTCGTTGAACAGCACCGAGCTCAGCGCCGCCGTGTTCGTCCCGTACCCGGCCTGGTACAGGTTGCCATACCCGCACGCGCCACCTATTATTATTCACACATTAATTGCTGGTTGATATATTAGCTCGATCGGGAAATGTACGTATATGGAAAACGTATGTATATATATTATGGTGGCTTTGGAGTTGTTCTTTTCACTTACCCATTGTGCCGGAGCCGTCGCGGCCGCCGTAGAACGTCGCCGTCCCGTAGTTCCAGCCCTTCGCCGGCGCGAAGAACGACGTCGCCGCCAGGACGGCGAGCAATGCGAGGGGTCTGTCCATCTATATATCGTCTATCTCTATCTCTCAGTGAACAATACAGATACAGAGGAGGAGTATGTAGTGGTTTCAGTAAACCAAACCAGGAGCTCAAATGCGTAGGATGCTCTGACAGATTAATTTGGGGTGATCGTGGCGTGGCTTATATAGGATCAGCGGAATAATGAGAATTATGCGCGGCGCAGGGCACGGGAATTGCTGGGAACATGCGATCGATATCCCACTGTGCTGGGCTGCTAGCCTTGCTAGTGCTAGCTAAGCTCACATGCGTCCAAGGCAACAAAAATGGACGCTGATGCGTACTGCTCATCAGTTGACTCCTGGCTTAGGATTTCCTACAGCATTTTTTCTCCTGATGATGTGATGACAAGAAGCATCGAAATTGGCATGCGAGATCATATGCATCTCGTGCACCCCGGCTGCATGCATGTTCAGTAATCCGTACTTGCCGGGGTTGAGGCGTTGAGCTGAGTTGGTGACCTACTTCTTTCTGCGTTAGTTTATGACACAGACTATAATTTGGAATAATAAGATACAGTAGATCCTAGCTAGCTAAACTATGATTTGGAATGTGCATGCATGGCCGTTCTCGCTTATCTCTCGTGTACGTGAAATTCGGAGAGTTCTGATGACCCACATGAGGCCATGAGAGGCCAGCGGTGTCAGCACATGGTTTATGCCCTGGAGGTGGATAAACAACTGAGCTAGGGTTAATGAAGTTGCCGCGTAAACGCAGATGCTCAGCTTAATCATGGCATACCTGGTCTAGAAGAGTCAGAGGTTTATCGACCGGCCGTACCACCACCGGATTCTTCAGGTTTCTTTACCATTAGCATGGAATCCTTTGCCAAGTTGCACACAGCTGTGGCATTTTTATTTGCCGACTGGCGACCGTCGTATTTTCTTTTGGGGAAAAGGCCTACCATGCATATGCTCTTTTTTTTTACTGTGATAACAAACCAGTCTTAAGAATGTCTTATACTGCCCTGATAACATAGTCATTTTCACCTGAACGTTGCTGATATGATATATATTTCACATGAGCCATCAATTAGCTCTTCATACTTCTTATTGCGATGAAGAATTTTCGCGTCCCAAACAAACAAATCGTTTACGTTCTGCTTCCAACATTAGCTATGCACGACGCAACGGATATCTATCACAGATGAGATTGCCACAGATCGATTGTGCGAACCAGTTGCCTTGCTCAGTTGCCACAGTTCACAGTGCATGCGCAGGGGACGGCGCAAGAAGGCTTCTCGATTTGAACGTTTTGAGTTGCAATCACACCTCACCTGGGTTGCCCAACTGCCATGCAAGTGAAGCCCATAACTTGAACCAGTACGAATCGTTTGTCAGGTCGATCCTAGCCCAATCACTCTCATGTCTCATCCAAAGCGTACTCTTGGAGTCCAACAAGAGTTTCTTTTAATAGAGTTAAATACATTAATGGCCTCGACTTGTCAGTCATGAGGTGCCACGTAGGTTCAAAAATTGTTCAAAAAAACATAGGTTCAAAATATTTATAGGTCTCTAAACTTGTTAACTGATGTAGTTAACAAGGCCTAAACTTAGGCCTTGTTTAGTTTCAAAAAATTTTGGAAAATCGACATTGTAGCACTTTCGTTTGTATTTGACAAATATTGTTCAATCATGGACTAACTAGGCTTAAAAGATTCGTCTCGTCAATTCCGACCAAACTGTGTAATTAGTTTTTAGTTTCGTCTATATTTAATACTCCATGCATGCATCTAAAGATTCGATGTGACGGGAAATCTGAAAAATTTTGCAAATTTTTTTGGAAACTAAACAAGGCTTAAGTTTGATTGGTTGCCTGCCCATCCCTGAACTTATGGGTTTGATTGAACCTATGGGTTTGATTGGTTGCCTGTGTAACTTGGGCAACAAGCCCGCAACTTAGATGTGGGTTCCCAAGATGGCTTAGCACAACACTATCATGTTTTTGGTTGCTCGCAAATCCATTTCTAGACAATATAGACCATGGCAATACATCACTTAACAAGTTTATAGATCTAGAGATGCATTTTCAAAATTCGCTGACCTATGACACCTCTTGACAAGTTTAAGGCCGTTAATACATTTAACTCTTTTTAATATATAATAAGGAGTCCAATAAGATATTGACAAAGCCATGAATATGACGTCCATATCTTTTTATTTTTTAGTATATGTGGCCTCCGTATCGGATTAGGACAACTAATGATCCTGCCACAAAATGTCCAAGCCCACTTAATTAAGAACCAAGTAAGATGATCATGGAGTTAATTACACTCGCAAACCGTGCATATGTGAATTGTTAGGTTCCATTTGGTTCTGAGTTTAGGTCCTAGACTTCACAAGTTAGTTTTTTTTTTCTAGATTATAATTGCAAAAAATCCACTAATAATTAACGTATCAAGTGTAATCTGTACCTTGTTTTCCAAAAAAAAGGACAGTGCTACGATATTTTTTCTTTACTCACTAGGAGTTAATATCCCGAACAAATCGACACTGTTTTTTTTAGATTTTTAAATTAACTAATTAACCTAGGAAAATACTGACTGAATTACTGATGAGACACCGTCTCCCGAAAGAACTGGACCGCAAGAAACAGTTGAATCAGAATCACCCTTACCACGAATCATGATTCATGAATTCTTCAGTCGATCAACTGCCTAGCCGGCTCGCACTATACACATACCACACAATTCAAACGGTTCCCCCAAATTATTTAATTTCTTATTTTTGGACAGTATAATGCCTAAAGTGTTTCTTCAATCAGAAAGCCTTAAATCTGCTACTAGCTGGCCCATGTAGCAATGTATGGAACGGGTTGGTTCGCCGTCAGATGGGGAACTGGACAACGGAGGTGAAGGACTGCCCGAACTTCCACCAGGCCGGCACGACGTCGGGGACGACGACGGTGCGGCCGTCGGTGGAGGTGACGCCGAAGGTGAGCGCCTGGCCGGCGAGCCCCGCGAGCGACTGCCAGTTGGCGCCCCAGTTCCTGGCCATGGGCATCCTGTCCGTGGCGCTCCCCTTCACCCACACCGCCTTCACCGACCCGCTGCCGGCGACGTTGGTGATGAGCACCAGCACGAAGTAGTTGGAGCCGGTCACCGTGAACCGCACCCCTCCCTGCTTCACGCACGCCGTCCTACGCAGGCACAGCACACACCACCGGTGGTGATCAGACACGTACACGAGATTTTTTTTTTCTGAAGTCAAAACCGTCCAAGTAAGGTCCTGTTTACTTCCAACAAAAATCTAAATTTTTTCAAGATTTTCCATCACATCGAATCTTTAAACGTATGTATAGAGTATTAAATATAGACAAAAATAAAAACTAATTACACAGTTTGATCGAAATTGTCGAGACGAATCTTTTAAGCCTAGTTAGTCTATAGTTGGACAATAATTATCATAAACAAACGAAAGTGTTACAGTGTCGTGAAATTTTTCACATCACTAACTAAACACACGGCCTAATAAACTATACGGTGTACCTCTGGTAGAGCACCGGCACGATGCCGCCCTTGTACTGGGCGATCTGGAGCCAGGCGGGCTGGGCCATGTCGAAGTGGCGGCGGGGAGGGTTGCACCAGCCGCCGCCGCCATCGTCGCCGGAGAGCTCGTGGTTGGGCGGGCACAGGTTGGTTTTTTCTCGACCAGGTGAAAATCACCCGTATTTCATTAAGAGGAAGGGAGTTTTTTGAAATAACACAGCGTGCCTGACAGGTAGCGGCGAGTAGCCACTTAAAACCGGCAAACAGGAAAGCAAAAAAGAACTGGAAAGAAACAAATTGTTTCGATTATAGGGCAGCACTCAGATGCGACCAGCGCGTAAGAGCTTCTCCAAGCGGTAGAAACCCAGCGGAGACCCAAACGTCAGCCTCGTGCAGGACATCGAACACCAAGTCGCGGAAGCTTCGACTAACTCCATTGAACGTTCTGCCGTTCCGCTCTTTCCAGATGGACCAGGAGATGAGAAATGTCACGGCGTCGAACATCGGCCTAGAGTCCATGGGCAACGAGCCCCTTGAGCGTAGCCACCATTGAATCAAAGTGTCCTCTGTGGAAGCTTGGATTGACGCCCACCCAAGAGGCGACAGGAGGGCGAACCAAAGCTGCCTGGCCACAACGCAGC
>Ga0182004_10005676_pt1 | contig 10144 bp, 12 predicted proteins | sample Sormic07211540_1_FD_120479 | JGI IMG/M metagenome (GOLD analysis project Ga0182004, IMG submission 120479) | Endophyte microbial communities from Sorghum bicolor roots, Mead, Nebraska, USA - 072115-40_1 MetaG | ecosystem: Host-associated > Plants > Roots > Unclassified | place: USA: Nebraska...
CATTATGCATTTGAAGTTATGCATTTTAGGCAAATTGCAAACCCCCAAATGAAAATGGCAAGGCTAAAATCGGGTGATCTCCAACCGTTATGCAAAATGCCAAGTCCATCATCTTTTTTTTTCTCAGAAATTTTGTTTCGCGGCACTCCTTCCCACGCGGCCAATCGATCCCGCGCCAAACAGCCCGCCGTCGTTGATGAAGAAGGCGTACCTGGCCGGCGTTGATGAGGAAGGCGTCGTAGATTCGTCCTATCGCGCGCTGCGTCGTCCTATTGTGCGCTGCTTCGTCCAAACGCGAGCGCGAAGCTGGCGAAGGAGGACGCGCGATGCTTTTCCTATCGCGCGAAGTGGTGGCGGCGCGAAGGGAAACCATGCGAAGGGAAGAAAAAAGCCCACGAGGTGGAACTGAGAATCTCGTGATCTCTATTTGCATAGCCGGACTCCTTTGGCATATATGTCAAGTTTCGCCCTCCAAATACATAGCTATGTAAAATGCAAAGTCCAAATGCATAACGATTGGAGGAGTTTTTTTTTAAGTTTTATACATTTTGGTAAATGCTAAGTCCATTTGCGTGCATAATGGTTGGAGTTGCTCTTGCAGCTAATCCGGCGGCTACGGGCCTACGAAATAAAACATCTCCCAGTTCACCCCCTTCCTTCCTTTTTTTTCTTTTCCCGTTCGCCTCCCACGCGCGCCCTCTCCCTCTCGCGGCGCAGCTGGGCCTGGGCGACCGCTTCCACCGGCGCGACGCCCTAAGCTACGCCAGCGGGTCGTCGTCGGTCCCTTTGCTAGGTATTCGTCGGGCCCTTCACCGGCGACGAGCACCCACCAGGTATGCGCAACTTATCTTTCCCTCCTGCTGTGCGAGACCGAGTGCCCGAACCCTAGTTTCAGCTGTTTGGCTATTTGTATTCGGATCTGATCTAGTTACAAGCTACTAACTACGATTCTTGCGCAAAAAATGTTGGGTGTACATGTGCGCACCCATGTCCTTTACCTGAGCTCAGACGCGCCGGTGCCCGGATCCGGCGGAATTGCTGCAGGTTTCGGCGGTTCGTCTCTCTCGTCGTTTCCGGCGGGGTTATGAAGGCGGCGGGATACAACCCCTACGATAGCAGCGGTGAGTTTGCCCGAATCGACCAAGTTTAAGCCTGATTGTTTTTTTTTCTTGGTTAAGGATTCCCGTTCTGTTGGGTCAATTTGTATTTCAGCCTGACTGTATGGTGGCTTGTTTTTTGAGATTGATATATCTGTTGCCACAAAGCAATGTAAATACAGCAGAAGATTTAAGTTGTGGCGTTATAAAGATAGCCCAATGGATAACTTGCTGAAACTTTCTTTTCCTCCAAACTTTGGATTTTTACTCCTGACGCCCAGGATTAAGGGGCTGTTTGCTTTGAAGCCTCCCAGGCAGAGCTCACGCCAGGCAGTGAAAATCGGACGCTTGGGAGAAGCTCCTGCGCCAGGCAACTTAGCCAGACTGCAAAGCAAACAGGATAAAGAAAACAAAGAATATCACAACTGTATAAGCAAGAAGTTTGAGAATAAGCATTATAATCTCCATTTTTTTCCATTAAGGAGTAGAGTACCCATTTTTCCTTACCACATGGATCCACTAGGATGGGCCTTCTTTATTTTGACACAAAAATAATGCAAAAACCATTTTTATTATTTTTTTCAGCTTCCATTAAATATAATCCAGGGGCTTGTTTATAGGGTTTTAGAGATGTAATACAGAGTATTGGCTATGAAAAACTCTATACCAGTGCTGTAGTAGTTTTACTTGATGAATTGGATGTGTCAGGAAATATTTTCTACTTTACAGTTTATACACTTATGGTAACCTGGATTTGGATTCATGATACCATGTCACTTACATTCCCTGACTAGCGTCTATTTCTGGGCTTCTGGCCCACTAGGTACCAAATTATAAATTCGAGTTACAAGTATAGTTGGTGGTGTTGCAGTCATAGGATTACATAGTCCACATGTATACCTTATGACTTTCTGTCAAGTTGTGCATTTCATATGCTACAGTATTGATTCGTCTCCCTTTGTTGTAGGGACTGATGACGATCTCCCCCCAGCACAAAATAGAGGACTAAGAGGACGATCTTTCAGTGGGAATGGCCGAGCATCTGCTGGGGCATTTCCTTACATGAGGGCAAATAATGATTTGGAGAGTGAAATACATCGGGTTGAGCAAGATGCATATACTGGTGTTCTTAGAGCATTTAAAGTGCAATCTGATGCAATATCCTGGGTATACCAAATTGAAACTTGTGCTGTCAGTTTGAGTAGTCAAATCTTAGCCCGTTTTTTGTGCTGAAAATAAGATAGATGTGCTTCTGTACAGGAAAAAGAGAGTTTGATTACTGAACTCAGGAAAGAACTGAGGGTTTCTGATGAGGAGCATAGGGAGCTATTAAATAAGGTCAATGAAGATGGGGCCATCCGTCGAATGAGGTATCTCCTAAAGCATTTATTATGCATGTGTTTTACTTTATCATCAATATATCATCCTTTATTATTTGCTTTCACCAAAAATGTCTCCAGGGAGTTAAGACAGGCAGGTGGAACCCCAGGTGGTCTGCATCGTGGCAACAGGGTTTTATATGATGCAGATCCTGGGCCCACTACCAAGAGGCAAAGGGCATCTCATTCGATTCCTTCGCAATCTGCAGGCCTCCAGTCCCCTATGATGCCCTCCCACTCAGTTCCATCTGCAAAATGGGGTCCTTTGTCAGCAAGAGGCAAGAAAGCGAAGACGGTATATGCATAATATTTTTTTTCCCATCCTGAGATCTTTTTTTATGACAGCCTGAGACCAATTTTATAATGGATTCTGGATTTGTACAGCCCATTCCTCTGGCGCTACCATCTGTTGATCCAGGTTCATTAATAAACCATAAAGTTTATACAAGGTGGCCAGAGGACAACAACTTCTATGAGGCCACCATAACACAATATAACCCTGTGACGGTTGGTTTCAATTTTCACTACTGTTTGCTCCTTGATGCAAATATGCATCAGTGCCCAGTAACCTTCTTTCATGATCTATTTAGGGTGAGCATTCACTCGTCTATGACATGGGCACACAAGCCGAGACTTGGGAATCGGTTAGGCTTTGTGATGTAAGCACTGTTTGCCTGCAATGCTTGTATCATTTTCTATATATCCCTTTCTTTCCTCTTTTACTCTGTTTAGTTGTGTTCTTCCATTATATGCCATCTAAGTGCTTACTTTTTTTTGTTATGCTTTCTCAACCATTGGCTATGAATATTTGTTTTTTTTTTGTTACTTGTGCTAGTCTCTATTGATTGATGCCAACAAGATACTATCTGCTCCAATAAGCTTAAAATGTAAAGTGTAAAAGATTTGTCGTTGCAGCTTTGACCTTACCAAAATTATGTTTTTGCAGTGGTGCAGTAGCCTAGATACTATACTCCTACTGTTCTGCTGGAGCTGAAATTTACTTGCTTGTATTGTATGATCTAGAGTATGGATATGTGTTGAATTAACATGTTTGATCTGTAGGTGAATTAAAATTTGCCTGCTGAATTTGCCTGGCTGATTGCCACATTGCCATTAATTATTCAGTTGAAGATTGATAAACGCTCCTTAAACAGATGGCACCTGAAGATATAAGATGGGAATTTGATGGACATCTTTCAAATCGTGATGGCTGGGGCCCTTCTGGCCCTATGTTGAAGAGGCACCCAACCAATAATGGTGCTGTGGCAGGTTCATTCAGGGGAAGAGGGAGGTTATCAATAAATGAGCCTATAAAGGACTATGCTCCACCTCAAAATGGCATCAATAGGAATTTTGATCATGTTGACATACCAAACACAGAAAGTGTTGTTACGGAGGTAAATTTCAATCAACGGTCAGACATAAAAAAGGTTGTCAGATTTAACTTTTATCTCATGGTTGTAATGTTCCCGACACAGGTGGAAAGGGTATTGTCCAATCCAAATATGCCTGAAATCGAGAAGGCAAGGAAACTGCTGAAAGTGAGTTGATTCTTCTGTTCAAATGTTCTTTTCATTTGAAAATGATGTGTGGTTGAAAAAGCTTGTTATCACACTTGTTTTTTTAGGATCAGGAGCAGTCATTGCTTGATGCAATTGCCAGACTTGATGAAGCATCGGATAGCGATAGTGGTAAGTTCCTGGCCAGTTTTACCTCGTTGAGGGTCAGATTATACTGTACAGAAAGATAGTACTCACTCCATCACAGAAGTTAGATGTTTTAGATTTTTCCAATGCCATACTTTTCTAACTTTGATTGACCAATTTAGAGTAAATTAGACCGTCTGTCTGTAAACTATTACATCATTCTCATCTAGGTCCCTGGACTAAGAAATTGTAGATCTAGGTCCCTAAACTATTAAGTACCCCAATTCTGATCCAAAGCAGCCATATCATAGCAAAGTTAGAATGTGGCGGCAGTGGCGCTCTAGCGTCGAATTTCTATGTTGCTCCATGGCTCATATACATGGTCGGTCCCTAAACTATACTTGATTCTCACAAAGGTCCCAAAACTATGAAATTGCAAATCTAGATCTATTGAAATACTCAAATCCCCGCCCAAAGCATCTACATATCTCCTCCATTGTTCTAAGGGCGACACGCTTGAGACCTACGCATGACGGTGGCTACTGTGCTGTGCATTATCAAGAATGACACCTAGTGAAGCTAACAAACATTAGTAGTTTACTATGACCACAGATAGTTTTGAATCAGTCACCATGAAGGCAAGAACAACCGATGTCTGTGCACACCGTTAGAATGAGCGAGGAAGCTCACTAAGACGGTGTCCATGCATGCTGCCCAGAATGAGTTGCTTCCACTTAGGGTCGTTGTGCAGATGCTCTTCTACAAGAAAGCATGTGTAACGACACTATCTGGCCCTAGTCACAGAAGATGGCATCAAAATGTTGCTTGCCACGACAAGATGGGTGGCGAAACACAAGGATGTCGAGAACGAGCAAAGGCTCTTAACGTCTCCGGTGTGACGGATGACAATTTTGTAATTTGGGGACCTAAATGAGAGTGATTTAATAGTTCAGGGACCACTGGTGTAGTTTGCTCTTATTGGAGAAAATATTAATTAACATCAATACCAAATACATGTACTTGGCAGGTGTTGTTGCCTTTTTCTACACACTTTCAAGACAAAGATAAGGTTGAATCAGGAGAAAACTAAAATGACAAAAAAATTTGGAACAGAGGTGGTATTTGCTAATGGTTTAGTATAAAATAGGATACTTGGATGAATCTTTTGAGGTATTGTAGTTTTAACTGGTGGTATATTGACGTCTTCCTGGATGCTTGTTAAATGGACATCAGAAATGTACATTCGTCAGCTGATGCGTCTGTCTTGGTGTGTTCATGCTTCGTATATTTCCCTGACCCTTTTTTTGTGTTACAGAAGATATGGCCATGGAAGGCCGAATGGGTTCTGCTGGGGAAAGGAACGGTATTGCTACTTAGGTGCTGTTTGGTTGTATTCGGTAACGTAAATGGAAAAGGATTGAAGCTATGGATGTTACGGCAAGACATACCACTTGAACAAATTTCATTTCCATTTGCGCTACAGATGTACGAACCAAACTGCACATTAGTTGCTTCTGCCATGTTGGAATTGGAATATTAACATGCATTTGTGTACCACCTACCTCGACCACAGAACAAAGAAACCGCATTATGGCAAAACTGACATGCCAGAAAATGGTGTCTTGGAAACTGTTGACGCCTGCATTGTGAGCTTTCGGCTACACCAAATTGAGCGCACGGAGGGGCAGGGATAGGCAAATGTTAAAGAGCTGTTTATGTGCCATCGCATGGTGTTTCCTATGTAGCAGACTAGAAGTAACTTAAATGTTGTAGTTTATCATTAGCATGGATCACTTAGCATTCTTGATTCAGTACAGGTAGATGTCTAACTCTAGCATAATATCCAACTTGGCTGTTCTTGTACTCTAATGTAAAAAAGGATACTGTTTTGCACGCTTTTCGTGTATGCTGCTGGAGTATTCTGGACTTTGGCCATGTTAGTTCTTTTTTCTTTTTTTTTTCTTTTTTTTTTTGCAAAATGGACGCTAGCACTTTCGTCTGTATTTGATAAATATTGTCTAATTATGGATCACAAGTGAACTGTGTAATTTGTTTTTATTTTCGTCTATATAATACTTCATATATACGTCTAAAGATTTGATGTGACGGGGAACCTAAAAAATTTTGCTAATTTTTTTTGTAAGTAAACAAGGCCTTTGTGCAGGCTTTTCATGTATGCTGCTGGAGTAGCTTGTCTGACCGTGTCCCGATGTGTTAACGATTCTTAAAAAATATTTATCATGATTGTTACTTCATTCCAAATTGTGAGTAGTTACCATGTAATTTTTAATATATGCATAGATATACACTGTTTAGATACATGTTTTTGTAGGGTTTTTTTGCCATGTAATTTTTAATATATGCATAGATATACACTGTTTAGATACATGTTTTTGTAGGGTTTTTTTGGATTGCTAGTGGTATATTTCAGAAGCGTGAAAATTGTAATGGCAAGACTCATAATTTAGAACGCATGGAGTACTATAACTTCTACTAGAACGACTAATAATGTGGAACTTGGATCGTACTAATAGAATTTGTGTTGTATAAGAGGGACGGTTATATTAACTTTGAACCTGGATCTTTTTCATTCTTTTAGTACAATGAACAATGAATGATACGAGGTCGAGGAATATCAACGAGGCAAAAAGAAACTTTGGAACACTAAAAAAAAAGTTTTTGCAGCTCGGCAGCCATCCATTGTTGCATGACCAAAGCTATGAGTTCAAGCGGAGCTCCACGACCAGAATGAATTTTAAAAAAAAAACTGCAGAACCAGAAACACAAGATCTGTCAGTCGCACAAACAGCATGTCAGCTCGGCTCCTTCTCTACCAGCTACCACAACCTACTGTACGTGATTTTACACACAGCTGAAACTGAAACAGTGAAACCACTATGGCTTTACTTCGGTCGCTAGTTGCCACAGTACCGACCACCACCGCTTATGAGGTCTTCTACCCTCATCCTCATTCTACCTACTTCTCCCGCCGCGCTTCCCCGTTCCTGACGACAACTTATCCGACCTGCCGTTCGTCTTGGCTCTCTTGGATGGCGGCGGCGTGGCTGGTGCCGGGCCTCGTTTCTGCGGCCGCCCGACGCCTCTCTTCGTCCCGGCAGCCTTGCCGCCCCTCCTGGATCCACCGCGCCCGGTGCCCTCCTTCCGGCCGGTTCCTCTCTTCCGGGTAGTCGTCGACTGCTGCTCCATCGCCGCCGACCGCTTTCGCGTCGTCCCCAGCTGGGACCCCGACCCCCGCTTTTTCCTGGGAGGCGACTGGTTCAGGCGCTTCAGGAAGTCCACGGCGTTCCTCTTCTTGGCGAGCCCGCCGGCGCCCTTCCTCGGCCCGTCTGCATCGTCCGCCGCCGCCGCCGCCGCCTTCGCCAGATTCCGGCCAGGACCCGCCGAGTTCTTGCCACCGCGGCTCTTCTTCGTCCTCACCCCCCACGCCTTGTCCTTAGTCGCCGTGGCCACGGATCTCTTCTCATCCTCGCTCTCTTCCTCCGCCGCCGCCTCAGCCTCACCCTTCATCGTCGTGCTCTCCTCCTTTCTCACGGACGCCGCCGCGGCCTTCGCGATGGAGCTCCGCTTGCGGCACACGATCAGCGGCTTCTTCCCCTTCTCGATCAGCGAACCGACGATGTCAGCGCCCGCCGGTGCCGGCGCCGCCGCCACGGCCACGTGCTCCTGCTTCGGGTCGTGGAGCACCGCCGACGCGTGCCCGGTGACGATCGCGCGGGCCTTGAGGGCCGCCGCGTGCTCGGGGGTGCCACGCGGGAAGAAGACCACGGCGTTCGTGCAGAGCAGCAGCAGGTCACGGTAGAGCTCGCGCGCGGGGAAGTGGTGGTCATCGTCGGCGCCGCGCGAGGCCGCCGCCGACGCGTCCAGCCGACGGCGCACGCTCTCCAGGTCCACGTGGCGCCTGATCGTGCCAAGGTACGCGGCGGACTCCTGCAATTGGATCGGATTGACCAGGACATAAATAAATAAACAAAAAAGCTTTAATGGAAAAGAAAAAAAAAAGGAAATATCTGCCCCCATCGTCTAGCTACAGGGCACCCGGCCACGGCCACATATGATTGATTGCAACGCTGCACCCAACTTGGTCGTGCTACCATAGAATGCACCCAGCAAAAAGATGGTAAACATACCTTTCGTCACCAAGAAATTGAATTTTTCACGCGGCTACTGTACTATTGCAAGAGATTCGCTGTGTTTTATTGAAACACCTTTAAAACTAGTAAGAAATTTTAAAGTCATGCAGCTATTATTATTATTATTGTACGAATCAGAGAAAAATGAAGCGTTTGCATGCGCTTCTTCCCAACCTCCATACGGTGCTACACTGCATGTGCAACCTGAAGTCATCCTACTCATATGCCATTTCGCAAATCAGGTAGCTCACGGATTTAGGGCTTCTAATCACAGGTCATCGGTGCATGCTACGTGCACGCCAAATTTTATCCAATATTTCCACACCAAGGAGACCAGTCCAGTTATTAATCAAGGGTGGGAGTGGGACCCGAACCCTGACATGTTACCAGCTTTTTGGAAAAATTCATGTTACCAGCTTTTAAAGTTTATCCTTTCATACTGATTTTTAACCCCGGTAAACATCCAAGGGCAGAAAAAGACGATCAGAGGCGGTAATTACCGGGGCACCTACCTCGCTGTCGTGCTCGCGTAGCCGCTGCAGCACGGGACCGAGCTTGGTCGAGACCGCGTCGACCAGGGAGGCGAGCGGAGGGGACCGGGCGGGAGGTGGGCGGGCCGCGGACGCCGCCTCCTCCTCCTCCTCACCGTCAGCCTTCTCGCTTCCGCCGCTGCGGCGGCGGCACAGGCTCGCGGAGCTCCGCACGTCGCTGCTCTCCTTGGACGCGGCGGCCGACTCAACGGACGCCTCCTGCTTCGCAACCTCCTCCTCTTTGGCGCCGCCGCCGCCGCCCTGGTGGCCGCCGGGGTGCTTGGGGGGCTTCAGATCTGTGGAGTTGGACTCCCTGCACGACCGCCCGGGCTCCTCGCTGGGGGAGGAGAGCCGGTCGTTCACGCTCACCTCGTCCGGCTTAGCCTCGCCGGAGACGCTCCGCTCCCGCTCTCGCTCCTCTCTCAGGCGTTTCACTTTCGACTGCAGCGACCTGTGCGAATAGAAAAATCGAATTGTAATTCTCCATTAAATAAATCCTCACCGGCCGATCGCCATCAAACGGTAAGGAAAACGGGCGAGGGTTTTCAAAAGGTAGTTTTTCTTGTTTGGATTTTTTCAGTCTCCGGCCGGATTCCATACCCGATGGAGAGATCGCATCGCTCGACGTCGCGGCGGAGCTCGGCGACGCGCAGCCGCCGGAGCTCGTCCACCCACCCCTCGGCAGCGGAGGCGTCGGGGTCCTCCTCGGCGTCGGCCTCCTCCCCGCCGCTGCCGACGGTGGAGAACCGGCGGTGGAGGTGTCGGAAGCGAAGGCGGCAGCTGTGCGGCGTCAGGCCCGGCCGCGCCGCCACGGGGCTCCGTGTCTGCACCTCCATGGCCACCGAGTCCCAGCTCCCCGTGCCGTGCCGGGTCACGGCGCACGCCAGGAGCAGCTCCTCCAGCGTTCCCCAGATCTCCCCGCCCTTCACGGCTGCCGCCGTCGCCTCCGACTCCGGCGACACGTCGGTGCCGTCCGACCCGTCCGCCATCCTTCCTGCGTGCTCGCCCGTGAGGCAGTGGAGGTGTGGTCTCACCGTCTCAACCCCGCCCTGGCCGTTGCCCTTGCGGCCTTGCCTCCGCCCTCCGTTGCTTCCCCCCGTTGCTTTTTCCTTCCTCGGCCTGGTTTGATTTTTATCGGTAATAAAGAAGATGGCATGGTGGTCATGGCAATCAGCCATTCAGCCGCCGAGTCCCGCGCGGCCGAGCGCACCCTGGCACCTGTGTCAATTTCTCAGTTATCCAGGGGCTTTTCTGTAAGAAAAATTCAAAGTGGGCCCACCTGCGGCTATTCCTTGTGCAATGACCGTGTTACCCCTGGTAAGTGGTCAGCTACCACCAGCC
>Ga0182004_10005677_pt1 | contig 10144 bp, 11 predicted proteins | sample Sormic07211540_1_FD_120479 | JGI IMG/M metagenome (GOLD analysis project Ga0182004, IMG submission 120479) | Endophyte microbial communities from Sorghum bicolor roots, Mead, Nebraska, USA - 072115-40_1 MetaG | ecosystem: Host-associated > Plants > Roots > Unclassified | place: USA: Nebraska...
GGCTGTCACTACCCTAGGGTTACCACAACAATCCGCAGGATTGGGTGTAATTCCAGGTAATTGCAAGACTAAACACCACGTCTAATCTATTAATTACTACTCTAGCGTTGCAAAGACTAGAGCGCTTGATGCAAGCGGGAATCCAATAAATAACTTGAATGTAAATAAAAGTAATTAAAGAACTCAAGAATTATGAATTGAAGAACTTGGAGAACGATGAAGAATGAACCAGTTGCTGCAAAAAGTACAATGTTGAGGAAGATCCGACAGATCCGGCTCCTCCTCCGCTCTCCTCTTCTCTCTCCCTATTTTCTAGATTACAACTAGAACTAACTAGAACTAGAACTCGATGAACTAGAACTAGAACTAGATGAACTAGTGGGATCCACTCTACTTGAATGAATAATTGAAACCCTAGCTTTGATTTTCTAGAAGAGATATCTCCTCGAGGGGACAGGGGTCCTGCTTATATAGCCCCTCCAAATGAACGTGGGCCGTCGGATCAAACCGACATTAATCGCACAGTTTTCCTTAATCCTGTAGCACGGCGGGGGCCCTTGGGGGGAGGGCGGCTGCCCTGCCCCCGGGCCCGCTCGGCCTCCCGTTCGTTCTCGTGGCTTCTGGAGTCTTGTAGATGATAGAAAATCGCCGCACAAGTTAATATCTCTATGTAAACCCGACGTGTGGGCCTTTCCTCTGTATTTGCTGATAACCCCCTGCAGAAATAGACAAACACCAAAACTCGTGGAATTCTGTCAAATAAAACCCTAAGTCTGGGTGTTAGTTGCATTTGTATCCTTTTCTTTGATTAGTTGATGGTTAAATGTGAGCATTAAGGACCGTCAACAACCATAGCCTCGAACACCGAAATAAGGTCATGCGAATCGACAGAGGCTCGACTAAACAACAACCGTCGAATACGGAAGTGGCTCGGGCGAATTGACAGGCCTCGAGCGCAAAGGCGCCGTCCACCGCGTGTCGCGGGTACGGGAGCCACGGCATTTAATGCGCCTGCATGCTCTCACCTAACCCAACAGTCATGGGAAACATGATAGGGAACAAGCACTCATCCAATCCCCACTTTTCGCAACTTTATCCCCTAGATAAGCAAGAGTACAACCAAGCACAGTGTGACAGTCGAGACGTCACGTCACGGTGTCCCTCGAGGCACCGAGAGTCAGAGCATCGCTCAACGAAGCCATACGCAGTACTGGACCCTCGAGCAAATACGTTCCTTCCCAGGGAAGGGTCAGGCGATGAAAGTCAGCGCTTCAACCACCCTGGATGTGACCAGTGCCACGAAGTATAGGGGCCAAACCCAGAAGCACGCGCAATCATCACCAAAGTACCCAATAACAAGACGGCTCGAAGCCACGCCGGTACGGAGGCCTCCAGTAGGTTAGCATGCCATGCCCCTATCGATCCCTATTCTGTTGCCTACGACTTGTAATCTAGGTCTACCCTTGGAACTATAAAAGGGGACAACGAGGAAGAGATACGGGCAAGGAGACACTACATGTAGAACAACCTTCCATACACCACCACCAGGACTTAGAATCCTTAGCAATGTTTGCCTGTATTCACCCCTGTACAAGCACTAAGTTGCAAAATAATAGAAGATCTCTCCCCCTGCTGGACGTAGGGCCTTCTCTTGCCCAAACCAGGATAAATCATTGTGTCACCCTTGCATCACCATCTGGAAAAGGGAGCACGCACGCAAATTCAATCGTTGGTGTTACTCCCTGGGTCAAAACACCGACAATTGGCGAGCCAGGTAGGGGCCCTGCGTGTTTTCCAGCCACTTCCCATCTCCTTTGAGATGGCCACTCTTGTCTCGCCGATCCCACGCTCCATGTTGATTTGGTTCGGGAGCCTCGAGTTCATGTCCACCGGCTCTAGCTACGACATGATCCTACTCTCGATCAAAGGACCGGGAGGGGTTCGCATCACGACCACAAGATCAAAAGCTCCGAGACGACCATGCCACCATGCCTCCCCACCCAAGAAGAGGCGTGGACAGAACCGCCACCGCTCCTCAGCTGCACCACAGTCGTCGCCTCACTCAAGGCGAATGGCTGTGCAGGAGCCGACGGCCCCACACGCTGAGGCCACGAGTACGACGGTCAGGCGTTAGGATGGCCACACGATGACGTTAGACAATAGTGCGCCTTGCGTACTCTCGCCCTCGACGACGCTGCTACTGCATGGGTTGTTCGCCTCTAGGAAAGCGCACCCATTCGGCCTAGACAATGCCGCGACGTCGCTCGCCAGGGCGATATGCCCAGACGCGAAGACATACATGGAGCGACCACTGGTCCTCTCGTGCAACGCTGAGACACAGCAACAAGCCCAGCTTGCGGCTGAGCTGCCGGATTTTTCCCAAGTACGGAGCCTCTGACGCCTAGGACCCGGGCAGTACACCATCACCTCTCTTAGGCAGCGGCTAGCAGAGGAGGGGCGCGGATGCTTCTACACCGCTGAGCCAGATCCCGACTGCGAATCCGACAGCTATGACACTACGAGGGAATGCTTCAACATAGATGGGGAAGTAGCAACCACTGACGACACGCAAGATGCTCTCGCTAGCGGCCAAGCCCCCGTAGCAATGGAAGATACCAGGACGCCTGGGAACGACGGTCAGTTCGACCCCCCCGCATAGGACGACAAAGCTGCACAGCTTGCACAATTACGGGAGCTAAAGGCCAAGCTCGACGAAGACCACGAACGCCTCACCCAACTCGAGCGAGCCCTCGAGCAGGACCAACCAAACCCGCACGGTACAGGCGCGCGCGGTCGTGCTCGAGATGTGTATCAACAGATCGTCGGAGTCAATAAGCCGGAGCCGCTCGTTAGCTGCTTCCCTCGGGTAGGACAGAATATCATGGCAGCGACCATGCTGCTGCGTAACATGCCTGAGCCTTCAAATACTTAGGCACGATGCATTTGAGACGAGGTACAGACTCTGCTTCACGTGGCGGCCGCTCAGCAAGCTGAGAGCTCGGCCTCTCGACGAAGAGGGGTAGCCACAGAAAAACGCATCGAGCCAGCCCGAATCGTGATGGAGGTGTCTATTAACCAAGGACCATCCCCTTGAGATAGGAGAACGGCACCCATCTAGAAGCGCCTCGTCGACGATCGACGGCAGTACGACGCTCGACACGACATCAACGAGCATCGTTGCCGCCGGCATGGGGATGCAGAGGAGCGAGGCTACAACGCCCACCGCGGCGGACGATACGACAGCGACGAAGACCGAATGGCTCTAGAACCACCGAGCCCTTGAGTCTTCAGTAGAGCGATCCGTAGCACGCCACTGCTGAACCCGTTTCGGCCCTCGACTAGCATCGCCAAGTACAACGGTGAAACCAAGCCGGAACTATGGCTGGCAGACTTCCGGCTGGCATGCCAGTTGGGAGGTGCTCAAGGAGATGATCGAGCAATCATCCGCTAATTACCGCTCTTCTTCTCCGACACCACTCATAGATGGCTCGAGGAACTCCCCGCCAATCAGATCCACGACTAGACCGATTTGGTCCCGGTGTTCGAAGGCAATTTCAAATGGACCTACATACGACCCGGCAACTCATGGGACCTCAGCAAGTGCAAGCAGAAATCAGGAGAAACTCTCCGAGAGTACGCTCGACGCTGCTCGAAGCAGCGCATTGAGCTCCCACAAATCCCCGACCACGACGTCATCTTGGCCTTTGTCTCAGGCACCACATGCTAAAACCTGGTACGGGAACTGGGTCGAAACCAGCCTCAGACCGTCGACGAACTAATGGATATGGTGGCAAATTACGCTGTGGGTGAAGAAGCGGTCAGTGCTTTCTTCAGCCACGAAGAGAGCAAGGGGAAGGCACCAGTGGACGACGACGAGGGCCCTAGCAGAGGGTCTAAGGAAGGAAAGAAGAAGAAGAAGAAAGCATGACCATTCAAGCGAGAGGCTCTCGACGACGACTTCGTCGCTGCCGTAGAGCGCAAAAAGCCTCGAGGTCCCCAGAAGGGGCCGTCTTTGACAAAATGCTCAAGGATCCCTGCCCTTATCACAAGGGAGGGGCGAATCACAAGCTCGAGGACTGTTGCATGCTGAAAAAGTACTTTGACAGCCTGGGGCTGAAGAAGGACGACCAAAGGAAAGACAAGAGCGACGGTAAGGAGGGAAACAAAGAAGACCAAGGCTTCCTTGCCGTCCACGACTGCTGCATGGTGTACGGTGGACCCTCGACGCAGCTCACCGCGGGGCAGCGCAAAAGGGAGCGCCGCGAGGTCTTTGTGGCAAGGATGGCGGTATCCCAGTACCTCAACTGGTCGAACACCCCCATCACCTTCAACCGCGATGTCCACCCCAACAGGGTGGTCGCTCTCGGCATCTACCCGCTTGTCGTCGACCCTATCATCGTCAACACTAGGCTCTCGAAGGTCCTGATGGACGGCAGCAGCAGCCTAAACATCATTTACCTTGAACCCCTCAACCTCCTTGGCATCGAGAGGGCGCAGCTCCAACCAAGCGCGGGCGGTTTCCATGGCGTCGTGCTAGGAAAGAAGGCATTGCCAGTAGGTCGAATCGACCTGCCGGTGTATTTTGGCACAGCCGCCAACTTCAGGAAGGAAACTCTCACCTTCGAAGTGGTGGGATTTCGTGGTACGTACCACGCCATCATCGGACGACAAGGATATGCCAAGTTCATGGCTATCCCCAATTACACCTACCTGAAGCTGAAAATGCCTAGGCCCAAAGGAGTCATCACCGTCAGCTCCTCTTATGAGCATGCGTATGAGTGCGACGTCGAGTGCATCGAGTATGGAGAAGCCGTCGAGAGCTCCGTAGAACTCACCTCGAAGCTCGAGGCCCTCGCCGCCGAGGCTCCAGAGCCCAAACGTCATGCGGGCGGCTTCGAACCAACAGAGGGCACAAAGAAAATCCCGCTCGACCCCAACGGCTCCAACGACAAAGCACTGACGGTCAGCGCCGACCTCAACCCCAAATAGGAAGCCATGCTCGTTGACTTTCTCCGTGCAAACGCCGACATATTTGCATGGAGTCCTTCGGACATGCCTGGCATACCGAGGGAAGTCGCCGAGCACTCCTTAGAGATTCGAGCCAGTTCCAAGCCAGTGAAGCAACGATTGCGTTGCTTTGACGAGGAGAAATGCAAGATCATTGGCGAGAAGATCCACAAGCTTTTGACGGCCGGATTCATCAAGGAGGTTCATCATCCCGACTGGTTAGCAAATCCTGTATTAGTTAAGAAAAAGAATGGGAAAACGAGGATGTCAGTCGATTATATGAGTTTGAATAAAGGATGTCCAAAAGTTCCTTTTCCTTTACCACGCATCGACCAAATTGTTGATTCTACCATGAGATGCGAGACCCTTTCGTTCCTTGATGCATATTCCGGCTACCATCAAATAAAGATGAAAGAGTCTGACCAGCTCGCGACATCTTTTATCATGCCTTTTGGGATGTATTGTTACGTAACCATGCCCTTCAGGCTTTGAGACACCGGGGCAACATACCAGCGATGCATGCTCCACGTGTTCGGTGAACACATAGGGTCGACGGTCGAGGCATACGTCGACGACATCGTCGTCAAATCAAAGAAATGAGGCGACCTGATTCAGGACCTCAAGATCGCCTTTAGCTGTTTACGCGCTAACAAAATCAAGCTTAACCCTGAGAAATGTGTCTTCGGCGTACCTCAAGGCATGCTCCTGGGTTACATCGTCTCCCAGCGAGGCATCGAGGCTAACCCCGAAAAAGTCTCGGCCGTCGCAAGGATGGGGCCGATTCGAGATGTTAAGGGCGTGCAGAAAATTACGGGTTGCCTGGCGGCGCTGAGTCGTTTCATTTCAAGGTTAGGAGAAAAGGCGTTGCCGCTGTACTGGCTCCTGAAGAAAGCTAAATGTTTCTCTTGGACTCCCGAGGCCGAGGAAGCCCTCGACAGCCTGAAAAAGACGCTGACCACCGCTCCGGTCCTGGTTCCCCTTCAGCCTACAGAGCCTCTACTCCTATACATCGTAGCGACAACCCAGGTCGTCAGTGCGGCTATGGTGGTCGAAAGGTCGGAGGACGGACACTTGTTACCAGTCCAGTGGCCGGTCTACTTCATCAGCGAGGTGCTCTCGGAAACCAAGGTACGGTACCCCCAGGATCAGAAGTTGATCTACGCCGTGATTCTCGCCCGACGCAAGCTGTAGTATTACTTTCTCGGTCACCCGATCATGGTAGTCTCGTCCTTCCCCTTGGGCGAGATCATCCAGAATCGAGAGGCCATTGGGAGGATCACCAAATGGTCGGTCGAGCTCATGGGTGAGACCCTCACTTATACGCCTCTCAAAGCCATCAAATCCCAAGCCCAGGCGGATTTCGTCACAGAATGGACGGACACCCAGCTCCCCCAGTTCAGGTTCAAGCGGAGCTGTGGACGATGTACTTCGATGGATCCCTCGTGAAGACAGGAGCTGGGGCAGGCCTGCTGCTCGTCTCACCCCTCGGCGTCCACATGAGGTATGTCATTAGAATACACTTCGCCGCATCTAACAACGTTGCAGAGTACGAAGCCCTCGTCAACGGGTTAAAAATCGCTATCGAGCTAGGGTTTTGACACCTCCACGATCGAGGTGACTCTCAGCTAGTCATCGATCAAGTGATGAAGGCCTCGAGCTGCCACGACCCAAAGATGGAGGCATACTGCAAGGAAGTACACGGGCTCGAGGGCAAGTTCCACGGCCTCAAACTCATTCATGTCGCACGATGATACAATGAAGCAGCCGACGAACTCGCTAAGATTGCATCCACTCGAGGCACCGTCCCACCTGAAGTGTTCTCAAGAGACTTGTATGAGTCGTCCGTCAAACTAGGCATGGAAGCTAACGGTGAAGCTTCTACCCCCAAGCTCACCGACACTATCGAGGCCTTGTTAACGGTGGCGGAAGTAATGGAGGTCGAGCAACGTCCCGGCCAGCCATTCGACTGGCGTACGCTGTTTCTTGATTGCCTAATCCGCGGTGAACTGCCGGAGGATCGGTCCGAGGCCCGTCATATCGCTCGATGGGCCAAATCGTACGTAATTTATGGCGAAAATGAAGAACTATACCGACAAAGCCCAACAGGGATCCTGCAGCGCTGCATCACCATAGAGGAAGGTCGAAAGCTCCTCGAGGACCTACACTCGGGGGCTTGCGGCCACCATGCTGCTCCCAGAGCCCTTGTGGGAAACGCCTTTCGACAAGGTTTCTACTGGCCAACGGCAGTCGCTGAGGCCATAGAACTCGTTCGCTCGTGCCACGGGTGTCAATTCTATGCCAAGCAAACCCATCTCCCAGCTTATGCTCTCCAGATGATCCCCATCACCTGGCCATTCGCAGTATGGGGCCACAACCTCGTGGGCCCTCTCTAGAAAGCGAATGGAGGATACACCCATTTGTTGGTAGCCATCGACAAGTTCTCCAAATGGATCGTGTAACACCCTAGGTGTTTGCCACTAGTTAGACTTTAGGTTTTGAGCTCAAACATGCCAAGATAAGTGGTGATGATCATGTTAAAGTTTGACTTCTATACTAGTTTTGAGGTTTGACCTTAAATTAAAGTTGTAGTTTAGCTTCTGTAGAACAAACTTTGTTTAGTTGTCAAGAGCTAGTTTGGTCCCTAACCTAGTCAAATTGAGCTTACAAGATTCAATACTGTGCTGTTTTGGAAGTCCAGAATTTTGGCTAAGTCCTCCAGGTGTTCAGTTTTGGGTATCCATGTTGGGAGCCTTGTATCTTCCTAACCAAGCTTAACCAGTACAAGGTCCTTTGGTAAAATCTGTAGCATAGTTTGTATGCTAGAAACTTTATTAAAGTTCCCTTGTCTGAATCATCTTGTAAGCATGTCCAATATGAGCCACAAAATTGAATCTGCTGTAATTTCCAGCACTTCGAATTTATAAGACTGGGATATCAGTTCATCACGTTGGCATCCTGCGTTCTCCTAATTTTTATAAACAACTTGATTGGGTCCCAAAATAAAATTTGGAGTAAATATTGTGGACAATAGCATATAAAGAGATGGCACCAGTTTGACATTGTTTTGGCCATCAATTTTGAGTTTTGCCAATCATTGTCAATTCATTGACACTCAAGGGTTGGCATCAGATTATCCATTAATCTACAACACTAATCTCCATGACCCTTAAACGAAAAATGTAGAGCAGCATGAGGACAACAAACTTCGTTTTTGGCCCATGACCCAAATCAGCGTAGAAATGGCCCAAATCGGCGTCCCACACTGGCCATACCGTTACCCGCCAGGTGTTCGCGTTTATGCCTCAATGGACAACACGTGTCCGCAACCTCCATTGACGAACCCCTGCTGCCCCTCTCGCGGTCTGTGAAGCCAGAGAGCGCTCCCCACCCTTCTGTTGTGCACGCCCAACTCCCTCACCCGCTCCCTTGCCTCTCTCCTCGCTCTAGTGCGCCTGTTCGCAATGGACAGGAAGTTGAGCTTCCTGACCGTCCACCACCGAGCACTGCCTGCTGTACCTCGAGTCCATCCATGGCAACGAATAGCTCTAGGGCTACGCGGCCTTCCCTGGCCCTCGTGCCACCCTCCGGTTCCAAATCGGGTTTCCTCTGTTCTCTGTACCAAAGGAGAGAAGAGGAGGGATCTCGGTTTACAATATGAAACAACTCAGGGTTCCAGATGCGAAGCCAATACTCATATGAATAGTGCTTATGGGCTGCAGCGTGATTCATGAAAATCCAGGTTTCTCGGTGTAAGATGTGTTTTCCTTTTCTTTTTATTTTTGCAGATTTCATGGATGAAATTTGGAAATGCATAGTAATTCATAGAAAAGTCGTAAAATAGCAAATTTGGACTTTTTGGAATCCTTGTGAAATTCTCTATGCAGTAGATCTATAATATGACATGGTTTAGTTTGTAGTTTTAGCCATAAAAATAGATTTGTGCAGTTCGGTTTTAATTGCTTGTTATATTTGTCTTTTTCATAACCACTGTATTATTGCTCAAATAAATGTGAAATTATTGTGACATGCTTTACATATAATATTGCATGTCTGCTAAAAGTTTCATGAATTTAGGTTTGATATATTAAGAGTTATAAAAATAACAAATGCCCTGTGTTGCTCTGCTCCTATTCTGAGTAGATCTGCATGTTTGTATTGTTTGGCTCAGTTAAGTTGTGAATCATGCCTGATGAAAATATATAAGTTGCAGTAATTTTCATAATATTTCCAGAAAGGTAAATAGCACAATTTTTGGTTAAGCATATGTTTATTTATAGTATTTTTAAACTACTGTTCCTGTTTCTGTCTAAACCCAGACAGATCTGCATTGTTTGTTATGTAAGTCCTTGTTAGTGGTAGATTTAGCTCTAGATGTTTATAACAAAGTTGTTCACAATTTAGTAAGCTTTCGAGAAAGTATATAACCATAATTTATGGGCATATGAAACTCAAGTTATGACTGTTTAATGTGGCAGGATAGATTCTGTCGATGTTTTGAACAGAGATGTCTTCATGGGGTTAATTGACCTTGTTAATTGTGCATTCATCTTTAGATTATAACAGGAAAGATGTAGATAATTTATTAATATATCTTATGGTAAAATTTGCATGATGTTTGGTTGTAGTAAGAGTGAGTTATTGATTTAACTTGCATAGGGCTTGATAAATGGTTTATAATTATAAATAAAAATGTAAAAATAGAAAATGTTGTTCAAGTACAATTTTATGATATTTTTGTATCATGTTAATATATAATATGGTCATGTATTTGAAGAAAATATGATTTGTGCATTTATCTTGCTCTCACATGGTTAATTGCAATAGCAAATTGTCTTTTTCATAGATGTTGATATGCTTATTCAAATGCAGTGAAATTGATACAGTAGTCTATTGATGGTATTCATTGGCTACTGTAATTTTTGTAGAATTTACTGTGCATGGTTGTTATAGGTTCTTTAAATCACCTTATTATCCAAATAAATTAAGAAATGCATTAGATAAATTTATTTGGTAATGACCACTATGTTTTCTGGTGTTCTTTAGATATGTGGAACATGTTAGTAATAATGGTTTTGCTCAAATGCATGTTTGAAACATAAGTTAATAATTAATTGTTTGCAATTGTTGTTTCTGGACA
>Ga0182004_10005678_pt1 | contig 10143 bp, 8 predicted proteins | sample Sormic07211540_1_FD_120479 | JGI IMG/M metagenome (GOLD analysis project Ga0182004, IMG submission 120479) | Endophyte microbial communities from Sorghum bicolor roots, Mead, Nebraska, USA - 072115-40_1 MetaG | ecosystem: Host-associated > Plants > Roots > Unclassified | place: USA: Nebraska...
AAAATCTTTCCGCATCTAAACAAGGCCTAAACAAGGCCTAGGTTCATCGTGCGGTCATGCAGGAAGAAGTCAGGCGATTCATGGTCCTTCGTCGGACCCATCCAGGAAGTACTAGCGATCGAGCTACTACGTTGGATCCGAGTCAGGGTGAGGTCACAGGCCTCGTGCGGTCATGCAACGGTAATGGAGTCATCAGTCATGGTAGTTGGTGGCGGTAGAAAGAAACCGTACCCTACACTGCACATGCATGAACATGAACTGAGCAGGAGGGCGCGCGTTCGTAGTCATTCCAGTAGACTGATCCGCAGATTATTGCACCAGGATGGGGGCCGCGGTGGCCGGTGGGGGTCAAGTGCTTTCGGCAAATCGTGTGAGAGAGTCAGGATGGGAAAAAAAAAACGCGGAGTGAGTTGGCGTGAGAAAAAAATCCTAGAAAAAATTATACAGCTTTCTACATACTCATAAGTGTAAGAGTTGGGGCTAAGAGAGAAGATTTGAAGTCTCTATAAATAGGAATTTGAGTCAGAATCCTATTAGCTTCTAACCAGGCCACTCTACAAATTGATTGCTAGAGGCGAATAGGCCACCACCTATACAAATATTGGTTCGTGGATACGGAAACTTAGATGCTTCCTAGCCGTCTCTATAGAAGGCGTTTATAGTAGCGATGAGTCTCTGCGCCTGCAGGATGCTTCGTGTCATCCTCGAACACATGGGCGGATACACCGGGTATTCCCCAAGAATACCCAACTTTTTTATGCACTAAGTATATATAGATATATTAATATATATGTATATCAAATATATTAGTATTTCTATATTTAGCAAATAAAATTTCTCTATCATTCTTTTTAATCTATCTTTGTATTTATTTTTCGACACATGTTCTAGGTTAGCTCGATTACCGAAATTATTCTATTTTATTGTTTCTGCAAATGAGAACCTAATTATTTATCTTCAGACCATGTACATATTGACTCATGCCACCAAATATTAGTACAAATCATATCTTATTTCTAACTCTTTTCCAAAATAAGGCCTTGTTTAGTTCATCCCCAAAACCAAAAACTTTTCAAAATTTCTCATCACATCAAATCTTGCGGCACATGCATAGAGCATTAAATATAGATGAAAATAAAAACTAATTACACAGTTTACTTGTAAATTGCGAGCTGAATCCTTTAAGCCTAGTTACTCCATGATTGGACAATGTTTGTCAAACAAAAATAAAAGTGCTACAGTGTCAAAATCCAAAAACTTTTTCAATCTAAACAAGGGAATATATGCACATGGCAGTATGTATAATAAAAGTATTTTTTCATGTGAGTGAACGAGGCATGAGTGGGAGGCAATTCCATAATCCTCATTTCTAAATCTCTAACCCTAGCCGACCAGACATGACGTAGTGGCGGCATTGCTGGTTTCCAGTGTCCTAAGCTCCTGGCAGCGCAGGACGTGCAGCGCGGTCACGGCCTCTATCTCTATGCTATGCCTACATGGTGATTGGAGAGGGTGCATGTCGATCATGAGGTTAGAGACAATAGTTAAATGACGACTCACTAAATATTAGCAAGAGAATACCTAAGATTTAAATCTTGGCTCCGCCACTGTACGTGGACCAAACAAGCTGAAAGTGCATGAGAAGCAGTTGATAGCTACGGATTCTCTATGGCACTCTCACCTCCTCTAGGCCTACTTTCTAAGTTTATTGTGGTGGGGCTTAGTCTACTAGCTATATGTTTCTTCTTTTTCGTAGTTAGATTAGAATGGTGCCCCGGTAGGATATTTATTATAGCCAGGTCTGTTCATATAGCTGGAGTATGGAATGGAGTGACTCAAAAGTTTAGCCCCGGCCCATTGATGCCACTTAGGTCATCTGGATTGGGTTCTTCACCATATTTCATCTCCTTTCGCATGAATACACCTGATTGTTTACTTACTAGGTGTTGGTAGCAATGATGATTAATGTGATTGAATAGGCCGGTATGGGGTTGACCGTCTCATTCGAGGCCGCTCAAATTGTTAGACTCACTGCCTCAACTTGTTAAATTGTTTGGATCATATTGTTACGCCGATCATGTGGTTTCTATATATGTACTCTCTTCGTTCGAGATTGCAAGTTGTTCACGTTTTTTATATGCATAATTTTTATTATGTATATAAAATAATGTATATCTAGACGCGTAACAAAAGCTATGTATTTAGAAAAACTAGAGCGACTTACAGTTTAGAACGGAGGAGGAAGGAGAGTAGATCACATGTTGGAGGAGGGGTGACCCTGACCCGGTCGCTCTACGACTTCATGATTTTTAGCCCACTTTTGCTTTAGTGAGTACGTGTGCTCAATAATATATAGTTCTACAAGTTCATAAAATTGCATATCAAATGAGTTGTCACTCGTTTTTTGACGCTAGTCATTTAATGACCGATATTGGCCGAAGTGTTGACACGCATGGAGGCTAGAACAGGATGAAACTACTCTATAGACAGCTATAGAACATCTTGGTTCCACTTGTTTATAAAACCAAAAAATATTCTTCTAGTTTATAAAACCAAAAAATGTTCCGCGTTTAGTAAAACCAAAAAAATGTTCCGAATTTCATAAAAAAGAGTAAATACAAATTATAGGAAGAATATAATAATAAAGATTAAAAAAGAGAAATGAAGAAACAAGAAAAAAAATCTGCAAAAGAAATGTTTGAAACCATGAACAGCCCATGTCCAGGAGAAGGCCCGTGCGATTGCCTTTTTCCCTCGGCCGAACAGCCCCCGGACTCGGCTATTCTTTCTCCCAGCGAGCGTGCTCTCTCTCTCTCTCTCTCTCTCTCTGCCCGACGAATCCCGACGAATAGGCTGCCGCCGCCCGCCGCCACCGCCGCCGCCCGCCGTGCCCAGGTCTTCGTCGGTCCCTTCTCGGGCAACGATCACCCAACCAACAGATGGTATGTCCGCCCCCTTCTCTTCCCTTTTTTTTTAGGAACCCCCTTCTCTTCCCTTCCTGCCCCCTTCTCTTCCCTTCATGCTGTGCGAAACCGAGAAGCACCCGAAGCCTAACCTAAGCTATTTGGCTATTTGTATGTAATCGGACCTAATCTAATTGCAATATATACATGAATTATGCCTACCAAACTTCGATTCTTATGTGCTTGTTGGGGCACCGGTGGGTGCATGGTTAGCTTTGATAAGCAAGTGATCTGCTATTGCTTTTGTTGAATTGTTCGGGTTCTGGTTTATTGAGAGGGTTGGGGATGCGGTGATATCGTGAACATTCTGGTTCTCAAAAATACTTGGTTATAAGCTTAAGATCCTCAGATAACTGTACTTCTATGGTCTGATATGTAAGGTTATAGACTTATCTTAGTTGTATGAACATGCTGCAATGTGTCATCTGCTAACTAAACTTTGTATGTCAAAATTAATGTTCTTTTGAGAACATGAAATTAAGTGTTCTGAATGTTCAGGTATAATATGTGGAACTGTTGTTTTGTATTTAGACAGCTGTATTTTACTTTAAGATATGATAGTTTTTTTCTTCTTCTGATCAAAGGTTGGCAAATGCTTTGACACTGAAGCTGCATAGCAGCATGACACCATATAGGAGTTATAATTACTAGATAACAAAGGTTGCCAAATAATGGGTTCTCACTATTGGGAAATATGTCATTTAGAGGCTGTGTCTTGACAACTTGAAAACCCAATTGTGATGCTTCATGAATAAGAAAATGTAGTACAAGCCCATCCCCTACCGGTCCTGTGCCAGTTTCATTATGCCAATACCCTTGATTTCATTGCTCTTACCTTAGTTCTGATGTTCCCCAACTACTCATAACTTGCTACACCGTCAGCTCAGAGACTGCACACTGCAACTTGCTTGGTTATAATTTATTGCTGGGAAATGAATACCACTAGGTCTTTAATAATGCCTTGGCCTGTATTGCTGGAAGCAAACGGCACAATTGCTAACTTTCATTTTGTAAGTTTGACTATAATGGATGATTGGTGGGACTCCATATACAAGGAAATCCCTGTATCCAACTGCAATTTTCAGTCTCTGATTTTATCCTTTCCGTTCTCTTCTTTACCATTTTAAGTTTCAAATAAAGACATGTTTGTTATACTTTATTCTGCATCTAGTTTTTTTTATCAATGAATTTTACATGCTCATGGGTTATTGTGCCTTTTCCTTTGTTTCAAGGATTATTTGTTCATAGACTGGTGACATGTTAGACTTTTTTTTTTTTGCCTTATTTAGGTTATAGCTTCTTGTTTTGTAAAACATAACAAATTATTTACTGTTTCGTTGTGCTTTTCCTACAGGATGCTTCTTTACTTAGACGTGCGCTATAGGCATCTAGGGAGCTAGGCTATCATCTAAACCTTTAAATAGCTATGCTCAGCTTTCAATACTTGAAGGAGCATTTAGAAATCCTTCTTATCCTTCTACAGAATCCTTTATTTTCGTCAATCATCATGCAGTTCTAGCTTGACACTTCTTTTTCTGTCTGAAGAAACAGAAAATATAAGGTTACCTTGAAGTTATAATACGTAAATATTATTCATTAATTTCGGAAAAAAAAGCTGTGTGGTTTGCATGCAAAGTAAGATAACACTATTGATAGTGATAGGCATTGTGTTGGGTTGGGTTTCCTTTATTCCCAGTATGTGTCTTAAAGATCAAAAGTTTTTAGATGCCATAACTGTGCATCCTGTCCAAAGCCAACTTGATGATGACTAATACCATTATTGTTATTGCTGCTCGAAATAAAGGAAAGTGAATAAGGGTAGCTAATAAATGGGTTGTGTGGTAAATCTTCACTTTTGCCACAGGGAATATTGTAGCATCTGTTGTTAATACCCAATGCTTGGCACTTTGGAAGAAACACCATCAGTTTATGCAATGATACCCATGGCACTTGCCATGCGCTGATGTGTGTATCTGACTGATTGCTCTTTGCAGGCTGGGAGGCACACCATTATTCTGATGCAGCCATCTCAGAATAGGGCTTCTAGAACATTTATGGATTACAATTCGGTTAATCATGCATTGGATGGTATGTATGGTTTGAAAAAGGACCTGCTTTAGAAAACAAATAAAACTCCCTAGTTTGCATTATTTGCATGACCATGGTGGTCTTCATGTGATCCTATACTCAGAAAAAAAAACAGTGGCATTTAACTATTTAACTATATCTTATAGAAACATGATATTAATCTATCTTAGAGGTTTTGATCGGATCTAGTCCTCTTTGTTTAAATTTGTTGCTGGCTGGCCTGATGTTTTACCCCCTACTGTTAGCAATAGGCTACTTTGACGTGGATCCAGCTTATGCTCTTCCAAAAATCAGATTTACACATCTGCAGTGATTCTTCTTGATTTATTTCCCGTCTAAAGTTCATAAGTTACTTGTAACATTCAACTGTAATGGCAGGGATCTGTGGGCTTTATGAAAGGAAAATTAGGGATATCAACCCAATGGTCCCAAACATAACTTATGATATCAGCGACCTCTATAACTTCATTGATGGCCTAGCTGACATTAGTGCTCTGGTGTGAGTATAACTTCTTTAAGATTTTTGGAGTTCCTTGAAGTATATTTATACATGTTCGTGTCCAAAACTAACAACATAATACCTGTGCTTTTCCCCCCTCCATATGCAGTTATGATCACTCGATTCAGGCATTTCTGCCATACGATCGACAGTGGATAAAGCAAAAGTTGTTTCAACACCTGAAGAAACTGGCTCAGCGGTAGCACAACTGTTGTTTGGTCTGATGTCTTTTATCCAACAAGCAAGCATGCGTGGTAATAGGTGTCCAATCAGTGGTGTTGGGAGGTGTTTCTTGTAAACTTATGATATGTTACATGGCAGATTTGTTCCCTTGTATTGACTCGGATTTCATTGGTGGCTTGCTTGTGGTTGTGGTACCCTAAACTTGTCTTGTTTCGGATTGAGAATCAGATAACCCTTTTGCCTGTTGTAAAAAAAAGTTTATAGATAGTTTCTATCTATTATTGTTCTTTAGAAATGTGCCCTACGGTCATAAAAAATCTTTAGGACAAGATTTTTGTCAGAACCTAAAGGCTACAAGCATCAATGACTTGATTATTTAGTTTGAAAAACACCGTTGAAACCAGCTTAATGACCAATACGAAAGGTTTTGATAGTCAAATGGCTAAAGATCTCTGGTTTTTAAGTTTGACGGTTGAGATTAGGCTCGAGGGATAGTTTGATGACAAAAAATGGACTTCTTCCTTTCTTATATATATGCATAGTTTCTATTGAAAAGTACCTCTAGAAATCTCAATTTTGTGTAGGATTTATAATATATTCTAGAGAGTAGAAATTAGCAGGAAAAAATATCCAACCGCATGTGTTTTTTTAGTTAAATACACTAGTGGGTCTTTAACTTGAGAGCATGTGCCACTTAAGTTAGTGAACTTGCAAAAGCGAAAAATGAGCAAGACACCGCCCGCATCAAATTCTGATGCAAATCTACACATGACTTGATTTAAACAAGTCTTTTCTGTTAAATGTTTTTAACCTCTATTATCTTTTAAAATGTTTCTTAAACTCCTAAAACTTCAAAAGTATTTTCTAATGCGAATCTACACATATATAATTTGTGTGTTTCCAGACTCAATAATTTAAAAGTTGTTGATGTATGCAGTTTTAGTGAACCATCGTGACCGGAGGCCGCAGGGAATATTTATTAACTTACATCATTGAGGGAATATTTATTAATTAACTTACATCATTGTATGTCTGAACACAGCAATAATCACTATTCGCGGATATATGTTTTCTTTGAAAACCTGGAAGATGGATCAGTGTTACAATCACTTCAAACCTCATCTAATACAAGTGAAAATCCTGATCACTGAAAACAACAAAATCATGAAACCAGGGCCTATTAATTTCATAGTCTATGGAAGCAACGTCGTGCCTTCAGACAATTGATAACCAGAAAAGAAAAATGGCCAAGCTATCTTTCAGCACTGAGTTTGGTCAATTTGATTGTGCCGTGTCAGTGCCACAAGGTTCTCACACCAGAATCCCTCCTTGCTTGCCTGCGTGCCCAGTAGATCGCTGCCACTCTACCAGCATACAGGCCCTAATCTCAATGCCTGCCAATGTGACGAGAAGCACCCCTAATCCTGAGACTAGCCTTAACACCGACCTCGATTGTTTCTGATGGTTCAAAACCACAGGATTTCATCATTTTGTAGTATTTATTTGCCTCTTCTGAGAACCCACCATCAAGAAGGCCTCTTATAACCCTCTCAAACTGATCAGACTTCAATAGTTTCTTCTTCTCTTCCAAGATCTTGAGGGACCTGCGGGCTTTCTCTTCCTGGCGAGACTTTGCATACATACCGGCAAGGAACACATGGACTTCTATGGGCTCTTCTCCAAGCTTCTTTATCTTCTGCACAAGCTGTTCAGCCTCCAGAACTAGCTGCAACATAGACAGCCAATCCAGTAACACGAGGTTCGTCTTGACACCAAGTTCAACTCCTTCCTTCTCTAAACTCAGCAACCACTGCAAAGCCTCGTCTAGTTGGTTCTTCTCGATGTGCGCAGCCACCACACCAGCAATTGAACTGTCACCTGGTTCGTGTCCAAGCCTCCTCCTGATTTGATCAAACATGGCACGGGCTTGAATAGGATCACCAATACGTCCATATGCTTCTATACATATTGCATAGAGTTCCTCTGTAGGCTTGATTTCATCATGTGTCATCATATTAAGAACCCTCTGTGCACATGTCATCATGCCTCGCTGAGCATATGCTCGTACAATGTCTGTGTAGATTTCTCTAGTGGGTTTGACAATGACACGTGTGCCCCTCATAGATTTTATCAGATTTTCTGCTTCTTCTGGTTCTCCATGGTTGATATAGCAATTAATCATTGAACTGAAGAGTTTCAGATCTGGTTTAAAACCCTCCCTTCGAATAAATTCAAAAGCCTCCTTGGCCTGCTCTAGATTGCCTGCCTTGCTATACATGTGGACTAATACGATGGATGTGATGACATCAGGTGCAATACCCTTCTCTTTCATTTTACCAAGTACTCTCTCTGCGCTTTCCACATGATTTGCTTTAGCGTGAAGATCAATTAATTTTGAGTAATCTCGGATGTTTGCCTCAAAAGATTCTTGATCTAGCAGAATTTCAGCAACCTGTAAGTTCGAATACATAGCATATGTTAAGTGGTGTGAAAACATTTCTTTTTTTTAAGGTAACTAAACAATTGATTAACATAAATAACCATGGCTAATAACATATTTAGCTGACCAAATACATTTAAATGCCTACTGCCTAACTCATACACTGTTTTGGAGGAGAGTAGTTGTGTGTGGATGTGTTGGGGGGGAGACATGAAGATAGTGAAGCTGACTAAATCGTCAGTGAGCGCAAGTGAGCTGACATAAGCATTGTGAATTTGTGGTTGACCTTGTAAAAGCCAGTCTAAGATACAACCTTTTTTCTCGAATACGCAGGAGAGCTGCATATCTTTGTATTAAGAGAGAGAAAAACAACCCCTTACAAATAAGACCGCCTCATTCCAGGCTGGGCTATGAGGTGGGTTGGGAACATAAAAAAGTTTGGACTAATAAAAAACCAAACAGGTGAGATCAGACCGTTGAAAACCAAACACCTAGTTCCGGGCTGGACTATGAGGTGGGTTGGGAGCATAAAAGGTTTGGACTAATAAAAAACCAAACACAGGTGAGACCAGACCGCTGAAAACTAAGACGCTAAGCTTAGCTAACTTGACCCAAAGCAAGGGTGTTAAGATCACGTGCAACCACTAGACACCAAAGATGACGCTCCTCATTGAGGGCCTGAATAACGGTGTTGATATTTATTTGGGCTGGCACCCTCAAAACCACACAGATTTAGCCAAGCTCCCGAGATAATGACAGTATTCACTCCCTTCCTCTTGTCCTAAACTTTCTTGATTGATTTGCACCACCACACAGCAAATAGAGATTCATGTCGTTGGGGAACCAGGCTCCTGCAATCCCATCGGTATAAAGATTCTGGACCAGAACAGTTGTGCAAAGACACAGGAAGTGAGCAGATGTTTAACATCTTTGTCAGCCTGATCGCACAGGGGACACTGAGCAGGATGTGGTAGGCCGCCTCACCTGACTTCGGCAGCAATAAGCAGGCCCCGCATTTCGCCAACCCCCAGGCCACTAACGGCCTCTCTGTCCCACCCGTCTGCAGCAAGTAACTGCTCCAGCATCCCCGCCTCCCTCTCCCCCCAATCCACATCTACCAAAAACCCCCTGTCCATGCCTTAATCCACAGTGGCTTGCATTGCCTAATCCGTGCCCACCCTGAATCTAGGGAAGACTTGCCAGGGCTAACATATCTCAAAATCCCCATTCACATGAATAATGCCCCTCTTTCTCCTCGAACTCAATGGCAGCCATGCCTGACCCTCCCTGACAACAGCCCTCTCTCCTACATACCACCCTTCTGAAACACCAGGTTGCTGACCAGTGGCACCCATAGCACCCCCACCGAAGCCTCAAATCAATGCCCTCCCTCCCCCGCAACCACATGTGCATAACTGGCAAACATGAACTCCTGCCAAACGTGTGTCAAATGATAATCACCTTGTGGGAGAGGAACTTACGAGAACTACTCATTAAAGTTTTCAGAAATTCTAGAGTCATAACCCTTGTCTGAAGGTGAAGGGCATAATGATCTCCAGAAGTTTATGATCAAATTTGATCGCACTTGATAGACATGATAAGATGGGCTCAAAAGATATTGGAAAACACCACAGATCACTATGCAGACAATTTGTGTCAATCTGTTTTGCCCAAGCACAATAAGTTTGGAATGAAATATTTCAGGGTAATCTAGTACTCCCTCCGTTCCAAATTATAAGTCATTCCAAGAATCTTGGAGAGTCAAAGCATTTTTAAGTTTGACCAAAAATATAGAGAGAAATATAAAAATTTATGTCATAAAATAGGTACACTATGAAAATATAACCAACAAAGAATCTAATGATACTTGGTTGGTACCAAAAATGTTATTATTTTGCTATATAAATTTGGTCAAACTTGAAAAACTTTGACTCTCCAAGATTCTTGGAATGACTTATAATTTGGGACGG
>Ga0182004_10005679_pt1 | contig 10143 bp, 3 predicted proteins | sample Sormic07211540_1_FD_120479 | JGI IMG/M metagenome (GOLD analysis project Ga0182004, IMG submission 120479) | Endophyte microbial communities from Sorghum bicolor roots, Mead, Nebraska, USA - 072115-40_1 MetaG | ecosystem: Host-associated > Plants > Roots > Unclassified | place: USA: Nebraska...
ATGAAATCCCCACTTAGGGCTAAATCGTTTCACCATCTCACATGTGATCAAATCATTTTGCAGTAATTAAATGCTTTGCCCAGCCTAGAAAACGTCAAGGTGAAACTCATGCATTGTGGAGGTTGTTTCATTATTCGTTTCATTGATGCCCTGTCAGCGAATTTGTTTTAGAAACAGTGCATTGAAACGGGCCACTGACACTGGCCGTCCGAGATGACTTCCCGGTCCTGGACCAGCATTCTTTCCTCCATCTCCATGTCGAGCAGAAACTGACATCCCCGCGACTTAGCTGGTCCATTGGACTGGAGACATCTCAGTATCTCACGATGATAAATATGCAGCGAAGAGCCTCATAGAAGAATCGGCCCTGCTTCGTCTTGTATTCTGTGAATCCTCGAACATTTGATCTGAGTCGAGGCCCCTTTTAAAAAGGAGTGCACAAACGATGAAAGGGGAGTGAATTAGCACCGGGCATGTGGTTACCAGCCGAAGGCCAAGGCAGCACCAGTGGAGAGCGAATAATAAAGCACCTATAAAAGGCTAAAACCCATGTATTCTCTCCATTCTACCATTCTATACAGTGGTTTGAACAAGTACTCCGCTGTATCACGGTACAGTCATGCCAATATGCCATGATGCTATACACGAACTAGAGCTACAGAATGACCCAAAGGCTTTAAATACACAACATAACATGCATTTCATAAGCAGGCTAACAGTCAGCTTTGCGTCAATTGCCTCTCATGGAAGATCTCCCCAAGTCGCTCGTACAGGTATTTTTGCTCATCATATGCAAGGTTTCTTATAATCTGAATGAAAAAAAAAAACCGTAGACATTTGTTAGTATCACGCAAGATAAATTGCTTGAAGACAGGAAAAATCACTCTCAAGATAATGAAAATAAAACATTTAAGGTACAATTATCCTGACCTGATCCAAGATTATCTCAACAGAGAAGTTCTGAGGTGCAATGAATGATTGGTGGTATATGTATGCAAACACTGCCATAACCATCTGGGGGAAAAGCAAGCAGAAATTTATGTTAAGCTACACTAGTGTGCAGGCTGGTATTAAAGCATGTTTTTGCCCCAATGAAACACATTTATACTCAACAACAGGTAACATGTTCCGCATAGGAGAACTACAAATACTATCGAGCCTTTCAAAAAAAAATGGCTTCCCCACCATTACTCCTTTCTCCACAGAATTTTACTAGTTAGTTTATGGGAACACATTGCCCTTAGAAACACCTGACACATCAGGCCCAGACAAAATGATAAAATCTTGCTAAATGGAGGAATAGCAGACATAAAATGAGGTTGCTACTCCTGCCATTATCATAGACATTCAAATGATTGTTCTGTAGCAGATGGTTCAGATTAGCCACAGCACAAAGGCCTCATCTTACATTATATCGATAGAGTGAGAATGCTAGAGGCTTGCATAACCATGGGCCAGTAACATTTCCCTATAGCTAGAATGTTTCTTCAGATACTTACTTGACAATCCATTCTGTCAGTAATTCCACCATGCCCAGGTATGCTGTCACCGAAATCCTACAATTTTGTATCAAAAAAAGATATATCAGTTGGAGTAAAACAATATTATTGATGCAAACAATGAAGTGGTATATACCTTTATTTTGAAAGCCCTCTTGAAGCCGCTCGCAAAAAATCCTCCAAACGGTGCTATTATTGATGCAAACAAACCCAGGGCTAAAGCATGCCACTGCACAGGCATAATGGCTAGTTCTTTCCATGGGAACTGTTAAGACTTAAGAGACGCATCTAATCAAACAGAGTACAAAATCAAACATCCAGAAACTCTAGAAAGACAACACAAAACCAATGATGATGCAGTAGAATAAATATTAGTATTTGCAATATATACAAGTAATACTTCATAAAAAACACGAAATAATATTACATGGTAAAGTGAATCGAGCAAACTTCAATTTGCCTATTCTGTTGAGCACATCAGCTTGAACTCGACCAACCAAGAGGAACTAGATGGCATTGCATATAAGAAGAAATAAGTGCCTGAGTTCAAGTTTGAAGGAGTCAAACCTGGTTAGTGAGTATGTACAATTGTACACCTACACCTCCCACCAACTGAGTTAGTCTCAGTTCCTTATTAAGCACAAGCTAGGGGCTTGGTTATGATTGTTTTACTGTTGTGCAGGCATATCAAAGTAACTTCTCCATTGATTTATCGTCAAGAACTAGCCTTGCTCTTATCATTGATTTCAGAAAATAACCAATTCAGAAGAAAAGAGAAGACAAAGCATTGTCTATCCTGAGAACATGTGTGCCACCCATCACATATTCATATACAGCTGTCTTATTACGTTGTCAGACTGGATTCCTCCTCCCCAGCCCAACTTGTTTGCCAAAGGAACAGGGGGGACCACCGACCACACATTGGTGCATTTTACAACTTACAATCACATGTGTTCCATCGATTTTACAAGATGGCTATTTTTTATCCAATTTGCAAGTTATTTAAACTATTGTGTTCTACACAGCAACATTAATAGACGAGGGGTCATATCAGTGACATTCTCAGAGTAAAATATCTGTGAGACCTTTCATGTCAGCTTGGGTCCAAACCCTTCATCAATTTCTACCCCTCTGTTAACCTCTACTTTCCCTCCAAACAATTAACAGAAGAGATCGATGATCAATCATGGGTATGTTTTGACTCCATAAAAATGACATGTCATCATATGTAGTGGCCATATATCATGGAGTTGGTATCTGTTATATTTGTCAAAGTATCTACTGATATTCTCGTCAATACGAATGTACTGGTATTACTCTACAATATGCTATATCAAAAAGGATTGCAGTTAATTTGTACATGTATCCCTTTTTTCCAAATTCAAATATACATCAAGAACCAGCCTTTTCTGCAGCAGTGTGCTAACTTCACTAGTACTCCTCTATATTCCTTCAACTCAATAGAAACATAATCTGGTGCTTTTTAGGACAACCACCTCTTCCACTTGGAAGGAAAACTTTGTTTCTTTTGGAATGACTTATTGATTAGGGATTGCAATCAGAATCAATGACCATGCAAAATGTCTAAGTGCAATACAAGCTAGTATAAGGTTCAAAAGACCATACTACGATTATTTTGAGATAACCTTTATGATTGGAACAGTGCAAAAACGTCACGAGTACAAGAAACAATATTAAAATGAGTGAATTCAGCAAAAAAAATACTGACCCAATGTGGCACCCATTCTTCCAACAAGTAATGCTCTGACTTAAACATTGGACCAGGGTCACAATAAAGCCACCCAGTTGACAGATCCTGAAATTATTTGCATGACAAATTTAGTGATACAACAGCAACTTGGCCATAAAACAGTCAAATTCTGAAGAAAATCTATGTAACCTTTCTTGGGCATGTCAACCATTGGGAACGACCCATCACATTTGCTAACTGCCACAGAAAAAGGAAAAGTGATCAACACATCATTTGAACTACAAACAAATAGCAATATTTTTACAGACAGAAATTAATAGTGGATTATATTTAAAAATCAACCTGTTAAAGTTGTATTCCCAGGAGAACATAAACCATGAGTGGCCAAATAAATCCCCACATCGCAACATGTTTTTAACTTGTAAGTTTGATAATGAAAGAAAATGAGTTACTAAGGAATAGACAGACCCTGCCTCCACATACCTGTCAGTTTTCTTTTAGATGCAATAATCATGGCTAGCTTAATTGGTTTGAAATTTTGAACATAAGTTGGTTTGTTCCACAGGTCACCTTTGGATCTAAGGTAAGTCTTGATTACTTGCAATGTCACCAGCTTCATTATCAGATTGCAATAGTTCATGTGTCTCTGACTTTCAATGTTTCTACCATTAGCGATTTGGTAAATGTGGAGGAATGAATGCAAATTGAGTTGAAGAAAAAGCACTAAGGTTTTTTTGTTTTTTCTCTACATAATGGACAAAAAATATCAAAAGCTTCTGTTGAGTTCAGCAAGAGCAAAGCACCTAGTGCGCCAGAAATATGAGTAACATAATTGAAATGCAATTTTTTTTAGCTGAGAGAGAGAGAGAGATCAATGAGAAGGGAGATCAGAGTTTTGCTGGTGAGTGGTGACTGATAACTAACAAGAGAAAAGATGAGTGCTCAGTAACCAGTAACTCATTCATTGACCACACATGCATACAGAAGATAGAAGTAAAGCTTCTAATTTAGACACATGTATAGGTAGGGCTATACTTCAAGTAAAAGTGCCATTACATGTGCATAAAAACAAGGGGTAAGGCTATTAAAAAATTTCATTATTTCAAAAAAAAAATCAAACGTTGCTATAAAAATTATCCTGATGGGAAATCGGGAATTTAACAAAGTCTCACCAGAAAAGCAGAGATGATAGTTGTCACTGATGCACCAATAAAACCTTCCCAGGTTTTCTTTGGGGACAACTTGATTAGTGGTGTTCTCCCAAGAAAGAACCCGAATAAATAAGCAAAGATATCGTTGATCACAATAAGTGAAGCAGGCAAAAGAAACCTGAGTACACAGCATTGTAGATGCATGGAGTTCATCAACTGCAGCATAATACAAACTACTTGCATAAATTAAACAATCAGGACTAATGTCTTCTGCAAATATATTTAGAGATATGCAACATTGACATAGTCACTTAGAATAATTCAAGTTCAACTAAAAAAATAAAAAGAGAACAATACTTCCCATGAAAAGTGAAGTGCAAAAATGAAACATCAAGGCACAGAAGACAGACAGGGCACACTATTACCATAGATATTCTGCAACACCTAAAGTGTTATTAAGTTGTCTGACTAATACCCGTTAGTCGCAATTAGTCAGGCTTATCGGTCGATGGACCACAATTAGGCACTCAGAGGCGACTAGTACAATTAATCTGATTGTCAGACTAAACGGCAATTAATCAAGATTAGTCATTTTATTACATCAGGGACAACTAGCCAGAATTATAATGTCGAAAAAACTAATGAATCTGCAAGTTTAGAGCAGATGAAAGATAAAATTGCAAGATTCCTTTTCCAGAAGACGAAGAAACTTTCAGATGATGATGGAAATACCAAATAAAAACTTAATTGCTGTGAACAAAAATAGCTAGGCACTCCATATATCCCAAAAATCTGAAACTCTAAACAGGTTATTATTAATAAAGATTAAAGAAACAAATCACTTACCAGAATATCCCTTCAAATATGTTTGCCACAGTGAAAGCGGACTGTGCAAAAACCGTTAAAAGTATCATGTGCGTCCACGCATACTGTTTGAATTGATACTTGTATGCCTTTTTCTTCAGAGTCAAAATAAACCATACAAACCCTGGATCAAAGGAGCCATAAATACTAACTTTCTGCTAGATACGAACTAGAAAATCATGATAAGCAGGTTATCTGTTATTAAAGCATGACTGTCAACACAGGCAGCCAAGGGAATGAAGATACTAAGATAACTAGTACTCCCTCCATCCCAAATTGTAAGTCATTCCAAGAATCTTGGAGAGTCAAAGCATTTTCACGTTTGACCAAAATTATAGAGAGAAATATTAAGATTTGTAATGTAAAGTGAATATACTATGAAAATATAATTAAGGAAGAATCTAATGATATTTAGTTGGTATCATAATTATTATTATTTTATTATATAAATTTGATCAAACTTAGAAAAGTTTGACTCTCCAAGATTCTTGGAATGACTTACAATTTGGAATGGAGGGAGTATGTGACAGTAATCACTTAGGAACTCAGGCAGGGATGTATGATCACTTAGTCACTTTGGCAGGCATATACGAGGAAAAAACTGGCCAGACATTTGCAGACTTAAATGCCCGGTGTCCATCCAGAACAACTGAAATAAGGTGATATGTCCAATAATCAAATCTAACAAACATAAAATTTCCATTTGCTAATGTTCATATGAAGAATAACATTACTGACAAGGGTTCAAGTGAATCAAATTGGACATCTCAAAGGCGTTTGGTTCAGTGTCGTGGTCTTTTCTCATTGAGGTCCTGCTGCAACTTGGTTTTGGTCGGAAATGGTGAAATTTAATTTGCCAACTGCTATCCACTTCTTCCGCAAGGATCTAGTGAATGGTTAAGTTCCAGGGAAGAGCATTACTCACCAACAGTAGCTGCAGCAAGGAGATCCTCTTTCTCCCATGCTTCCTATTAATTATGGAAGCATCGAACTCTCTAATCTTTCATGCCACTAGGATCAACCTGTTACAACCAGTGGCAATTCGGCAGGCAAAATTTTGAAGATCTCTTTTATGCAGATGATGTTGTGTTGTTTCTCTGTCTTACGACAAATGACCTTGAACTCTGCCATCTTTTGTCAGAAGTGTTTGGACATGTTACTGGGCTTGAGACTAATCTGGCCAAGAGTTCAGTCATCACCAATCAGTGTGCTGAGGATGATCAGAGAATCATTGAAGAGACGATGTACTGTGCAATTAAGGACTTCGCTTGCACATATCAGAAAGTCCTCCAAAGCTGAGCTGCACCTTTTGATTGATAAAGTGGCAGATAGTCTCCTGGTTGGAAAGCCTCTCTTATGACAAGAGCCGGTTGCCTAACTACGGTTAGGATGGTTTTCACTGCTATACCTGTATCAGATGATTGCTTTGGATTTGCCAAAATAGGTGATTAAGGCTATTGATAAGTGAATAAGGGGATTCTTGTGGAAAGGTCAGGAGGAGGTCAATGGAGGTAATTATCGTGTGTCATGGGATCGTGTCCAAAAGCCGCTTCAGTATGGAGGTCTTGGCATACATAATCTTGAAATCCTGGGCTGGGCGCTTCGCATTAGATGGCTTTGGCAGCAAAAATCTGATGCTTCCTGGCCCTGGGACAGGCTGCCAGAGAATGTGCCTAAAAATGCCCGAGCTCTCTTTAAAGTAGCAGTGCAAACTATTATTAGGAATGGGAGACGACAAATTTTTGTCCGATCAGTGGCTGTAAGGCAGAACTGCTGCAGAGGTTGAACCCAATCTGGTCAAATTAATTCCGGAGAGAGTGCTAAAACAGTGGACTGTAGCTCGAGCGCTCAATTACCGATCTTGGGTAAGTGAAATAAAAGGTGCACTGACGATGCAAGTCCTAGTCAACTATTTACACTTGTCACTTGTGGGATCTGGTGGACAATATAATCCTACAACATGACATTCCTGATCAGCACATTTGGTGCCTATCTCAGACTGTGCTTATATAAGCAAGTCCGCTTATGGTGCTTTTTACTTTCGATCCATCAAGTTTGATTCACAGCATTGTATTTGGAAAACTTGGCACTCAGGCAGGCTGGGGGTTAGGAATCCATGTTGCAATGCAGACCAGTTGGCCAAACGCGGACTTCCTCATCCTGCTGCATGTCCGTTTTGTGACCAAGCCCATGAAACGATCCAGCATGTTCTTATCTCTTGTGTTTTCTTACAGCAAATCTGGACCATGATTCTTCATAAACTCGGCATGGCCAGACTAGCGCCAAGGCCGGATGCAACTAGATTTTCTGGCTGGTGATGTACTGCTGCAAAGGGGGTCTAAGGAAGTGAGAAAAGGCCTTAATTTTTCTAATTATCTTGGTTGCTTGGGAATTTTGGAAGCATTGAAATAATGGAATGCTTGTGTTTTTGAAGGAGAGAAGCCGAGAATTGAAGTTGTCCTGCAAGCTATTGTGTATGATATGAGAGCAGCCTATGGTATTCTCCTGGTGCTTGAGCGCTCCAAGAGCTCTTATTTAACTGAGGGGCTGTTGTTGGTCGTTTAATGTTTTGTGTGGTGCACTTTGGTGTTTCTTTTGGGGGTCCAGAAAAGGCACTTCGTCTCTTTCCTTTGTATTTCTCTCTTCTTCTTAATGAAATGACATACCGTTCTCTTGCATAGTTTGAGAAAAAATATATTAAGAACAATATGAAAATCCAACCATGAATTCTACCATTTAAATCAAGTGGACAACTATTAACCAAACAATAACTAGCACAATTTGCAGAGTAACATTGAACTAAATCTAACATAGTAGACTATAATATGTTAGTATAAATTATTGATAGGATAGGGTAGAATATCATCTATTTTGTACTCCATCCACTCCAAAATGTAGGTCGTTTTGGTTTTATCATAAGTCAAACTTCTCTAACTTTAACCAAGTTTGTAGAAAAATATACTAACATCAGCAATACCAAATAATTGCACTATCAAGAATATTCAAAATAGATTTTACGAAATTCATTTCATTTTGTAGATGTTGCCATGTTGGTGTATTTTCTATAAACTTGGTCAAAGTTGGAGAGAATTTACTTATGACAAAAACTAAAACAACCAACATTTTGGAATTGGGGAGTATAAAAACTTTAACACAAGATCATAATAGAAACATAGAGTCACTTTGAACATTCTAAATTTAAAATGAAGTTTATGTACTAATATATTTACAAGAGGAAATTATTGCATGTTTCATGGGATACCGAGCCTACCAGCAATATAAAGAAAATAACAAATAAACATCTGATACTTTATTAGGCCACTGACGACCTTATAAAGCAAGTGATCTGAAGTTACTGTATTCACAAGCTGCCGACTAAGAAAGCGCCCATAAGTGTACAGCATTGCCGTGAAAAAGAAGTGCCTACAGTAGGAATAAAACTTGTATATAAACAACACAAGGAAAAAAAATACTGTTGAAAGGCATAGCAGCTACGAGATTGAAAATTTTCTGTTTAAACTTAGTAGAATCATAATTACCCATAGCTTACCAATTCAGCAGCCTGAACCCTGGCAATTGTTTCTCTTCACTGGATTTTCTGAGTAGGTTAAAAAGCTCTTTTGCCATGTATATTTGAATCACAACCACCATGGCCCAGATATATAGATGACCCATATAAACAATAAAGGCAAAGCCTCCAATCATCCATAATGTAGAATATGTACGGATAAGCATTGATTTATACTTGTTCTGATCATTGACAAGCAACGGCTGTCCATTAGCTCTATTCCCATCTGTGGTAGCCTGAAGAAAATGATCATGATTAGTTACGAAAAACAGCACCTGGAACAGGCTGCTGCTCTAGCTTGAACCATGCTGCAATGCAAGTATTATCTGAAATCTAGAGAGAAAAAATAATGCAATAAAGAGCAAAAAGGAATAGAAAATTACTTACCTCAGTTGGATGTCTGCGACGTCTTACGCGCCCTGCATGAGAAGCAGAAACATCGCTAGAGCTAGTGTCCCTTTGCATCACTGGTACTCCAAAGTTAAATTCTACAAAGAAAAGAGAAGGCAAACAGTCAGTCAGATCAGATTATAAGATGAATATAAATAGGAATAGTGGATAAATCAACAGACATTCTGGCACATTGATGGACATCAGATCGATTCTAAAAAGCTCCTTAGTACAGAATGTTTGATCAATGTTCTGCTAAAGTTTGACGGCACACTTATTCAACACTGGGCAAGGAAAACTCACTGTAACAATAAACTTTCATCGGACGGGGTCTCAAACGCCGGACATGCAGACAGCAGGTTCAGCTGAACCCCAGACAGTTTTGGGAAAACAAACACAAATCAGTACTCCCCCCATTAAGGCAAACTAGAGCTCCTCCTAGGTTGGTCTAGTTTTTCAAAAGGCAAACTAGAAAAATTGGATCACCAATCCCAGGAAGGAATGTTTGGATTTCAGGGGCAGCAAAGGAACAAACAAAACGAGCAATCATCCATTCCATCCAACTCCAATCAATCTAGGGTTCCTCACCAGCAAAGGTGCCATCAGTATAGTCACCAGCATCGCAGAGAAATGATTGTTGCTTTCCTTCCAGTGGAACGGGAAGTGCCTTGTCAAAGTCTACTGGTCCTACGGCTGGCCCTTGGCCTTGCCATGTTCCCGCACCCATACAGCGCAGAGCTAGTGATTGGCGCAACAGACAAGCACATCTCTCTCGCGATTATTAATGGCTGCGCGCAACCGCTCCTAGAGCTAGGGCGGTCCCAAATCGTCTCAACTAACAACCGTCCCAGGCACCCTCCAACTAACAACAATTCGACGGGTAGACACTAGACAGCTGACAGTTGCAGCGCGTGATGACATATTCCCCCTCGAAGCAACAACAACAAGCCGCCGCCGCCG
>Ga0182004_10005680_pt1 | contig 10143 bp, 6 predicted proteins | sample Sormic07211540_1_FD_120479 | JGI IMG/M metagenome (GOLD analysis project Ga0182004, IMG submission 120479) | Endophyte microbial communities from Sorghum bicolor roots, Mead, Nebraska, USA - 072115-40_1 MetaG | ecosystem: Host-associated > Plants > Roots > Unclassified | place: USA: Nebraska...
CTTTTTTGGTCAAGCATTTTGGTCAAGCAATTTGGAATAACTAAAACAGTTTAAAACGCTGATAAAGGCCATAACGGTCTCAAGCGAAGTGAAGATTAGCGGCGCAAAGGGAGGAGAAAATTGCATTTTTAGCAGCCCAAACAGTGGGCTTCGCAAAACTAGCATGCGAATTTTGTAAAAATAGAAGCCAAAACAATTACTTTTTGTTTTCTCTACCATTTTTCTTTTTTCCTTTTTTTTCTCCTAAATTTTGGACGACCCTACCCCTGTGCTAGTTTCACGTAACCACGCCGCGCGCCGGTGCTGATTTCACGTAATTTAGTTCTATACGCACGTGAGCCCTAGCGCTCTCCATGGACGACGTGCCGCCGCTGCCGCCGCCGTTCGAGATGAACCCACTGTCCGACATGCCGCCGTCGTCCGACGTGACCCTTCCGCACGACGTGCCTCCACGGCCTGACGTGTTGTCTCCGCGTGATGCCGCGGCACACTCCAACGCTGAGGCGGATGCGATTGCTATGGTGAGAGCCCTGCTGCCTGTTGCCGCGACTCCGGCTTTGCCGCACGATGTGCTGAGGCCGACCTCAATCCATGTTGTACGCAGGTGCGTAATGAACAGTTGTCCTCCCAATTCATATCAGAAGTTCAGTTTAATGAAATTAGTATGGTTTGTCAGGTCTGATTTAGGCCCTGTTTAGTTTCCCACCCAAAAAATTTTCATCTATCCCATCGAATTTTTAGACACATGCATGGAACACTAAATGTAGATAAAAAAATAAACTAATTACACAGTTTGGTTGAAAATCACGAGACGAATCTTTTAAGTCTAGTTAGTCCATGATTAGACTTAAGTGCTACAGTAACCCACATGTGCTAATGACAGATTAATTATGCTTAATAGATTTGTCTTGCAGTTCCCAGACGAGCTATATAATTTGTCTTTTTATTAGTTTCTAAAATCCTCTCCCCCGACATCCTTCTGACATATTCGATGTGACATCAAAAAAATTTCATCTCTAATCTAAACAGGGCATTAGAATTTGTGGAAACTATGCCACCAGTTGACTGGGATAGCTTGCAGATCATAGAAACTCATTTTCCCTTGATCTGTAAGATAAACTCGTTTTTTCTTATATGAACTCATTATTCCATCGTATACGTATCCAGGCATAGGCAGCCAGCCAGCGCCCAGGCCTGCAGCGGCGACCAGCACTGACTAGCAGATGTGGATCTCACGTCAATTAGCAGCTCAATTAGCACAGGGGTAGATTCGTCCAGATTTTAGAAGAAAAAAAGAGAAAGAAGGAAAAAAAGGAAAAATGGTAGACAAAACAAGAAGTAATTGTTTTGGCCGCTGTTTTTACAAAAACAATGTTTTGGATGCTAGTTTTGCGAAGCCCATTGTTTGGGCTGCTAAAAATGCAACGCCTCGCCGGCTCTCGCGTCCCCGCGCCTGCCCGTCGCGCGGCGCTGTCCGTCGTCGAAAGGTCAAGGTGTCCACGCCGCAGGACGGCCGCATCTCCCGCCATGTCCGCCTCCGCAAGAAGTTAGGAGTAGAAATCTGCGCGAGAGCTAAGTTAGAATCTTTCTCCTCCTTCCTTTGTACGAATGTGCACATCAATGTGCACGAACTGTAGTAAGAACATTTTCGCTCGAAAAAAAAAATATAGGTGGGGGATTCCCCCACTGTTTCGGTCAAAAAAAGAACATTTTCGCTCTGCAGTCGATTGCTCGAGTGGGGGATTGGGGCCAATGTCGTGCTTCCATCCTGTTCGACGAAATGCTTCTATTGGAGTGGTAGTCTAAGAATCTATCAGCTATACCTAGAGTTTACAAGTTGAATGTAACTACAGGTATTACTGCTACTTCTTGCTAGTTTCACGAGTTTATTGCAGTTGCCAGTCTTAGGCCTTGTTTAGTTTGTAAAATTTTAGTTTTTTTTGCTACCGTAGCACTTTCGTTTTTATTTGACAAACATTGTCCAATCACAGAGTAAGTAGGCTTAAAAGATTCATCTCACAAATTTCAGGTAAACTGTGTAATTAGTTTTTATTTTTATTTTTATTTAATGCTCCATATATGCGACCAAAGATTCGATGTGACAGAGAATCTTGAAAATTTTTACGAACTAAACAAGACCTTACATACCCCTTTCCAGGTAAGTGGCACGACAAAGAGGCCAAGGTTGAGTGTTTTCTGCTCAAACAGGCATTTGTACGCTCAAGTCACCGTCGGCACAAAGCAATGCACTCTGGCTTCAGCTTCAACCATGCACAAAACTCTCTCCAAGGAATTGAAATACTCGGCTGGGCCAATGATTGTAAGTTATCAGCTCCTTTTATTTTGCTTGAGAAACTCTGACCTTGGTTGAAATGTCAATACCATTCCAAAGATAGTAAATCAATAACAGGGACTTTACTGGTTCCTTTATTAAACCGTCCCTTTCCCCCATAATACAAATGGAAGATTGCTCTAGTGAAAATGCATATCATTTCCACTTGTAGCATCATTGGAAACTAGATGATAAATTATCTGGTTAGGGCCAAGGACTTCAATGTGCAATTAGTTATCTATGACCCAATCAAATGTATATACTCTGTTTGGGTATTGAATTGTAGTTGGATTTCAGATTACATAGTATTATTTTCAAAAATTTCAGATTACATAGTATGAGGTACTCCTACTCTAAACACACTAGTTATTTCTACTAGATTGCGCAATCACTACAAATATGCATGCATTCCCGATTTCTTCACAAGAATAGACACGGTCTTATGCCTCTGATCATTGGCCAAACTGTGGTTGCAGTGAAAAGTAAAACAGAGTACAGTCATGTCCTAGGTTCAAATCTCCCTTTCTGAAAAATCAGTGAGTTTTTAGGACAGCATTTTTTTCAGTAAGACCACAATGGCTTGTAAATAGTCTGTCCACTGGAACTTGAACAATCTCAGGGAACCATACACTACATTTTCTTCAGATGATTCTACATATAAAAAACACAATGGTGCAGTGTACTGTCTCTCGTCCATGCAGCTGAAGGCAAGCTCTCCTTATAAGCGCGGAAGGTAGAAGATGAATTGTAGAAGATGAACTTGGACGTCATGAAGCGTCCATCAATCATTAGTAATTGCTGCCATAAGCATGGGGTTACTAGTAACTACAACCATAACCATGTGAGTTACTGGTAACAGCAGCCATAACTATGGTCATTACAAGTTCAGCCATCAATTACATTCAGTCCACCATTTTATTGCACATAACATCTAATATGGCCTTAGGATTTATTTGATTTAATTATTAAATAAAATATGGGTCATGCCCACATTAAATCTAATAGTATCTATGACAAGTAAATTTAGCAGCATCACATTCCATTATTCATGCCCACATTAAATGCTAGCTGCCGGTGCTCACTACACATGATAACCCAACTATGATAAGCCTTGTTTCTTAGGGCCCGAGCACCGGTGTCTTGCGAGTGCAATCGGTTGCACGGTACCCGTCTGTGATGGGGCCTTCTGCTGCTTCTTCAAACAGGCCATTGCAAGGGAGCAGGGCCTCAACTTCCAACAACGTGGACGAGGGGGGCTTCGCCACCGTTGAAGACTCTAGGATGGTCACTTGATCCACTCTCTCAAGAGTGTGGGTGCTGTGCACGGACGAGATGGTGGCCATGGCCATGACAACATGGAGGAGGAAGGCTGTGAGGTTGGCAAGCTTGGCCATTTCTTCACGGTTTGGTGATAGTAGTTTATTGTGAGGTAATGGTGGAATGGGTTGCTGGTCTAGGATTGGGAGGAATAACTTGTCTTTATAGGTGGAAATGTTGTTACTTGTTACTGAGATTTTATTTATGAAACTGCAGTGGAGTTAGTGGATGTGTTTAGTATCTATAAGAGGAGTTATGCTATAATAAATAAGCCTTGTTTGCTCAAATAAATCCATAGGAGTTTCATCCAGAAAAAGATTACCTTTTTGAAATGGCAGAGAAAGATTAACTTAGGAGTTGTTTGATGGAGTTACATCCAAAACTTGCATCCTGTCTATTTTTCTTCATTTTTTCAGCTCTCAAATAATAACTACTCAGAAAAATGGTCTCACCTAATCTGTGAAAACTTTTTGCAGTTTTTGACTGTTGAGGATGGAGTCTCTTGAAAGACCGAAGTATGAGTGCTTGCTGTTTGGTGTGTTCCCATCTTTTAAAAATCCAGAGAAATTGTTGTGTTTATTTCTTCATCTTATGGTATAATCAAATAATGATTTCTCTTTTTCTATTTCATTTTCAGATCTTGATGACACTTTGTATCCCTTCAGTGCTGGCATCAATCTAGTTTGTCACAAAAACATACAAGTTGAGTAATGATACTAATCGTTTTCCATGGCTCCATGCTTTATGAAGTGTTTATTGTCTGTAAATGTTAAAGAGACTGCAACTTTGAAATTTGGCCACCAGATTACATGCGGCACCATTTGCATATTGAAGAAAGTCATATTGCAGATATATGCCTGGACCTGTGCAAGGAATTTGGCACCACAATGGCTAGCCTTAAGGTAATCTTTACAATAACTGTCCTATTATTCTCCTTTCTAATTGTGTGATTGTTATTGTCTGCAGGTATTGGGCTACAAATTCGATAGTGATGAGTTTCATGCAGCTGTTCATGGTACCTTGCCATATCACAACCTGCGGCCTGACCCTGTTCTGAGGACCCTCCTACTTTCAGTTCCACAGAGAAAAATAGTATGAAAAACAACCAGTTTCTTTTCTGTTATTCTTCCTGTATTCTGAAATGATATGTTTTGAAAAATGGTCATGGAGAGCATTTTTATCAACCTAAATTTGGTTACTGCAGGTTATACAAACTCTGACAAAGTTCTTGTGGAAGAAGCTCTGTGCAGATTGGGTTTATAGGGTTGCTTTGATGGCGTGATTTGCTTTGAGACATTGAATCCTTGCACTGGTCTGAGCGAACTTGGTTGATCTGGATAAATCAGATGGGTTCAGACCCATATCGCCTATCCTTTGCAAGCCCTCCATTGAAGCTATAATTTGGATTGCAAATGTTGATCCCAAGAAAACAGTAAGGATTCTCATCTCTGAACATGAAAAAAGAACGCGTGTCTAACAAGAAGCAAGGATTGCCCCATTGGAAATTTTACATTCTAACTGTTTATTTTTAGATATTTTTTGACGACAGCGCCCTAAACATAGCTTCAGGAAAGCTGCAGACTTCCATACTGTGATTGTAAGACACTGCACATGGTCCAAAATTCCACATTAACTGTTAGTCATGTCCAATGGGAAAACTTGAACACAAAACTTTCTGAATTTTGCAGGTTGGCAGACCGACACTTGTTCCTGGGGCTGACCGTGCTTTGGAGAGCATCCATAACATGAAGGAAGCTTTACCTGAGATATGGGATGGTCAGGATTGGCCCGAGTCTGATGTTCTTGCTTCCACTGCTGTCGAAACTGCGGTGGTTGCTTGAATCTGTAACCCTATGGGTTATCCATTCTGTAATACCATGAGAGGAGTACCTACGACTTATAGTTTGAGTTTGGATATTGGATGCAGAAGGTGCACCCTAGCTTCATTGATGAAGAGATTGCACTCTTATATTAGTTCCAGCTAGTAATGGAACTGATCAGTTAGAGTAGTGTGAGCTGAAGTTGCTGAACAAGCATATGCAGTAATTTTGCAGATATTCGCATTCTTGGCGCAGCATTCTCTATGTACCATGATTGTACCTCAGAATAAAGTGACAGTACTCTAACTCTACCAAACTTCTGAAGTTTGCATTCCCTTATTTTTCGATACATTGCCCTCTGAAAGACAATATAGTGCAGCTTTTAATTCTTGTATTCTTTAGCTTCGTCAGTTGCGGTTCAGTTGCATAATTTTCTGAGGCCTATGCCTAATTTTGCTCATGTTAATTCATTTTAGTAGTTAGACTATTGTATATATTACAACCGATTAAAATGTTACTCTCTCTGTTTCAAATTATAAGTCGTCTTGACTTTTTTGGTTCGTCTATTTTATTATGTATCTAGACATATATTATATCCAGATACATAGTAAAATGGATATACAAAAAAAGTTAAAGTGACTTATAATTTCAAACGGTGGGAGTAATGATTTTGTTTGGTTTCAGAGGTAATGCAAATTTGCAATGAAATACTCTTTCTTTCTTTCTTTCTTTTTTCTGGAATTTTTGTTCTGTTCTGAAATAACTTAAACAGAAGGGTCCTTGTTGTAATTTGGTCAAGCTCTTAAACGCTGTACAGCGGATAGGATAAGGCCATAACAGAGACGCCGTTGTGCGGGAGACACAGAACGAAGTGAAGAGCAGCGGCGCAAAGGGAGCCATGCTCGCCTCGCCGGCGCTCACCGGCGCCCACTCCTTTGCGGCGTCCGTGTCCGGCAACCTCCTCGTCACCTTGCCTTCCGTACCCGCGCCTGCCCGTCGCGCGGCGCTGTCCGTCGTCGCCAAGGTCAAGGTGTCCACGCCCCAGGACGACCGCATCGCCCGCCATGCCCGCCTCCGCAAGAAGGTAGAAATCTGCGCGGGAACCAAGTTAGAATCTCTCTTTCACCTCCTTCCTTAGTACGAATGTGGACATCAATCAATGTCCACGAGTTCTAGCGAGGACATTTTCACTCTGTGTTCGAGTGCGCATTTGCGCGAGTGGTGGCTGGGACCTATAATGCCGTACTTGCGACCTGTTCGACGAAATGCTTCTCTTGGAGTGGTAGCCTAGAGTTCATGAATTGAATGTAACTACGAGTTTGACTGCTAGTTTCGCAAGTTTATCGCAGTTGTCAGTCTTACATACTGCTTTCCAGGTAAGTGGCACCACGGAGAGGCCGAGGTTGAGTGTTTTCCGCTCAAACAAGCATTTGTATGCTCAAGTCATTGACGATACAAAGCAGTGCACTCTGGCTTCAGCTTCAACCATGCACAAAACTCTCTCCAAGGAATTGGAATACTCAGCTGGGCCAACAATTGTAAGTTATCAGCTCCTTCTATTTTGCTTTAGAAACTCTGATTTTGGTTGAAATGTCATTCCCATTCTAAAGACATTAAGTCAGTAACAGAGAGTTTACTAGTTCTTGCTTAAATCATTCCTTTCCCCTTGTTCAAGTGGAAGATTGCTCTAGTGAAAATGCATAATTCTTTCCATTTGTAGCATCATTGAAAACTAGATGATAAATTATCTGGTAAGGACTAAGGACTTCAATGTGCAATTGATTAGACCCAGTCAACTGTATATACTCTGTTTGGGTACTGAATTATCGTTGGGATTTCATATTACATAATGTGAGGTGCTCCTTTAAACACAGCAGTTATTTGTACTAGATTGTGTAATCACTACATATATGCATGCATCCCGTTTCTTCACAAGAATAGACAAGATCTTATGTCTCTGATCATTGGCCAAACCCTGGTTGCAATGAAAAGTAAAACAGGCTCCAGAGTAGATAAGGTGAACAGACAATGCAGCCTTTGATATATTCACAATCGATAAATCCACTCTTTCATCAGTCATTTGTGGGCTTGTGGCACTTCATTATTTGCTTATATATACATAGAACAGCCATGGCCAACTTAATCAATACAGTTAAGTCTAGGTTCAAAACTCCCTTCCTGAAAAATCAATGAGGTTTTAGGACAGCATGTTTTTCTAGTAAGTAGTCTGGTTACTGGAACTTGAACAATCTCAGGGAACCTTGCACTGCAGATGATTCTACATATAAAAAAACACAAAGCAATTCGAAGTTGTGCAAACATTTTTACGATGACTCTTTTGATTTTTATCTACAATGTATTGCTTTGGTGTTGAATTTTGCTTATACATGATTCAAAATGACAAGATGAGACATGCTCTCGCAGATAGGCTATGATTTGTTTCTGACAGAAAATTGGCATTTGCTTCCAGGAAATAGCACAAAAGATCGGTGAGGTGATTGCCAAGTCTTGTTTGGAGAAAGGGATCACCAAAGTTGTCTTCGACCGTGGCGGTTTCCTCTACCATGGCCGCATCAAAGCTCTTGCTGATTCTGCTAGAGAGCACGGGCTTGAATTCTGAATCGTCCAAATGTTTGTTCATATCTCCAGGATCACCTGTAATCTTCTCTTTTCTCTCCATGTGTCGAACAGAGTTCTTTTGTAGTCATTCGCCTTGTTCTGCAGGGTGCAGAGATGGCCACTCTTTGATCATGCCACGTTTTTTTGTAATAGTCTTGTGTTCTCATGCTTCTCTACTTGATGTTATCCATTGCCCGCCGTCTGTACTCTGGTGCACATCATATATAAGTACGATAGAATGATACCCTTCGCCTTGCTCTGATGCTTCTCTACGATAAAATGATACCTTTTGTTTGGCTGAAAAGCCATAGCTGAAAGCATTGTTCGCTCATTTGTTGTGAGAGAAAAATATTGCTGAATGGCTAGTAGATTTGGCAGATAAGCTCAAGCGAATAGGGATTGATGATTGGTGAAACAAAAAGGAATAAGGATTCTGGTGATTGGTGAAAAAAAAGGGTACTCCAATAGTTCTTCAATTAGACCCTGAATATTGTCTCATCTATTCTTGGTTTCTCATTTATTTATGATTTCTCGCTAGCCAAAAACAAAGAGAGAGGATGACTCTCCAAACTGCTGACAAAATATAGAGAAACCGTTGCAAGATGAACAAGATATTTCCAAATAAGGGTTTAGAGAATGAGACTCTTGGAGATGCTCATGCTCATGCCATCAATAGAACAGCACGGCCCACTGATCTACTACCTGCTTGTGCGTATTACAAGGTCATTATACTGCACATCAGGTGTAATAGACTGAGAGCCCATCTACAGGAGTAGGATAACAACTAGAGCCCGCAAACGAGAATATGATGTGATTGTGATGCTGCAGAGTGTCTGCTAGACCTCATGTTGGAACAACCACACATCAAGTATTCAAGTAGCTTTTGGGCTCTTGCTCACAGCGTCACCTGTTGTACGTGCATGACAGCGTCGATCTATATTACTACTCGTTTCTTTACTGTCATTTTCCTGTTCTTCATCAATCAATCAGTGTGACTCGTAGTATTAAAATGTCATACAGTACTTGTTTATGTTGCCTGTATCTTTCTTATTAAATGTCTGCCTACTAACATGAAAGGGATACATAAATATGGATTGCAATAATATATTGGGCACGTGGTGATCCGCGTCATTATTATTGCACGTATCTGATCGTAACCCTGTCCCTTGATTAATGATCCATTCTTTCATCGCTGGATACACACTCCTGCTGTAAAAACGATGGCCTCACGCCATTGTATGAAAAGGGTACGAATACGACAACTTCTTTCACTCTAGACAAAGATGAGCCATGGTATTTTCTACTGTTGGTTGATTTGTTATGAGAGAAAAATACTACTAAATAGCTAACAGATTCAGCTGAGAAGCTCAAGTGAAATAGACTGAAGATTTATTGGTTCGGCACGTTGCTTATCTTCTGAATTTCACTGAAAAGATAGCTCGAGCTGTCATGTACTGCTCTATAGATTTATGAAACTCATGTGGTCCTCTTGGGATAGGATGGATGAATCCTGACGAATCCAAGCTAGAATAAGGCCTTGTTTAATCCAAATTTTTTTTAGATTTTATCACTGTAGCACTTTCGTTATTATTTGACAAATATTATCCAATTATGGAGCAACTAGGCTTAAAAGATTCGTCTCGTGATTTACAGGTAAACTGTGTAATTAGTTATCTTTTTTTATCTATATTTAATGTTTCATACATGTGTCACAAGATTCGATGTGATGGGGAATCTTGTAAAGTTTTGGGTTTATGGGTGTATCTAAACATGGCCTAAGCACAGCGACCTGCATTAACTTGCATTTGGTTAATTTTCTTCATGCCGATCAGTTTCACCATCACGTCCTCTCACATCTTTGCATTTGCATTGTTTCTCAAGCAACGTAGGCCTTGTTTAGTTCCGAAAAGATTTCGGATTTCGATACTGTAACACTTTCGTTTGTTTGTGACAAATATTATCCAATTATAGACTAACTAGGATCAAAAAATTCATCTCGCGATTTCCAGCTAAACTGTGTAATTAGTTTTTGCTTTCGTCTATATTTAATGCTTC
>Ga0182004_10005681_pt1 | contig 10143 bp, 10 predicted proteins | sample Sormic07211540_1_FD_120479 | JGI IMG/M metagenome (GOLD analysis project Ga0182004, IMG submission 120479) | Endophyte microbial communities from Sorghum bicolor roots, Mead, Nebraska, USA - 072115-40_1 MetaG | ecosystem: Host-associated > Plants > Roots > Unclassified | place: USA: Nebraska...
ATCACTGGCCCATTTATTTTGCTTATTCGAGCCGAGCTTCAATTCGAGCCTATGTAGAGCCCATTTATTTTGCTCATTGGAAACCATGTAGAGCTTCAATTTGCCATCTATACTATGTGCTTGGACTTTCACAGGCTATTCTGTGAGTTTAAAGAAATTATGTTTGTTGATGAAGTCAACTCAAAGAATAGATGATTGCATAATTTGCTCAGGCCATTCACACATGATAATTCCAAGGAAAATCAGGCTTGTTCAGAAGAGGCACGAGGGTTTCCCTTTTTAGCCATTAGTTGGTCTTGAGTGCAGATAACTCCAGAAGTCAGCAAGGCAAATCTCAGATAAGATGTGAGGTAACCAGGAGCACAAAGTTAGCTGACCTATATATACTTTGCACAATTTCCTTTGCTCTTCTACGACACGACAAACACTGGGCAACATAGATGCATGCATGCATGTATTGACATATATGGTGCAGTCGGCAGCTATGGGTTTTTTAGCCGTTCAAAGATTCCCATGAATTATTAATACTCTAATAATGCTCCTGTCAGCAGCTTCTTCTTCTTGTTCATACTGCAAAACATCAGGTTTTGCAGATTAAACAACAACCCTTTATATGTTTGGTCGTTGGTAGCAATATATATTTGTTGCACTATCCCTATCGATCTATAACCTGCCAATCGGACCAATCAATCAGGATGTTTAGAGCACATGGTGATTATTGTTTCTGGACTAATAAAGTTGTGGTGGCATTGACCGATTGGCATCTGCTGGATCGTTGGAGACCAGATGCAGGAAGACAATAGATGCATATCACAAAATATTTTGTTTGACCATAAAGCTGAGACACTAATCTTCTGCAGGTTGCTCATTTTGTTTACACATTCTGTTTGATTTTAATAGTGTCATAAGTTTTGTTGTGTGGAAGGCGACGACCGGTTTGGTGTTGGGTACTTTTCATTGCAACAAATGAAAAAAAAAATGCTTCAGATGATCGAGAGGGTTCGGACTGTGACCATGTGTATGCTATCCTTTTGCTCGTTCTTGCTTGTTTTTAGAGGAGAGGAGACCAAAGCCCATGTCCATATCTTAGACAAGGAAATAGAGTAAAAGCAATTAGATTTTTGTTGCTTTCACCGTGACAGTGGGGAAATAGAGTAATAAATCAATAACTCCCTTCGCTCCCAAGTCCCAACAATACAATAAATGCATTTCACGTTAGTGTTGGTCAAACTTTTTTTTCTCTCTCCTAGGCAAAATCGACTTTGAAAAAGAATAAAGTAAAATGGTCCTTTTTTTAGCAAACCCTTAGCTCTGAATGAAAGAATTCTGCCAACAGTGGTGGTTAAAAAGTTTATAATTGGAGTAAGTACGTGTAGGCATCAGTGACTATATTAGCACCAGTTTCAGCAAAAAGGTCTTAGGTAAGGAGATCGTATAGCACCCATTTTATTTAAAAATTTGGCAGATTATCTTGCAATGCAACAATGATAAGAAAAAAAACCCTAGCAAAGTGGAACATCTCGTGTCATCCTACAGATGAAGGTCGCCACTTCGAGGTACTTACTCCTTCCATACCCATAAAGAAAGTCGTTTAGAACAACAACACGGTCTTCAAAACCTAACTTTGACTCCTTGTTTTTATAAAAATATTTATCAAAAAATGGTATATGTATATTTTTATGAAATTATTTTTCAAGACAAATCTATTTATATGGTTATTCATGATTTATATTCCCAATATTTGACTCAAACCTTATCTAAAACGACTTTCTTTATAGGGAGTATAACACATGATGAAAAATAAAGTCCTTCCGAGTAACTGGTTATTCAAATTTCTTAGATTTTTTTGTATGTAGAACCTTCAAAATAAGATATGGTTCACAAATCAGATTCTGAGAGGATACATATGGATTAATTTTAAACCTATTAAGAACACTACCAGAGAATTCCTGATAGCTTCAGTTTTTCCCGTCGGTACTTGGAAAATCGATAGGAACTACAACAAACTCTGTCAAGGTAGGAAAGCCGACGAAATACTGAGAAGGAATTCCTGTCGGAACTTAAATAACCGTCAAGAATGTAGAAACTGATAGGAATCTAAAATTACTCCTAGCGGTTAGCAAGCGACGAGATCTTCTTTTCAGGCGAAAAGAGAAGTCTCGCATCGTGACGCGCCTGCACTACGAACGAAAACTAATATCCCACCTCAAATGTTTTGTGGGGCCCCACATGAAACCCAATATAACCCAAACCCTAAAATCTATCTGAACCGGTCTATTCACCTCCCACTCCCAACCCCACGCTGCCACCCTCGGTCATCCACGGAAACGTCGCCGCCCTAGTCCTCTTACCAAAGCACCGCCACCCTCAAGCATCCTCCCACTCAAGTGGCCCCTCCCTTGGTCCTCCTCTGCGACTAGCGTCGCCGCAAGCTTCCTCCCACTCAAGCATCCCCTCCCCCAGTCCTCCTAAGTGACTAGTTTGTAATAAATTACTTGTGTAATGTGGCTTGTGAGTGGATGTATGTGCATCTAGAATTGGTAAATTAAATGGACAACAGATTTATTTTAAATTGATTTAATTTCCTGATAGCCAAACAACATTTCCTGTCAGTTTAGACGTCAAGACAGAACATGACTATCCCTATCGGTTTATATTTCCTAACGGTAATGGTGCTAGGTTTTGGGTTTGACTGGTCAAACCTAAGCCGTTAGGATTTGCCATCAGGAAAAGGAAACATAAGTTATTCCTGTCGAGCTGTTCCTGTCGCGTGTTCGTCTGGAACATTATTTCTGACGGTTTTTAGGTCTTTCCTGACGGTTTTTGGCCGTCAGGAAAAACCTCTGCTCTGGTAGTGGAAGCAATATCCCTAACGTGTATAATATAGTCGACTACCCTCACATTGCAATGGTTGTTGGCTTATCGACAAATTTTAGTTAGGGTTAATTTTTTATCGGGTATAACTTGGATGTATACAAACCACATTCTTCACACTCACAGCACAAGTCTTCGAATATGTACACATACAAAGAAGAGGTCCTCTAGCCTCCAATATGCGGGAAACGTGCAGTACCACCAAACCCGCACACGTTTGTGCACCCTTGTTTTTCAGAAAAAATCAAGCACATACACCAGGGTTTTAATCTTGATGGGTAGCGTCTCATTGGACTACCCTATCGCTTAGGTTCTTTCGCTAGTTAGGGCTAAATTGACTGCTTGGTACACGTACAACATAATAAATGCATCTCAAATTGCTGTTGGTCAAACTCTTCTAGTTTCTCTTTTTACATCTACACCTATGAACGCTTGCACACACACATACCTTACCTCCAAAAGCACCTCAGAGACAATGAGCCCAAAAATGTTAGGATTGCAAATGCCATCACATAGGTGTCTTGTTGTCAATGAGCACATTGCCCACTAGAAAAATAATACTATTTCTTTCTGAAATAAATTTAGAAAAACATGAACACCACTCGGGTGGATAGCCTCCATCACAAGGAACTCTAACATTTCTTAATTACTATCAATATATAAAACATCACATAAATAGACAACATAAGATTAGTGTTAGTACTAACTGCATCATGAAAAATATACTTTAATTACTCCATAGCATCTAACCTATACCCTTATTTATGTATACCACGCCCCCTCTCTCTGTAGATTAACAGTGCCCGACAGAAACAGTCCATGCCCGGTAATGCACAGTGTATACCCGTTAGCGAATAACCCCATGTGAACAGTAAAATACCCATTAGTAGCCCCCTCTCTCGGAACAAATACCCGCGAACATGCCCTATCAATGTGCGTCTGTTAGAGCAAGTATTATAGTGAGCTGTAACCTGACTAAATGCTGAGGTGGAGGAGAGAAGAAAGGAGAGAGAAGAGAAACAAGCTAAATGCTGAGGTGGAGAAGAGGAGAAAGGAGAGAGAAGAGAAACAGATTGTAAGCTTACAGCCAGCTTAGACACAGGAACCAAGAAATTTTGTGAGAGAGATAAGTGGACCATGTATTAATAGTGAATAGCTAACTATTATATGGGTGGACTGAGAGAAGGCTATAAAAAATCATACAGCCAGCAAGTAGTCTGCATTATTAAACTTGCTCTTATGAAAAGTTCAGGATCCCATGAACAGTCATATCTAATGGCTGTCTGAACAAGAAATGTCTTAGGCCTTGTTTAGTTCACTCCAAAAACCAAAAACTTTTCAAGATTTTCCAACACATCGAATCTTGCGCTATATGCATGGAGCATTAAATATAGATGAAAATAGAAACTAATTGCACAGTTTGCCTGTAAATTGCGAAACGAATCTTTTAAGCCAAGTTACTCCATGGTTGGACAATGTTTGTTAAATAAAAATAAAAATACTACAGTGTAAAATTTTTTCGCATCTAAGAGCATCCCCAACCGTTTTGCATAATTGGTTTGGCAAATGAGGGAGTTTGCCAAGTCTCAAAAAAATATGACAAAGGTGAAAAGAGATAATCTCTAATGGTTTGGCATTAATCACTTGGCAAAAAAAAATTATGGACCCACACAATTTTTTTGCCGAGCTTTTCTCCTCCCCGCGCGTCGGGTGAATGTTAACGGCAAATTTATTTCCGCCGAGGCGCTGAGGTCGCAGCGTTTGTGCATGACCGCTCGGAGTTTGGCGGCTGGAGTCTCTGCCGGCAAAAACGATCCGAAGAGCATCGATGGAGTACCTGGCGTTGATGGAAGACCGATAGGCAAAAACACAAACAATTGGGAGGGCATCGATGAAGTACCTGGCGTTGATGAAAGACCGATGGGCAGTTCGTAGGAAAGTCTGGTGGCGGGATGTCGCCAAACTCGCGCGACCTCAACCCGTAGCCGCGTGCGGACTTCGCGTCAGTTTCCCAATGCCAAGTGTGAACAGGATTGGCATATATGCCAATCCTTACTCTCTTTTTGCCAAGTTAACAAAATTGCAAAGTCCAAATACCAAACCATTAGATAGGTGTTTTTAAGACTTTTTTTTTTGCAAATATATGAATGCAAAGGCTATTTGCAAACGGTTGGGATGCTCGGTGTGACTCTTGGATCGACACGCGTCTGCGATGGTCGAAATCTTCACGTGACGAAAGGCAGAGACGACGACAAATGGCTTGGTTTTACCAGCGACGAAAAGTTCGTGGGAGAAGAGCCAAGAGGATAGAGAAAAGACCGACGAACAGACAGGCAGCCAAGTCGTAAAGCTGTTGCAACAAAGCAATTAAAAGCGCTGGATCAAGCGGATTGACCGACCGAGATGACATGTCAAGCAACGATAGATCCTCACGTCCACGGATCAGCATTCAGCATGGACGACGGGGCACGCCTTTGCGGCCGGTATACTATGGTCCATTCTCCTTTTTTTTTTATTGTCACTTGGGCTTCAAAAATAACTGCCAACAATTATATATTTAAAAATATTAATATTTATAATATATAATTAGTATTATTAGAAATATTTTTGAATCTAGATTTTTAACAAAATTATCGAAAGATATAAATGTTGCATATATTTTTTACAAATCAAATTAAATTTGTAGTACGCACAACAATAACAACAACAATAACAACAATTAAAAAGAGACAAAAAAAGTTGCAGCAAGAGGAGCATCCGGATAAGGACGTGCGACTAGCTAGCTAGCTCATCCAAACAGATACACTCATCATCTACGTGCTTCCTATGTATACGTTGATATCAGAGTTAGAGGAGACCACACGTCTATGACATACGTGAGTAGTCCAAGCAAGTTGGCGACACGCACCTACGTGTACGCTGTACCGATGGACCGGCCGACGTGGCTCCGTATATAGCAATCGTCTCGAGCTAGCTAGGCACCTGTTGATATAGTGTACTCCTTCCCTCCCATCACTACTACATGCTCCCTCCGTCCCAAAAAAATAACGTTTTTGACTTTTAAAAATTGTGTTTGACAGTTCGGTCTTATTCAAAAATTTTATGTAATTATAAAATAAATAAATCATTAGTAAAATATCTTTAATGATAAAATAGGTCTTAACAAAATATATAATATTTATGTAAAAATTTTGAATAAGACGAATGATCAAACAAGATGTCTGAAATTCTAAAACGACACTCTTTTTGAGACGGAGGGAGTACACGGTCTATACTCCTGGTTGAAAAACTCCTTTAATTCCGATTTCCCAACCGGAAGCACCAATTCGACACTAAAGGAGGACACCTTTAGTCGTGATTGGGTGCTCGGGACTTTAGTCCCGGTTCGTAATACCAACCAAGACTAAAAGGGCCCTCCATGTTTGTTCACGTGGCAGGACATTTAGTGTCGGTTGGTATTAGAAACCGAGAGTAAAGAGTTTGTACTTTTTTTCTGTTATTTTCTTTTTTTTAATTGATGATTAGTTTTAATATTATAATAGGATTCAAATACACTACTAATACTAATAGATATTTTGCACCAGTAATTAAGTTAATGTTAGACACAACATATATATAATTAAATAACACAACATATATAAATCACAAAACGATTATACGTACATATGTTCACACGTTATTTTATGTATATATATAGTGCATTTTCTCTACTCCCAGGAGTAATTACTTTCATCTTCAATAAACCACATTACGTATGTATTCATACTTGTTTATCGGTTTGAGTATGTTCATACTCTAGATCTTACCATGCGAAAATTTTTCAAAGGAATTCATATTTTTTAATATATTACTAAAATGCCACTACTGTAGTATATATAATAAGTATAACCACATACTCTATGTATACATGCATACTTAAACCACATTATGTATGTATTAATACTCCCGGATGCATTTTCCGTACTCTCGGGAGTAATTACTCCCATCTTCACTAAACCACATTATGTATGTATTAATACTTGTTTATCGGTTTGAGTATGTTCATATACTTATATTAAGATACTCTAGATCTTAACATGCAAAAAAGTTTCAAAGGAATTCATATTTTTTAATATATTACTAAAATGCCACTACTGTAGTATATATAATAAGTATAACCACATACTCTATGTATGCATGCATACTTAACATATATACTACCTTAGATAGTTTAGTATGATCATATACTTCGTCTACATACACTTCATCGGACCATATACGCCATAAATCTAGAGATATACATATGAGAGTAACTACTACTGAGACTTTTGTTGAGAGAGTCCAGGTAGCATAGTTGGTGTAATTCAGGAAACTCGACATAGATAATGTCATTGCCACGGAAGTAATGTTGGTTTCTATTTCTGACAGAAATAAAGATATGTCCCCATTTGCGTGCCTCCATGTACCACTGGTTTAGCAGGTACATTTGCGTACCTAGTTCACCTAATTTCTTAGGGTTGTAAAGACTCTGGCCTTGTTTATATTTCCTATAAGGATCCACTTCCGAAGCAGATGGTCTTTGAGCAAGCACTGCGTGAAGGTCCAAACTAGTGTCCTTCTAAAACTGATGAAACCCATCTAAGCCGACCTTGAGTATGTTTAAGTTTGAACCATATTCGTTAGGAACGACAAGGGGGGATTGATTGTTGCGATTGTTGTCCGAGTTGTGCAACACCTTTCCCTACTCTCTTTTTATGCGCTGCCTCAAATGACTTGGTGAGAGAGCGTTCAATGTCTGTTTGTTTCATGACAGACTTAAGAGAATCTCGTTTTCTCTAGTCCACCTTCTTTCTTAGCTAATCCGGAGGTACAAAGAAGTATGTTGGCTCTGGCTTCTCTCTCGCTAGTCGTGCCTTTTTTTACACCTTCGAAGTAATCATGCACTTCTTTTTGTACTGCATCCTTTAATTCGGCATCACTCTTCTCATAAGATAGTTTTTAGGGAATAGATAGATGAGTTTTGGCACCTTTGATCTTCTTTGCCGGTGCGTAGGACAGTGGCTTCGTTTGTGGGGCGAACCTCTTAGGAGTTGTCCTCCTTGGAGGCAGGAAGGCGATCTACACTTCCTTAGAGGCGGCGACAGAGTTGGAGACTTTCTTGGAGGAGGCGGAGGAGTTGGAAACTTCCATGGAGGTGGCCGAGGAGTTGGAGCTGGTAGGGATGCAGCAGTGCCTTCGAAGGCATCATCATTGCCCGGAGCACTATGTTGATCCGGAGAAGCAATAATTGGACTTAGGTTGGCAGAGGCCTTGCTTTTGGTCATATAATGAAATTGTTAATATTAATCGTGTCCATAGGTAATTAGTAAAAAATGTTTTGTTAACTTTTGTTCATAGCTAATGTCTGCTCGTGGTGGAGTAGACGCTCCGGGGATAATGATGTAGCGCTTGCGCCATAATATGTATGCCTTCTCTGCTTCTCTTAGAGTCTTCTCTCCATCACCTCCAGGAATGTCAAGAGCTACGTTGTCATAACCTTTGCACACTTTATCCATTGAGACGGTAGCATATCTAGGTGGTATTAGTGCCCCATGGATTCTTGGTGTCTTGGTAGGGTCCGGAGGATTATAAACACCGACAACGACCTTGATTGTGTCATTCCCTCTTGGAATATGTACCTCAATTGATGTCATTAGAGTCGTGAGATCATCACGGGGAAGCGCAGCGCTACATCATCTTGATTTGGTAGCTCAGTGGAAGCGCAACTGCTTTTCAACTTACCAGGTGGGCTAATATCAACATTCATTCCTAGATCAGATGCCTGCCTCTGGGCACTAATTGCTATCTGCACTTGCCTTTTGATTTTTTCATGCATTGTTTCTTCCAATGCTTTGGCTCGCTCTTCTGCTTGAAGCACCGCTTGCTCCAACATTATGTTACATATGGCTTCCTCCTCCTTCCTTCTCTGGTGGCTTCGGTAGGTTTCCCTGTCATTAGGAAAACCATGCTCCCATGAAGTGTTGCGTCCTAAACCTCTAGTTTGGCCGCTATGTTCAGCAGTTCCGATGGCATACGTCAGCTCATCCTTCTCTCTATTAGGCTTAAATGCACCAATCTCTTTAGCTTGTATAGCATAAGCCAATCTTTCTGCAGCTGTTTGAAGTTTTTGCCCATACACTGATACACCCGTCTCAGGGTTGAATCTTCCCCCATGATCAAAAAACCATTTTTTCGCACGTTCGGGCCACTTGGCGGATTCTAGTTCAATCCCCTTGGCAATCAAGTCTGCTTCCATTTTTTGCCACTTGGGATGAGAGTCTCGTATCCACCTGATTCCATGTCATGGTGGTATACTTTTTTCTGGGCATTCTCTTGGTTCTTGCTCACCCGTGCCTCACCCTCTTTTGATGTCTTATACTGTATGAAATCATTCCATTGGGGCCTCAACTTCGACAACGGGCCCCTAGTAGTATTGAAATTTGGCGTTATGTTCTTCTTGGCATATGTGTTGTATAAGGTTTTCTTCCAAGTCTAGATTGTGTGGCGATCTTCTTCAAAGCCCACTTCCGAACTAGCTCCTTCAATTCATCATCATTGATACCATCATAATTATCCGCTTGCAACGTGAAATATTGAAGGATATCATTCCACAACAAATTCTTGTCAAGATGAGAGACAAAACTGACATCAGGGGCGTTGATCTTTTGCTTCCATTCATGGATACTGATCAGAATTCTGTACCTTACAAGGTACCCACAGTGTTCCATGAATTTCCTTTTATGTGGACCAAGTGGTTCGCTTGTCTCGATGTTGAATTTTGATATTATGTACCGCCCCTCAAGTGGTTTTTTGGGCCTCAGACATTTCTGCTCTTCGCGGTTGTGGTCGTCGATTCAGAGGGCTATATACAAAAATAAAGATATTCAGAGCTCTTGAATATGTTGTGCACAGAAAACAGATGACAACTATATATTCAAATATATTTACCTTACCAGTATTCTCTTGCTCATTTTCAAGAGCTAGGTATTGAGTCCCGTCATCAACATCTTGCTCATTATTATTGGAAATAAATTGAGTACCATAATATGTATAATTTCTTCGTCCAGGTTGTCTCCTGGGAGAGCCATATCTAACAAATTTAACAAATTTTAAGTCACATATACATAAAATTAAGTCGTATACCTAAAATATATAAGTGACATTCACACATACTGATATGACCACGCCACCAAGTAAGATGTCACAAGCTCCAAGTCAAGCTACACCCACTCAAGTTTCACCTACACCGAC
>Ga0182004_10005682_pt1 | contig 10143 bp, 6 predicted proteins | sample Sormic07211540_1_FD_120479 | JGI IMG/M metagenome (GOLD analysis project Ga0182004, IMG submission 120479) | Endophyte microbial communities from Sorghum bicolor roots, Mead, Nebraska, USA - 072115-40_1 MetaG | ecosystem: Host-associated > Plants > Roots > Unclassified | place: USA: Nebraska...
CGCTCGCCGCGCAGCTCGTGGCGGGCGCCTCTTCCCGTGTGCTCTCGCTCGCCGCGGGATTCCGCGGCGACCGCACGGACCTCGGGGTGCTCAGGCTGTCCTCGCTGTATCAGGAGGTCGAGCAGGGGAAGTTGCTTGACTCCCAGCAGTACTTGGTCGGGGATGGGGGTGGGTACCCGCTGCTGCCCTGGCTCATGGTGCCGTTCCCAGGGCCTGTGGTGCCTGGCTCCACTGAGGCGGAGTTCAATGCTGCGCACAAGGCAATGTGCCGCCCGGTGAGGCGTGCTATCCGGAGCTTGATGGGATGGGGAGCCATCGCTAGGCTCCGCGAGGAGGAAAGCTCTCGAGCAGCTGTGGCATGCATTGGGACATGTGCGATGCTTCACAATGTGTTGCTGACTAGGGAGGATTACTCTGCATTGGCGCCAGATGTTGAGGAGGCAGAGAGTGATTTGGGGGAAATGCACAGCCATAGAGATGACGCCGGTGCCGGAGCAGAAGGACTCGAGGTTGATGGCCGTGCATTGGCGTTGCGGAGTGCATTAGCAGCAACAATGAAGGACCTGCGAGCGCCTGACTAGCGATGGTGATTGTTTCACAATTTCTGTCATTGTCGATTTCGATTCTTTTTAATCATATATAGTTTGTGTAGTGGTGAATATTTTGATTCAATTGGATTTGTCACTCTTCAGTTAGTTGCTTGCTCAATGAATGAAGAAAGAAATTAGACTGTCACTTGACGCATCTTTGGATTTGAAATTTTGAATATTTCGAGTGTTGACTCATTATGACTGTATGCACTCATCTAGTTGTTGAAATCCAACTCTGAGCATTTCTACACCAGATAGCATTACAAGTGGATACATTTTATGTAGAACAAGTTATAGAATTATATATACTGAAGCTCCTTATGGAGTTTGGATACACTTCATTAAAGTTGCCCCCAAGACATGGCTCCATTCAACCATTCTGTGCTACAGCACACTAGTATTATTTTATTCACCTGTCCATTATCACAGCATGCACATCAGCTTGGTAGAAGAAAAAACTAGCTAAATTATGCAACACTATTCCACTAGTGAAAGCAGAGTTTTAAGGATATGGTCCATGCTAGGTCTTTTGCTCCTCTCCTCTTCCACGCATGATACCGCTATCTTTAACATCGTGGCTGCTTGTAAGTAGTTGAATTCTCCATCCAGTCTGCAGTCAACAAACTCCAGGAGCCACGACAGATCTTGGGTTGCCAATTTCTCTTTGAGAATCTCAGCAGAGCATCGAATAGACATTTCGACCACCTCCTCGCCCTCAATTACCCAACTGGAAACCCGGACCCCTTTTACTAACTCGAGGAGCACTACACCATAGCTGTAAACATCAGCCTTCCCTGTTATTGGAAGATTTAGAGACCACTCTGGTGCTATGTACCCTCTAGTCCCATGCACCCTTGACAGCATCTGTGCTCCTGCTCCTCGACTTAGTACTTTAACCAATCCAAAATCTGCAATTTTCGGTTCGAATTCTTTATCTAACAATATGTTCTCTGGTTCAACATCACAATGCACGATCCATTCATGATGGAGATATGCCAGTCCTTTTGCCACTCCAAGTGCAATATTGTACCTTTGGCTCCATTGCAGCACATAAGTCAAGTCCTGATAATCAAACAGAAATCTGTCTAACGAACCATTTTCAACAAACTCGGAAACCAATAGCTTGTGAGTTTGCTCAGCACAGAAGCCCCAAATTCTTACCAGATTCATATGATATATTCTTCCAATGACGCTGAGCTCAGATCTGAACTCTTGTTCTCCTTGCATCATATTACTTAGCTTCTTCACTGCGACCTCCCTTCCATCATCAAGGACTCCCTTGTAAACTGCTCCTGATGTGCCACTTCCGAGCTCTTCTTGGAAACACTTGGTTGCCCTCTCTAACTCCTTGTAGCTGAACCTTCGGAACTGGCTGGAAATGATCATGTAACCTTCGTCCATAGTCTCTGGTCTTCTCTCCCATTTGTTAACAACCCAACAGCCTACTATGATTAAAGTCACTTCAATGACAAGCAATGTCAATGCAGAAGATAGGAAGTATCCAAACTTGAAACTGGAATGGTCAGCCGCGAACATTTGTGATGAGGGGTATGCTTCCTTTTCAGTAACTTTGCAAATATGTATTGGTCCAGGAGCCAATTCTGGTGAAGACCATACTGCCTTTGGAGTTTTCAGATAGATATCATTGTAAGGATCTGCGAAGTTCCTGCCGTTGAAAAGAAAGGCCTTTGGATAACATTCACCTGTTCCCTTCCGGTAACCAAAAGCTTGGCAGTTGGTATTGTTCAAGCACATATCCCTGCACATCCACCATGGCGCCAGTTCAGAATAGTTTAAGTCATAGCCCCATAAGTCCGTTCCAGGAAGCTTCCTAAATGAAAAGGGCATGGTATTAGTTTTGCGCCTGCAACCTTTGCTCCAGTCACTTGGTTCAATCATCTCAAATCCTTCAAGGCAAGAACATGACTCTAGCTCCAATCTGTATTTACACAGGCTGTTTGCTCCACACAGTCCATGTATATTGCACATTCGAGGGAATGCCATCCAAGAGACTGACCAACTGCCAGTGGTTATGTTTAGGCTATACAACCTAAGGTTACCATCATAGTCAAGAGTCAATCTCCTCATCATCTCATCGCCAAGATCAGAAGCTTCAAATTCTAGCTGGTCACTTGCCACAAACCGTCCTGTCTGATCAAGAACCCCATACCGGGTACTATTATAGGTAGTCCTACCATTATCCCATGGCATGTAGAATGGATCTGGCCAATATATGCTACTAGTCTCAGGACCATTGTAAATAAGAGTTAGGATGTTGTTACTGGCAAAGTAGAAGGCATAGAAGCCTGAATAGAGCAAACCCCTAGCAGAAGCAGATACCAACTTAGTATTTCGAGTCATCGGCTGCAATGGTAGAAGTGTATCAGTTGGTGAGTCGAAGCTTCTCCAGAGGTGACGCCCATCTGTATCCATGACAACAAGGTTGCCACTATTGAGAAGCATTGCACGATCACTTCGAGATGCGGTTGTGTTGGTGCTCCATATGACCATGCCATTATAGTCCACAAGGATCAAGCCTCCATTCTTCCGGAAGATGAGCCTGGAGCCCCTGCCATTAACTGGAGCATCACGGTTAGCCGTCCAGGAGACAGTCTTGCCAGATGCCCAGGAGAACCAGATAGAAAAGGTGAAGGCGTTGGTGGCCACCTTGTAGAAGCCACAGGTGAAGGCACCATTAGGTGACACTAGGATGGCTGTGGTTACATCCTGGGTGGAGATGGAGGAGCCTCTAGCAAGGTAGCTCTGGTCGTTTGCAACAGAAACAGAGGATAATGATATAAGAAAGGAGACAAATGTGGTGAAAATGCAGAGGTCTCTCATGGCTATGGCTACTTGGCAAAGGTGCACAGAGGAAAGATGGGTGAGTCATTTATAGCGTATGTGTTGATGAAGAGCCAATAGGTTCCCTGGCGGCTTCAAGTGGCCATCTATGTCTGACTTTCTGTGGCTTGTACGTGAGTACCAGTAGCTGGGAATGGGACTGATTGGTGGATGACCTGTAGAGGACGGTAAGGCCATATGTAGCAGCCGGTTGACTATGTGATCCCAAATCAGGACGTCTTTGAAACTTGTTTCTGTATTAAACTCTAATTTCTTCAGTACTCTTTTATAGTTCTATAGCCGCCACACAGTATTTGTCAAAATGTTTGTTTGTTCAGGTCTTCCCATACAGTGACATTGCCGTAGTGTACCTGTTGTTTCTGGTTTCTTTAGGCCTTGTTTAGTTCATCCCAAAAACCAAAAAGTTTTCAAGATTTTTCGTCACATCGAATCTTGGGGCACATGCATAAAGCATTAAATATAGACGGAAACAAAAACTAATTGCACAGTTTGCCTGTAAATCATGAGATGAATCTTTTGAGCCTACTTAGTCTATAATTGAACAATAATTGTCAAATAAAAACGAAAATGCTACCGTATCAAAAAGTTTTGGCAACTAAACAAGGCCTAAGCCTTACCGACATCCTTTTCTAATGAAAAAGGATTCCTGTCGCAACCTCAAGTGTTAGATGTATTGAAAATTCAGACATTGCATTCAATGTTGCAGACAGTTACTTGGATAAACCCTGCATTGAGCAAGTAATCAACAAAGACCGGAATCTTGTTTCTATTGAATCTTACATAATCTTCCTAGGTATGACACTGCCTACGTAGCATGTGTACCTTGAATTGGACAAAGGTTAGACAGAATGAGCAGTTCTATAGTTGTGACCTTACTATAGCCAGGATTGGGACTTCACCAATGCCTCAGGAAACGTGTCAAGAGATTGGGACTTGACCAATGCCTCAGGGAAACGTGTCAAGGGTGGTTTGTTTGTCTAGTGCTGGATATTTCTTATATTTACTGGGTTGTAAAGTTTATTGCCTGTTAGTGAATCAAACAGGAAGAAACTAGACTACCACTAGATGCATCTTATTCTTGATGTTTTTTTTACCATATTTTTAAGTATAACTTTATCCAATCTTCTTAGTTTGTTAGGATCAAGTGGTTAGCATACCGAGGTGATAAGTACTCAGCCTTAGCTCGATTCTCCTAACGTCTACATTTTTTTTCCATGCTAAATTATTTGGGCGACCAGCGAGCCACAGTTTTTTAGACGAGCATATAGCCACAGTTTTTTTTCAGATAGCCAACATCATTTTTTAACGATACGTAGACAAAAGTACTTTAATACAAAAATGAAAACAACTTTTAACAACTAAACAAGGCTCCCTGATCTTGTCAGGGACCTACGTCTTCCAACTCTTTGGCCTTGTTCTCGACGATATCCTTCCTTGCACGGCGCTTGGATCGCAGGAAGAACGCCGCTTTATTTTTGTCCTTTATTATTTCACCGAGTGCGTGCCACAGACGTTGGTTCGACTCTGTTACACCCGCTTCCCTGGCCTTCATCAAGATCTTCTTGACCGTTTTGTCCGCTGTACGCTTGAACCTTATTCGTCCAGAGCTATGCGTCTTTCTCCCGCTGCTCTTCCTGCCCTGCCCTTCCTGCAAAACGAGATTATAATATTTAAATTTAAATATTAAGCTGGATTAGAATAGAAATTAAACTAAACTCTCCTCCGTACTTGACTTGTGGCCGCCACTGAAGCCGAGGCGTGCGGACAATATGTAGGATGAGAGGGAGCTCCGCTTGCACCCAATGGAGGATAGCTTTCGTGTGCTATGACTCCGCTTGGGTGGTGCCCCCCATAGAAGTACGGCGTGCAGGGGTAGACGGTAGGAACAGCGCCGGGCGTGTAGGAGTAGACGCCGGGAACAGCGCCGGGGCCGTATGGAACGCCGACCGGGTAATGCGCCTGCAACGGTGGCGGCGGGTAACAAACCGGCTGGTAAGGTGGCACCGAGAATGGATGATAGGCGACGCCGTAGCTGGGAACTGCGTTGGTGTCGGCGTCGACGCCCGAAACGTAGGCACCGGTGGCTAGAGAGAGGAGGGCCGGCGCGTTGACGTTCTGTCCAACGTTGCCGAAATTGTAGCCGTCGCCGACATTCGTCGACGGGATCGTCGAAACGGTCGACGCCGCCATGTTATAGGTTGGATCATCTAGCATCGTCGCCATGAGATTATCCAGTAGCGGCGTTAAGTTGAAGTATTGGTTCTCGTAGCTTGAGCCTTCGCTCGCCATCGCACGGAGACAGAAGTTCACTCTGAAAACCAAAAGTTTTTAAGATTCTCCGTCACATCAAATCTTGTGGCACATGCATGAAACATTAATATAGACGAAAACAAAAATTAATTACACAGTTTAGCTGTAAATCTCGAGACGAATCTTTTAATCCTAGTTAGTCTATTATTAGATAATATTTGTTACAAACAAACAAAAGTGCTACAGTACCGAAAAATTTTCACTTTTCGGAACTAAACAAGGCCAGAGGGGAGAGCGCGAGGCTGAGTTGCGTGTGCGGCTTGAGAGGCTGAGTTGCGTGTGGCTTAAGTTGGACCCAGGGTACAGCGCGAGGCTGAGTTGTGTGTGCGGTTTGGAGTTACGTCCGGAGGTGCATATAGATATATATACTGAGCCGGGCAGCGGGAGAGTGCTCTCTGTGACAGTTGCCAGGTACACACACTTGCACAATGGATAAAGAACTGAGCCGGGCAGCGGAAGAGTGCTCTCTGTGACACACACTTGCACAATGGATAAAGAACTGAGCCGGGCAGCGGGAGAGTGCTTACAGTTGCCAGGTACACAAATTTGCACACTGCATCGCGGTAGCGCCCAGACCAGTCACAAGAGCGGACCATGTGGCCACGAGCCAGGAGCACTATTCGCATGCAAGCATCACCGAGCCCCATGAGGCCTGTTTGCATGTGGCCACATGCAACTACAGTTTCGCTTTTTTGTCTTGCATTGTTCCTCCTCCGGCATGCATGATAGTTTCTAAAATTTTTTGTTTTATGATATTATAGCATTTTCATTTTTATTTGACAAATATTATCTAATTATAGACTATTTATCTCGTGATTTACACACAAACTATATAATTAGTTTTATTTTTATTTATATTTAATGCTACATACATACGTCGCAAGATTCGATGTGACGGTGAATTTTTGAAAAATTTTGGCTACTTTTTGGTAACTTTTCAAAATTTTCCGTCCACATCAAATCTTGCCGCAAATAAATAGAGCATTAAATATAGACGATACTAAAAACTAATTGGACAGTTTGCCTGTAAATCACGAGATGAATCTTTGAGTCTAGTTAGTCCATGATTTAACAATATTTCTCAAATAGAAACGAAAATGCTACGGTAGCCAAAGTGTACATAGACCGAAGTATACAAATAATTAAACCAAGTGAAACACAAGTACCCTGTTGGCCCATATTAACAATAGTGGAGCTTCGAACGAACAGTATTATGGACATATATTACGCATGATAACATATAAGGTACTCTCAAGATATTTCACAAAAGATTTGCATAAGACTCCCAGTAATGTTTCGGGCAACAGAACACATTATTTTGTCTCACGGCATCAGCCAGCCAGAACGATAGCTGTCAGTAACAACACTAGACATTATTCCACCAGTGTAAGCAGAGCTTCAACGACATTGCTCATGCTTGGTCGTCTTCTCCTCTCCTCTTCCACACATGAGACTGCAATCTTTACCATCATGGTTGCTTGTGAATAATCGAATTCTCCACCCAATCTACAATCGACAAACTCCAGAAGCCATGAATGGTCTTCTCTTGCCATTTTCTCCTCTAGTATCTCGGCAGAACATCTAACAGCCATTTCCACCTCCCCCTCCGCCTCGCCTTCCACTCGCCGAGTGGATACACGCATCCCCTTCACTAGCTCAAGAAGCACTACTCCGTAACTGTAAACATCAGCCTTGCCGGTGATTGGAAGATTTAGAGCTCATTCTGGTGCAATGTACCCCCAGTCCCATGAACTCTTGACAGCATTTGTGCTCCTGCTTCTCGACCTAATAGTTTTACCAATCCATAATCTGCTAGCTTGGGCTCAAAGTCTTCATCTAACAGTATGTTCTCTGGTTTAACATCGCAGTGGATGATCCATTCAAGGCATTCATGGTGGAGAGACGCCAGTCCTTTTGCTACCCCTAGTGCAATGCTGTACCTTTGGCCCCATTGTAGTACAGGAGATAGGTTCTGATTGTCGAACAGAATCCTGTCTAAAGAGCCATTCTTAACAAATTCAGAAATCAAGAGCCTGTAACTCTTCTCAGCACAAAATCCCCAGATTCGCACCAGATTCATATGATAGATTCTTCCAATGACACTTAGCTCTGACCTAAACTCTTGGTCCCCGTTGTGGACTACATCATTTAGCTTCTTAACTGCAACAATCCTTTTGTCACCAAGCACCCCCTTGTAAACTGCTCCTGATCCTCCACTTCCAAGTTCTTCCTGGAAACACTTGGTTACATTCTGTATCTCCTTGTAATTGAACCGTCGGAACTGGCTGGAAATTATTGTGTAGCCTTGGTCTGTAATCTCAGGTCTTCTCCTCCCATTTGCAGGTGGTCATCACGGCAAATGCTGAAACCGGCGTCACTTGCAGGTGACAAAACAGCTCATCAGTACTGTACTGGGTGGGACATATTATTGGTCGTTGCATTGGGTCTTTTTTTTTGAGTGGTGTACACGGCCCCATGTATCATGTATGTATACATGAGTCACTGAAAAGTCAGATGCGTCTGGTAAGGGAAAGCGATGACACCGAAATATGACTCCTTTGGGCTTTGGTGGCCATCCATGGCGATGGTGACCTTTGTCTTCTCGCTTCGCTGCCTAGCTGACTCACTAATTGTGTTGAACTAAGCTCGTTAGTTTAGTTAGTATAGGAACCGGATAATTAAATAAATGACGGAGCACCTGGATCATCAGCAGGGCTGTCTCGTTGTGTCCTCCCAGTCCCAGATAAAGATGGGAACGGTGCTCCAAACGGTGGTTCTTCTCTAGTGTAACTAAATAAAATAAATAAAAAAAAATGAGAAAAAATATATATTTAGTTCATTTAGTAGAACCGCGGATATCTATTTAGAGGGCTATCCCCATCCTTACTCTCAGAACAGAAAGGTCACACACACACATCACAGACAGGCGACAACTGCAGCATCTAACATTTGTTTAGCTTGTGATCCATATCCGTGCTCACCAACGCTGGGGGAATCTGCTCCACCCCTCACGGCATTGGCATTGGCATTGGCCCCGCAACGCGTGGAGCGCGCGGCCCGTAAAGTGGCAGCCCGTATCAGCTGTCGCTCATGCGCTGCTTTTGCCGTCCAACACGCGCCCGCGGCCGGAAAAATGGCCGAGCTGCTTTTAGGGGTTGTTTAGTTCACCCCAAAACCAAAAACTTTTCAAAATTTCACATTACATCAAATTTTACGACATATACATGAAGTATTAAATATAGATAAAAATAAAAATTAATTACACAGTTTACCTATAAATTACGAGACAAATCTTTTAAACCTAGTTACTTCATAATCGGACAATGTTTATCAAATAAAAACGAAAATGCTACGGTATCAAAAATAAAATAAATTGATCTAAACTTACCTGCCGTGCCCGTGCCGTGCGGGGCGCCGGGCGGCGTCTAGAATAGATAGAGTGGCCTCCAGCAGGCCAGCACGTCGCCTACGACAACAAGGGGCTTACGCTGCGGCGCCTGCGCCTTTGTCGTGCGCAACCGGCCGCCGTTTGTCCGTCTCGTCACCAGGGTGTTCGTGCGTGCTGCCTCATGCAAGCACTACTACGCCCGCGTCGTCGTCGGGGGGAAAACACACACAAAAAAAAAAACACGTCATGTGGGCGACAAGAATATAATAAATTGAATATAGATTTGCCTTAGACGAGGTTATTGGCAGTGCCACGCTGAACACAGCGAATATAAACATAGCCGCCGCGTTGAGTTCGGGCGCAAATATTTTTTTTAGCTTGATACTGGACTGTCAGCGTTTAAATCTAGAAAAAAAAATATTGTTAAATGACTAACATATTTGGGTGATAAGCTCAAGCAAACAAGACGTAAAATTTAAGAGTATCACATAATGATGTTATATTGAGTGTTCAGATGATAATAATAATAATAATAATAATAAGTCCTCAGTAATTAGCGAGACGAAATTATTAAACCTAATTAATCTGTTATTAGTAACATGTTCACTACATTGTCAAATCATTGACTAATTATACTTAAAATTCATCATGCAAATTAGTCGTAAACAGGGTTAAAAGATCTAAAACGACTTGATTTGTGCAAACGACACCACACCCTAAAACAACTTTGTTTACATTGGTAGTCATACATACTCATATGAATGTCCGTTTAATTTCATATATGTTTGGACCAAAATTTGCCGCATTGCTAACAATCTCGACGGGCTTGCCTACCAAAATCAATTTTCAAGTTCCTTCGTCCGTCTCCTCAGAGCAACTCCAACCATTATGTAAATGGACTTGCCATTTACCAAAATGCATAAAACTCTAAAAAAAAACCTCTCCAATCGTTATGCATTTGGACTTTGCATTTTACATAGCTATGCATTTGGA
>Ga0182004_10005683_pt1 | contig 10143 bp, 5 predicted proteins | sample Sormic07211540_1_FD_120479 | JGI IMG/M metagenome (GOLD analysis project Ga0182004, IMG submission 120479) | Endophyte microbial communities from Sorghum bicolor roots, Mead, Nebraska, USA - 072115-40_1 MetaG | ecosystem: Host-associated > Plants > Roots > Unclassified | place: USA: Nebraska...
ATGCATTATCAACACCATATATATAGATTCCTCCTTCACACTGGGGCAATGCGCGGAGAATCCTTCTAGTTTTGAAATACTTCTGTAACATGTTTTCCATGATTTAGATTTCTTTGATTCACTATGTATTTCGTAGAATCAGTTGCGCAATTAGTTCATCACTTGTTTACTACTTGAGTCTTGTTGTTATGGACCTAGGTCTTCGAACACTGCAGGTTGCCGAAATATAAAAAACCACCAAGTAGGAACCAACTAATTAATGACAAAAGTATAATAGAAAAAGTGGGTTGTGGTAGCAAGATTATTATTCATCATCCTCGTCAAGCCCCCCATAAGGGCACTATTTATAGGCTTCCATAGAAGTTACATAGAACCAAATAGCCCTCGCGCCTACACTAAATCAGAAGCGTATTTTTTATATCTGAGGTTTATTTGGTCACTCAGTCATACTGCCCCAGAAAACATCTAACTACACCGGCTATAGGGACCACCTGAGCCTAACCCCTCCTGGGCTCTGGGTCCAGGTACCACCTCAACATGACCGCTCCTGGGCACCATGCTAGCTGTCTTCGCCTAGAGATCACTCTATTCACTTTCGCCATGGGTCGATCCGTTGCGGCGTTCTTACAATGTGCCGTCACACTCACTTCTGCTAGGAGACCATCAGTATTCGCCCTGCAGTTAACATCAAAGCATTACATGGAAAAAGGGAGCCCAAAACATGACACGATGAATATTTCATAGCCGTGATGATAAAGGCGAGGAGAACAGAAAAAGAATGGCGGGGTGGGGGTTGTAAATTGCGGACCCTACCCCAACAAGCCTTGATTTGAAAGTGCCCATTTCAGTTGTGAGTGGAATCACTTCTGGAGTCTAGACTACTCTAGAGAAATTCCGAGTTGCTGGCCTTCTAAAAGCATCTCCAACAGAGACCCTACTTGAGCACTGGTCCTACTTTCAAGGCCTCAGAGGCAAAAACTACACTCTAGCAGACCCCTACTAGACTCCTCAAATTTGAGAGCGTCCTAGCATCCCCCTCCCGCCCATCATTCCTAGGGGTGTGGGGGAAAGCTCTCAAACAACAGTTGTGGTAGTTCACCTCCCGCGTGCTCACAGAACCACGCCTGCCCGTCTGCTTATGATGCCGCATTTGCGCCTCTTTATCCATCCCGACAAGACTCTATTTAGTGGCTCATCCTTGGTCTCCTTGCTCCTCGGCGAGCCCACAGGGGTGGATTGCTCGCCTTGCGACCTTGGTCTTTACCTGGTTAGCTCCTATCCTGACCAGTGAGCTCCCCCCGACAACCTCATGGCAAGTGCTTGCGGGAGTGACAATGCACTACTCCCTACGGAGGAACTCCTTCCCCGACGAGGACTCTTACCCAATGGGTGTGGACCCTCCCCTAGCGGGAGCAAGCGAAACTCCTCGCCGCTGGAACTCCTCACTCGACGAGGGAGCAGGCTCCTCCGCGGTAGGAGTGGGCAGGCGACTCTACCTTCACTTGTCTAGATCTCGATGAGACTAAGGATGGGAAGAACAGAGAATTACTAGCGGGTCCCATGTGCCAGTGTCTTTGAAAATGATTTGAGGGCACTAATTTAAGGAAGATGTAAAAAAGCAGACCCTTAAAAATGAGGGTGACACCTCAAATCAAAAGTGGAGCCTTGATTTGAGGGCCTCAGGGACGAAGCCAGAAAAAATTGTAAGGGGCTGAACAAAATTGCTACATCGATTTAACTTTACTATAACCCCTCGCAATAGAAAAAATATATTAACTTGAAGTAGTCTTATATTAATTCACAAATTATATCTAAAAATAAAGGTCTCAGCCCACCCTATCTTATAAATTTGCGTCTAAAATTAGAAGCAAAAACACTAGAAGCTCAGTAGCTGTAGGGGGGCTAGAGCCCCCCTAGCCCCACCGCTAGCTTCGTCCATGGAGGGCCTGTTGTCGGGGCACCGCCCTACTAACAATATGACCTTTCTCTAGTGTATCGTCTATTTTGTATTATACCTTGAATGCTCTAAATTGAATCCTGATGGTCAGGATTTGTACCTGTGGTTGAGCCTTTTGTGGTTTCTTTTAGGGGTGTGCTGATATGTCACACTCGCAGCTGTGTGTAAGCATAATGTGACGAGCCAAGCAGCCACGAAGCAAGTATTTCCCAGCAAAAAAAAATGCAGCGACCGGCAACATGATGCTTTAAAACAAGTGAAAATTTGCAGATTAAGACCAGATAGTACTTCGTTTGAGAGAAAGAGCTGACAGTACTAGATACATGTGTAACAAGGACCTTATGCCTCCTTCAAGTTGAAGACATCATGGAGCAACCTTCACAAGCATCTCCTCAATAAGAGAAGGACAGCTGCTCCTTAGATGCTGAAAGCCATCACTCTCCACAACAGCCTTGGTATTGCCAGGAGATCTCAGGAATTTGAAGCAGCCATCCTTGAGCCCCTGGCAATCATGCTGCTCAGCCAACGTTAGCGTGGTAGCCAGGACGCTTGTGTCAATGTGTTTGAGCAGCATTGCCTCGCACATCAGCTTCAGCCTCTGCATGCCGTACTTGTCCGCCGCCACCAGCAGATGTTGCGCCATCCCTGGCTCGTCCTCGCCATCGATCTCCGGCAGCGAGTCGGTGTAGATGAAGTGGAGCAGAGCTCTGAACACTCTCGGCTCCACGTCATCGATCTGTATGCTGGACATGGTGTTCTCCTTCATCGGGCCGAAGAGCTCAGCCATGAGGACCGAGGACCGGGCAGCGAGCACGTACCGGTGCGCCGTGAACTGCTCGCCGCCGACGTCGAACGTCACGTCCCCACCCACCTTGCTGTCCAGAAGGGCGCCGAGGTGCTGGTTCAGCTCCGATGCCGGCACCGTGACAGAGTCGGCCATGGTGGTCTCGACGCAGGTCTCCTTCATGACGGCGACGTCGCATCTGATGCAAAAGCCGCCGCCTTTCGTGGCCTCCTCCATGTCCGTCGCTTTGATGAACCGGCAGTAGCCCCGGCGGTGCTGGTCTGCGCTCCAGAACGAGTAGTTGCTGGCGGTTCTGGTGTGGATTAGCACCGGCGGCGCCTCACCGTCACCGGCGGCAGCGGCGTCGCGGAACAGACTGAACTTGTACCTCGCCTTGACGCCGCCGCCGTCATCTTCGCTGCCAGCACCGTCGAGGTAGAGGTAGACAGATATCCAGTCGGCGCTCTCGTCGCGGTTACCGTCAGGGTAGTACCTGATGTACCAGCTGTGCCCTCCGACGCGGAACGTGACGGAGTCGATGAACTTGCCGACGCCGCCCTTGGTTCGGGTGTAGCTCTCGCCCTTGAGCTCGTGCCGCCCGGTAGTCGTCTCGGCGGTGATGGTCGACGTGCTGCCGCTGTCGTCGTCGTCGTCGCCGGTGGCAGACGACGAGGCAGACGTCGACATCACGTATACTCGATCTACTCCCGCGTTGTCGTTGGCGGCGGCCGGTGCAACATACGGCTGCAGTGCGATGTGTTACGCGGGCGATAGATCTACCCCGCGGCGACAATCCGGCGGCGTGTAGTGGGGGATGAGTTTGGAGATCGATTTGGATCCGCCCGTGGATGGTGGATCTCTCTATGAGATTAGATTAGAGTTTTACATCATGTCATATTCCGGGCGTGTTACGCCAGGAAAGTCCTACAAACACGGAAGCATGTCTTTTTTATTCTTATATATAGTAGGGAATATGATTAAGGCTTCTACATTCCATTTAACATTTATTTGTTTTGTAATATAATATAAGATACATAGATATATATTGTCACATTCACATTGAATAATTTCTTTTCTCAAATGGTATTCTTTAATAATTTAAACTTAATATATTGCCCTTGCTCTACATGACCCATTAAGTCCAAAGCTAATTGACTGTTTTGAACATATTTTAATAAAACTAAATGACTTAAACTTAAATTTTATGATGAGCAGGCTGATTTTTTATTCCAAATAGCAACACAAATCAAAATAGTTCAAATCCAGTAAAAGTAGGATCAAGCAAATCTTGTCTTTATACCTACATAATAAATTGGTTTTATCGCAGATGCAGTACAAATGACAATTCTCATTAGTTCATAGACTTAGCAACTTCAAATCCAGAAAATAAATTTTATGGAGCCTCCTCTTCCTCGTTACCGCTAGTATACTGCCTGTGCTAACACTATGAAAACATTAATCGGCTAAATACAAACTAGAATAGAAATATCATTATCAAAAAAATCTTAACAATACTGCTTCTTCTCCACCAAATACGGCTAAGGGACAAATATCAGCATATAACTATATAGGATACTATCTTTTTATATCAACATTTCGATAATCTTATGCTAAATATTTTGGCTACTGAATTAATTCGAACAAAAAAGTTTCAACTACAAAGTATTATATTTGTCAAGCACTACAAATTTAACAAAGGATGTGTCCCCATTGATGTTTGTTTGAAAAATTAAAAAATATATTAATCTCAAAATTGAAACTTAAAACAACTATTCAAGATAAAAAATTTATCAACAGTAAACATTAAATTATGTTGGACACTACAACTTTGGCATTAACTTTGTGAACATCCAAGATTGTTTAGGAATTCGAAACTTTTAATTTCAATATCTATAAATGACTTTAAATGAAAACTATTTCAACTACGAATTTGTAGGTTGTCTTGAGAACCTCAACTTTGATATAGATCACGTCGATATCCGAGGTTATTTGAAAATTTTAAATGTCCAGCTTAAAATCTATGAAATAAAAAAATGTCTTTTTGGAGTTTAAATAGTTTTAAATCAAAAAACTTTTCAACAACAAAGTTATAAATATGAAGTTTATCTTCATCCAAGTTCATATACAAAACTTATAAATTACTTTTAGTTGAAAATATGTTTAGAGATTAGTATCTTAAGACGTCTGTCTCTAAAAACCGATATTAATTTAGAGAATGCTTAGATTGCCCTAATATTTATTTTAATTCAAATTCGATTTACACACACAGACATCTTACAATGACTGCCTATGTTAATAAATTATTATTGGCATGATTACACTGTGTCACGTTGCAACGTACATTCATGTTTGCCAGTTTTTTTTTTTATTTTTTGTCTAAGGCCTTGTTTAGTTCACCCCGAAAACCAAAATCTTTTTAAGATTCCCCGTGACATCAAATCTTAGAGCACATGCATGAAGCATTAGATGTAGACGAAAATAAAAACTAATTGCACAGTTTGCCTGTAAATCACGAGATGAATCTTTTGAGCCTAGTTAGTCCATGATTGGATAATATTTGTCAAATAAAAACAAAAATGCTATAGTGCCGAAATCCAAAATTTTTTCGGAACTAAACAAGACCTAAGTACCATGATTTCAACACGGCACTACTGCTCGCTGGATCTAGGTGCTCTTTGTCGGATCCGAGCCACGACATCCGGATCGGAGACCCTGCTCGTCAGATATGGGTGCTCCTTGCTGAATCCAAGCAACGGACGCTGGATCCGAAACCCTACTCATCAAATCTAGGTGCCCCTGAGCCACGGAGCGTCACCGACGCCGCAAAAAGAAACATTGGGGAGGACGTGGGCCGTCGCTGGAGGTGATGAAGATGCAAACAGCCACCAGCGTCGTCCTCGGAAGGAGGGAGCTGTGAGAGAGCGAGAGAGCTGCCGAGAGAAGAGAGAGAGGCCTTGGCATCAACTGATTTAACATTACTTTTTGTGGAAGATGAGACAAAGTAAAATTCGAGACTTCAAAACAGTATAGCTATGATTTCAAGAAGTATATTTGTGTTTTACAGAAAATAAAAAATTTGAATATATTTCACCTATATAGAAAGGAAAAACATAGTAATAAGAAATTAAATTATCGCCCCTTGAGATCAAAATGCTATAAGAACCTACCAGCTGCCATAAATCTTCAACGAAGAACGAGTGTAGGATTATGTGAAAATAGCAAAACTAAAGTTCACTGTGTGACCATATGCTACCAACATATAACCAAACATTTATAAAGTATGTTTTATTGCGCTATGGTTATGATGTGATACCCGTTTCAGACCTATATATAACCATCAACATATATACACTTTGAGAACAAGTCTAATAATCATAGATTTTGTACCTCAGAAGAATTAGAAGAAATAGCATATAGCTGTGTTAAATTATAGTTCCTGTCATAACGGTGCAGAAGACTGTCAACTCATTTTTCAATGCATCTGAAGGATTGTTCTATATTTCATCGAACATGTCTTTCAGGAATGGAGCCTGGCTTAAATTGTGATGCCTTGTGTTTTGCAAGCTCAGGTGGCACATGACTGTTGCTCTGTATCAGCATCTGTTTCAGATCAAAGAAAATATCCGTATTCTCCAGTGTTAAAAATGATGTGGCCACTCCCTTCTTTCCTGCACGTCCTGTCCTTCCAATGCAATGTATGTATTTGTTGATCGAACTAGGCATGTCATAGTTAATAACATGCGCAACATCCGGAATATTAATACCACGCGCCGCAACTTCAGAAGCCACGAGAACATTGAACTGGCGGTTTCTGAATCCATCAAGGCTTGCCTTCCTCTCCGCCTGCGTCAAGTTTCCATGTAGGGCTGTGACGCCAAAGCCAGCATTTTTCAGTTCATTGAAACACCAATCTGTTGTCTTTTTAGTATTGCAGAACACAATCACAGTCTTATCTCTGAGATCCCTCAGTAACCTGTGGAGCTGTGGCATCTTCTCGGACTCCTTCAGCATCATCACATTCTGGGTGATCAGTTCAGTTGCTTTTCCAGGTGTACCAATCGTCACGACAACCGGGTTCCGGAGATAGGTCCTAGCAAGACGCTCCACAGCAGGTGGCATGGTGGCACTGAACATAAAAGTAGTTCTGTAGACCTTCTTCTCGTCAAGCTCCTCATCCTCATTCTGTGGTTTCAAGTTACTCGACGGCATCACCGCGAGGACACTGGCAACCTGTGGCTCAAAGCCCATGTCAATCATCCGATCAGCCTCATCGAGCACGACATAGTTACACTGGTTGAGCACAACGTACCTCCTCTCCAAGAGATCAAGAAGCCGGCCGGGGGTCGCAACCACAACTTCACAGCCCTTCTGAATCCGTTCACTCTGCTCCGCGATCGTCTTCTCCGATCCACCTCCGAAAACTGGCACGACCCTAACGCCTAGATACCTCGCAAGCCTCGCGGTCTCCTCGGCAATCTGCTCAGACAGCTCACGAGTAGGCACCATGACAAGTGCGTAGGGACCATCGTGCCTGTTCTCATCGGTTATGGGTGGAAGGCCGGCAACATAGGACAGCAAGGGCAGCGCAAACGCCGCGGTCTTGCCGGAACCTGTCTCGGCAACGGCAATGGCGTCACGCTGCTGGAGACCGAGTGGAATGGCGGCCATCTGGATCGGTGATGGCTTCCTGTACCCGGCCTCGTCGACAGCACGAAGCAGCTTGGCACCAAGCTTGCTCTTGCTCCAATGGCGCATCGGCTTGGGCACGCCAGAACCTCGGTAGGAGATGCTGAAATCCTCACGGAAGATGCGCCAGTCCCGCTCCGTCATCTCCTCGAGCGCCTTGTCGCTCCAGTGCCTGTCCACGTGCATATCGGATGCCTCATAGAGATCACCATCTGCAGCGTCACGATAGTCCTCGTCGACAGCACCGTTGCGCCGTGGCCGGTTCAGCTTTAGTGCGGCGGCGGCCTTCTTCTTCTGGTCACGCCTGTCAATTCCGGCAAGGAATCCACGGCCGAATAGGAGCAGCGGCGGCGGCGGCGCCGCCTCGTGTGGCTGCTTTTGGACGGCGTCGTTGCGGCTGGTGTCGTCGGTGTTGTCCCAGTCGAACGAGAAGCGGAACTTCTCCGAGGGCTTGGGGATGGAACGCTTTCTGGGTTTTTTGGACCCCAGATGCTGCTCCTTGATGGCAATGGCATCCAGCTCCTTCTCCCACTCTCTCGCTGCCATCGCCATCGTCTCCAGTCGATCGTCTCTCTCGCCGCCGTCATGGCCTCGACCAGTGCCACGGTCGCGGCCTCGCTTTCGGTCCCCGTCCTGGTCCTGGCGGGACGACCGGAGGTGTCCTTCGCGATCACGGTGGCGGCTGATGTACCTGTCCCGATCTCGGTCGCGGCGGCCATCGCGGTCCGCCGCCTGTTCGCGAGGAAAGGGGTGGGACTGGAGGAGGTCACGCTGGCCGGAGACGGCGGCGGCCTGGCGGCGCTCGATGGCGTGGCGCTCCCGCTCCGCCTTGCTGATGAAAACTGGTTTTGCCAGATCTACAGCGTCGACGGAGCGTGTCATGGCAGCACCGTACCGCTGCGCTGCGGTGGATCGGATCGGAGGGAGGACTCCGCTGATTTTAGGGCATTGGATGCATTATATTATATAGGATATAGGAAATAGGAATTCGATCGAACATTGATGGTGTATCCGTGTATGTGGCGTATATACAATATATGGAAATTAGATAGGCGTCAATGCATTATATTTGTATACTTTCTCTAGTCCGGATATGACTCGACCAGACCCGTTTACTAAAATATAAAAATTATTAAGGCCTTGATTGGTTTCCACCTAAAGGCTTGTTTGGATGTTGTCGGATTCACCTTAATCCACATGTGTTGGAGTGGATTGGGGTGGAATCCGACTACATCCAAACAATGCCTAAAAGTTTTTCACCCCATCGCACCAAAAGTTTAGACACATGCATGAAACAGTAAATATAAATATAAATAACTAATTGTATAATTTGTATATATATATTTTGTGAGACGAATTCTTTTAAGCCTAATTAGTCCATGCGTGTAGCTGAAACCGTTTGGCTAAAAAACGTGGAGCAGAGCAGTCCCTAACACCCCTAAACAAGCTCATTTTTTGTTTTAAGCCTTAAGGCATAAAAACAAGTTTTGTATATATATACAAAAATATGGACTACTTATATACGGAAATTAGAAAATACTTTCAGAGGTCTCATTTTATGTTTCAAAGACACACGTTTAAAGAAAAAGCTTGCCCGCCAAAAAATGATTATGGAGAAACGAACCGCCATAATTACTTGCTTTTTAATTAGTAACACGACAGCGGTAGCGAGGGGCATGAGGCCAGTCTCAATGTATAGTTTTATTACACAATTATCAAGACTATAAACTAGGTAACCGAGCCATAAGAGTTCATGGAGATGAAACTCCTCTCTCATCTGATGAAACTCCTTCATTTAATGACCTTGCCAAGTCAATAATTTTGTTTATGTGGCATTCTATTTAATGTGTATGACACTCTCATGAAACATGCATTGAGAGTTTGAGACTGGCCTGAGGTGGCGTCGGATCTCTGCAATGGCAGGCGGTGGTAGGCCCTCCGGACGGCACTGGAAGGAAGAAAATTGGGTAGACTTTGGGCTCATTGCATCCAAGATGAGCCTTCTGCCTGGATGCACAACGTGTGGATGTGACCCGCATTAGACGGCCGCGGGAATCGAATCTCCTTCAGCAGCTCGTGCGTGCGCATTTAGTCGGCTCCCTCTTGGCTCCGTAGACATTTGGGTCAACAAATCGGGTGGTCAAATTTGGAGCGAGATATGTCACGGTGTCGGTGGCGACGGCCGCGGCAGAGGGCTCGCGGCCGCATTGAACAGCAGCAGGTAACCTAGATCAGCCAAGAGTAGATGCGCCTCCTCTCTGGATGCTCGCCGTCAAGACCGCACGTTGGTCGGCGATGGCAGCGACATATATAGCTGTGGTTCTGTCTCCACGGAGCCGAGGGAGATCGACTTAGAGAGCAGGATAGTGCACCCACCAGGATCATGAAATGGTGAGTAGGCTTCTCTACTCTCTATTTCTATTACCTTGTCGTGCATGTTCAGAACTTTCAGAAGCTGTTCATTGTTGTTTTTGTTAGCTTATGTGTTCGCTGTGGTTTCAATCAAGAAGGAATCCTGATCAAGATCGCCATGACTTGTTTGATTGTCTCAGGTACAGCGCTGATTTTGGGCAGGACTGGAACATCCTCCAGTGGCTCCTCAACTACCAAAGCTGGGCTACTGATGCATTCCAGTGGCTCCTCAACTACCAAAGCTAGGCTACTGATGCATCTGAAGATGTCTAGCTCCAAAAGATAGGACTTGTCTCTTGCCTGA
>Ga0182004_10005684_pt1 | contig 10142 bp, 10 predicted proteins | sample Sormic07211540_1_FD_120479 | JGI IMG/M metagenome (GOLD analysis project Ga0182004, IMG submission 120479) | Endophyte microbial communities from Sorghum bicolor roots, Mead, Nebraska, USA - 072115-40_1 MetaG | ecosystem: Host-associated > Plants > Roots > Unclassified | place: USA: Nebraska...
ATACCCCCTTCCGAATGGCACAATGACGCGCAGCCTATACACATAGGGACAGGGGCTCGCACTATACCCGTGTCGGTTCAGCCCCTCTAGCGCCCTTTCGGGTAACCGCTAACAAGCTAGAAAGCTCTTCATACTGAGCTAAAGCCAGAGCCATTATAGCCCTCATGGTTGTACGAGTTGTCCCAGCTTTTGCCAAGGGATAAGTCCTTATGGAGGGTCAAGATCAATCTAGCAAATGCCAGAGTTCTTTCCACCTTTTATATTCAAGTTACTAGAAAGCTTATTTTATTGTTTATTGTCTATCCAAACATTCATGTTACAAGATCATGGATTATATTCAAGCACTAGCAAGAACTACCCAAATGCATAGCCAAAATAGGTAACAAGGAATTCAGGATAACAATCATCTATGATTTTGCTAAGGTCATCAAGGTGGACACATGCATATGATCAATATTGTATTAAAAGTGTGTAGGTAACAAGGATAGTCCCAAGTTATACTTGCCTCGATCAAAGCTCTCCTGAGCCTGCTGGTCTTCAAAGGCTTGGTCTTGCTCACCAACGTACGGCTCACCATCTAATCCCAATCAACAATCAACAACACGCAATCCAATGTAGACAATCATACACGAAGCAAACAAACTATAATTAGAACAATACACCAACCATACAAAATGAGTTAAAACTAATCTACGTATTACTATGAACACACAGACACGAAAAGCACTCTAATCGGAGCTAGGAACGATTACCGAGAGTATATATTATAAACGAGAAAGCCTACATGCATGATTTATTTTAATTAAGTAAAGCTACATAAAGTTCAATCACTTCAGATCAATCAGATTATACTTTAGCTTGAAAACTAAATTAAAACTATTAATATTTTATTTATAAACACTACTGTATATTTTATTAAGCAGGTTAAACTTATATCTTGGTAAATAAAAGAAATAAACATGTAAGTGGATTTGATGGAATTGCGTAAGACGTGTTGTTAAACCAACCAAATTAAAAATATATTTACGTTGGAATAGATCATGTTAATAACATTTATAACCTAGCGAAGTATAAAACCTATATTGCTTTTAATTGGAAACCTAATTGCATAAACATAAATTAAATTAATATTTAACTTAGTAAGATCATAAATATATGTGATACAGAGAACGTCACTACAAACTAACGCTAAGAGAGCGACTTTGAACAGAGGCAATATAGATATACGCGAACGTGAAAACAGACATTGAGAGCAAATGGAACACATGAAAAAGCTCACCGGCGATTGTAGATGACAGAAATTAACAACACTCGATAGCGATCATTGACGTCGAGTAACTAATCTTGAAGAATGTGGACAGCAGACGGGTCTGAAATTTCGGTTTACATGCAATAGCTTGCAGCACCCATGGACTCAACGGACGGCAACTCCAAATAATCCGATAGCACTCAGCAGCTCAGCGAACAGGTCCGTGCACCAGCAACGCACACAGCAGCAGCTTGAACTTTTTCAGGACAGCGGCAGCAACATAGCACGGCAGAGAAACTTGGAAGCTGCAGGTCGACGGTGCTGGCTAGCTGCTAGGGCAGATGCACGGTGGGGTGCTAGCTGATGCAAAAATAATGCGGTGGCTGGGATGTATATGATCGACTCAAGGAGTTGGAAGAGATTCAATATAACTAATTTAATACCTAGAGATTCCCAAACTAGGAACTCCCCATATAATAGTTTTTAGTATGCTTAAACCAAGGAGTTGATACATATATATATAAGAAGAAAAACTCTTCACATCGACATCAATTAGCAATATGGTACTAATTGATGTTGCAATCTCCATCTTTACTAATCGGCCTGATTAATTATTTAAGCCCACTAGTAAATAAATATATTGGCCTTTGAGATCATGGGCTGAGCGTTGAGGTAAAATGAAGGATTTATTATTTTCGGAATTATTTAATTTCATGAATAAAATAATTTCAGAAAAGTCTAGAATTATTATTTAAACTGTAAAAAAAAATATTCCGAAAGCTCTGAAAATTCGGAGAAAATTCTCAGAGACATTATGGAACATTAGGAACTCAATTAAAGTATTTGAAGCCCATGATAAGATTATTTTGGAGCATCTAAAAATTAGATTATGCTTACAGAAAAGTGAGAACGGAAGCTGAAAAAAATTCCCGAAAAGTTTGTAGAGACTGCTTGATGAATGAGAAACTAAAAGAAGCGATTTAGGTGACAAAGAAAAGATTTTAGGAAGCTCCTAATAAAAACTTGAGCTGAGCAACAAGGAATTTGATCGGAGATAAAGACAGAGATGTACTGGTTAACGCATTTTTAAAAAAAACTTTGTTCACTCTCAACATACAAAGGAGCAACAAACAAACATCACATAAAACATATGTACCAGCATGTATGCACAACAATGTTGCTAAACCCTATGATGAATTTTAATTTAAGGTAAATTTCATTTTACTATATTTTCATGAGCACAGAAATACAAAATAAATTATTTTAGCTCTATTTTCAAAGAAGCAAAATTTAGGGTGTTACAGTTTTGGCAATAGTACAACACATCCTCATTTAAGTTATTAGGAATATGTATTTTCCTTCCTTTCAAACTGATAGTTTTACATTGAACATATATTCATTATCCACTGCGCTCAATACTGTGATTTCGGCACATTATTGAAAGGATACATATCTTCCTAACTGCGCTCAATATCAAATTAGTTCATTGATATATGGCTCGGTAATAGCTGCATTACTTTCTCAGATGAGTGATTATTTAAAAAAACTATAATGTCTGCAAAGCATTTGTTATGCTGCAAATCATTTGTCTGCCATAATGACGTCATATATGTACCCGATAGAAATTATCATGGAGTGCACAGGGCTATATGTATAGTTGTTTAGAATTCGACAAAATTAGGCTAGCTCAACTGGGATGGGTAGCCTCTTCAAATGTAGATAGCATTCCAGTTAGGTTAAGAAAATTTCAAGTGTGATAATTTCAAGTGTGTGATTTTGGACATGATTCGGTTTTGCGATTTTCCTGCCTATTTTTTCATGCCGTGGTGGTGGTGGTGGTGGTGGGGAGGCGATGATTTGGTTGATGTGGTTCTAACTTTTTAGGTTGAAGTTTGATCTGTTTTAGGCTACAAGTACACATGGATAGTGGAGGACACTTGCTATGGCTATGAGACGATGGACGCCATCAAGAAGGGGGTCCTGCTGTCCTGCATCCAATCCTATAGGAAATGTTAAGTTGCCCTTCTTCATGTACTTCAAGGTTAGCACTTTAGATTTTTTCCCAATGTTCTAGACTGTGATTTTGGCACATTATTAAAAGTTTATGACGATGTGTTCCAACGGAGCGAGAGAATGGTTAGAATCTTCTTGTCGTGAATGTAGTCTGCTAATGAATTAAGGAGTATTTTGCCTCGCATGTTAAGGTGGTTGATGGTCTTAGTTCAACAAGTGGCCATCCATGTTTTGTTGGGCATAAGCATAAACTTGTAGACCAGCAACCCATGCTTAACTGTTTCTGAATCCACTATGTAGTACCAGATAAGCTTGATGAGGTTCAGGTGTTGAGGAATATCAAATAATTGGACTTCAGCCAAGCACTGCTTATGCATTTGAAATTAGATTTTTAAATAATAAAAAAACATGAAATGTTACTATTTTTGCCACTGCATTAGTTATTAGCCGTTACCCTCTCAACTTCAAAGTTCAGACCTACTGCTTTTCTTAGGCAGTATAGTACTTCTCAGCTTTATGCATGGTAATAACTAATAACTAATGCACTTATATTTGGGAATGTCTTCTGTAACTAAAGACAACTACATATTTCTATGGCGCAATTAATTACTCCTACAACTCTAACTACCCTCCTCCATCAGACCTTTTGGTTAAGGTTGTGGGATGTACATAAGGACATTTGACTCTACATTATACCTGTAGGTTACAGCAGCCTATGTTTTTAGCACAAGTGGGTTTGGAAAGTGTTACTTACTTTGCTAGATTATGAAATAAAAATTTGATATTGACTGTACATTTAAAATTTGTTTCTGGATGTGTACCCTGAGATGATAGTTTGTTCGTTCTTGTGATTTTTTTTTTGTTCATGAGATATTGTTTATACTCGTAGCAAGCAGAGAGACACCATAGATCACTGAAGCCCATTATCTATGTGTGCTTATAGGAAAATGTGGTTTGCAATGGTTTCCTGTTGTATCTGTTAGTTTCAGACCCAGCCACAGAACTGCAGAAAAAAGGCCACACCATGTCATTAACAACACTCAACCTATTTTAGTGATAAGGCGAAAAACTCCACACCATTGCATTACCATGTCTGATGCTTCATACCTATGTAACAAACTAATAACCACCAATTTTTATAGGACTAATGTCTTTGTTTTCTTTGTTGGTCATATTTGTGAAACAGGTAGGACGACTGCTAATTTAGTTGACAAAGATGTTTATTAAATAATAAGCTTGGTAAGCTTTTCTTGTACAAAACATAATCACATATTATTTTAGCTTGTGCCCAATGTTTATTATATAGCTTGTTTAGTTAGAGAGTTTGTAGATTTCCTCATTTCCCTTTCACTTAATTGACTAGAACATGTTTGAAAACTCAGTCAGGTCTACACATAGCTAAATTCTTATTTTTGGCTTGTCAGTTACTATTTATATATTTGAACCTGTAGGTTTCTACAATGAAAAACAATCGTTCTCGTGCACCATTGGGAGACAAGACTAACACCTCCAGACAAGGTAATATATTACACTGTATATGTGCGCTATTTATCTGTTGAGCTTATATTATTTGAAAATGAACTGCAGTTGATGATAAGGAATGTAAGAGAGAAAGGGATAGAGCTCGATGGCATGCAATGTCTCTAGAAAAGAAGACTGCAATTAATAAAAGGCGTCGTGAATCCTATCATCAAAAAAAGCAACAACATGTTACTGGATCTACCGATTGTAATGAATCTAACATATTGAGTTCTCTATGCATGTTCATTTCACATGTATGTGTATTTCTCATGTATGTGTAATGTGCAACTATTTTGTAGATGACGATGCTGCATCAAATAATGAAAACATTGAGCCTGTTGAAACACACGATTGGCTACACAGGAATGATTCCTATCAAGCCTATACTCTTGTTGATGAGAACATGTCCACCATGTTATCATGTAATTGTTAAAGATGCTGAAATATTTTGGGTCTTTCATAATCATAATGTTGTATGACTCAATAAAGCTAACGGTTGAATTTATATTATTACATTGATAGATGAACGGGAAATGGAGACTAAAAGGAAGGGGAAGGAGGGCACTACTGGAGTCACTAATACCTCTACTCCTTTTGTTGATAAAACTTGTGTGAAAAGTACATCATGAAGTACTTACTTTAGTGAGAGGTACAAAAATATGACGCCTGAACAAAGAGAAACAAGACGTGAGCGTCAAAGGTTGTATAATAGTAATCCCAACCGTAAGAAGGCACTGAGAAAATCTGACAACAAATATAAGGAGATGTGGAAGCAAACCCTACACTCGGAGTCTATTGCCATGGAGAACCCGTTGCATATCCCAGAGTCTGGTTTAACACCAAGTCATATTTCTATACCTAATGAGGAGATCGGTGATGACAGATTTCATGATATACTGCCTACACATAAAGCACATGTTCCATCTCGACAAAGGCATGCATTGTTAACCTGTTGTAACACAAAGTTTGAACGTCAAATCAGGAAGAACACAAAGGAATCTAACAATGATGGTGACTACATGGTAGAAGATCGAGTGGATGTTAACACACCCTTGCCTCAATCACTTGTGACCAACAATGGTAATGTTGGTGCATCATCATCCCATTAAGTTGATCTACAAACCATATTATACCTAATTGATCTATGGTCATTCTATGAATAACAGAAACAATAGTGCCCAACATTCAGGTTACATCTGTTACATCGACGGCACCACTATTTAATGATTGTGAATGCATGTCAAAAGAATGCCTAAATGATAACACACCCTTGCCACAATCAGTCCTCACCAACAACGGTAAATACTGGTACCTCATGATCCCACTTAGGCAACATATACTATCATATTATACCTAACTCAACCATTGTCATCACATGATTATCAGCAAGGGCAAGACCTTGCCTTCATCCTACATCAGCCGCACCAACGACACCAGTATTTGATGACAACGGTAATTTACACTATTTTCTAACATTCCACTAATTATTTGAACTCCTTTTTACCCATAGTTCTACTAATGCAAGTATATTTGATGGTCCTAGATGATGATGGGGGATATATATTTGAAGAGGATGAGGAAGAGGATGAGGGATACCTATTTGCTGGGCAAGGTATTTTTGCAAAATACTGAATGCAAATCAAATTTTCTACCACTTTATCTAAACTATTTTGACTTGAATGTCATTTCAGATGAGGAAGGTGGTGAAGATGTTCGCAACAATGACCTTGAGGAAGATACCATTTCTGTCCTAGAAGTACCTGACCAATATGAAAAGGTGTATAGTAACATGCCTACAGATACCCATATGCTAAAACCTGTCGCAAATTGCAAGCACTGCAATGCGAAAAGGTTTGAGCATGAACCACTTGGGTTCTGTTGTCGTGATGGAAAGATCAAGCTCAATGAACTGAACGTACCTGATGAGCTTATGAGGCTTTGGTCAAGTAACGATGCAAATGCTAGACACTTCCGTGACAACATTAGGTTTTTCAATGGCCATTTCTCTTTCACTTCTCTATATTGTCACCTTGATAGAGCTACTGCAAGCATGAAAAACAGTGGCATATACACCTTCCGTGCACACGGCCAGATCTATCACAACATAAGGTCATTTGGTAGAGAAGATGGTATAGAGCAAAGACATCTTGAGCTTTACTTCTACGATGACGATCCAAGCCTTGAGCACCGCTACCGACAATGTCGTGAAGAGTAGTGCCAAAAGGACAAGGAAGTTATTGAGAGACCGGTGGCCATCCTTCGTGACAACCCATACTCACAACAACTTAGGAGTATGGGTCAGGCCGAACACCTCGAGGACTACCATGTCACACTAAACCTTGACCAAAAGCTAGACCAGAGAACATAGAATGTGCCGTTGGCTTCAGAGGTGGCTGCTATTTGGATCGAAGGAAGCGAGCTCCTTGGTCAGTTCCAAAATAGTGTTGTTTTACATGGGAAAGATAGAAGCATAAATGGCATCCGCTCATATCATGGATGCTATGATGCTCTTTCATACCCTCTATTCTTCCCAAGGGGTGAGCTTGGTTGGCATATGGATATTCCAAAAAAAGGAGTTAGTATGGATGAAGTCATCACGTATTGTGCCCTACTGAAGGCTCATAGTGGGTCAGAAGAAGAAACAGGTTTGTTAGTCTTCTTATTTAATACTTTAAATATAGCTCAATGTTTATTCACAAACAACTCTTATGGTTATTCTTTTTGTAGATTCCCTTGGGAGACTATGTGTATCTGTTCGTGACTACTACTGCTACAAATTTCAGATGCGGCCAGGGATATTTAATCCTATACTTTATGGCATGCGTCTTTTTCAACAGTTTGCGGTTGACACATACATTAAGATTGAGAGTTCTCGGTTAGATTATATATGCAACCATCAAGATGATATTAGGGCTGACCTCTACCAAGTATTGGTTGATAGTCTAGATGCCGGTGAGGGTAGAGCAGAAGCTATTAGAAAGAGGACGTGACATGAGACGTCGGTACATGGATGCCATGGCTTTGGTACGGAGGTTTGGTAAACCAGACATATTCCTCACTATGACATGTAACCCAAACTGGGATGAAATCAAACGTGAACTCTACCCTAGCCAAACACCACGGGATCGTCCAGATCTCATTGTCCGAGTCTTTAAAGCAAAACTAGAAGAGCTAAAGGATAGGCTACTAAAAAAGGACATACTTGGAAAAGTCAAGGCGCATGTGTATGTCGTGGAGTTCCAAAAGAGGGGTCTGCCACATGCACATTTTTTGCTAATTATGGAGAGAAAGTATAAGATCACGTGCCCTGAGCAGTATGATCTCCTCATCTCAGCTGAGCTACCAAACAAGAAGAAGTATCCAGACTTGTATAAGATGGTTACCAAGCACATGATGCATGTCCCATGTGGAACACTTAATCGCAATTGTCCATGCACAAAGGGTCGTGATACTTGCAAGAACCGTTACCCTCGACCTTTCTGTGATGCCATAGTACATGGCAAGGATTCATACCCGGTATATAGACGACGCGAAGATGGGCAAAAAGAAAAGGTTTGTGGACACGAGCTTGATAATAGATGGGTTGTTCCTTACAACCCATATCTCCTTCGTCTGTTCAACTGTCACATCAATGTTGAGGCATGTGGGAGCATCAAGGCAGTCAAGTATTTATTTAAGTACATTTACAAGGGTCATGACCGGGCATCTGTGGCTATGAGAGAGGCTGACAAGGGGGAAAATGAAGGGAACGTTGATGAAATCAAACAATATAGAGATGCTAGATGGGTAACTCCTCCAGAAGCATTATGGAGGATATATGGTTTTGATTTGAGTGATAGGAACCCTTCTATATTGTCCTTACAACTCCATCTTCCAGACATGCACATGGTGTCATTTCACCGCTGTGAGGGGGTTCGACGAGTGCTTGATCGTCCAGGTGTTGAAAAGTCGATGCTTACAGCATACTTCAACAAGAACATGACAGATGAAACAGCAAGAGGTGTATTGTACCGAGACTTCCCCGAGTTCTATACGTGGAATTTGATGGCCAAAGAATGGATTAGAAGGAAACAAAAGAAACTACGACAGATTGGAAGAATTGTGGCTGCCAATCCAGCTGAGGGGGAGCGTTACTATCTTAGGGTTCTCCTAAACCATGTGGCGGGTGCAACCTCTTTTGAGTGTCTAAGGACCGTGGACGACAAACTCCTACCAACCTTTCGTGAAGCTGCAGAAAGAAGTGGCCTAATCGAAGAGGATAACACGCTGAATGAGAGTCTCGCTGAGGCAACCGAGTGGATGATGCCATATGCGTTGCGAAGGCTCTTTGCAACAATATTGGTATTTTGTGAGCCCAGTGATGTGTTTGGACTGTGGGAGAAACACAAGGAGGCAATGTCAGAGGATTACAAGCGCAATAATCAATCCACCTTCATGGTGGAGCAGATGGTCCTAATAGATATTCGAAAATTGCTACAATCAATGCAAAAGGATATAAAGATGTACCCACTTCCTGATATCGACGACACATATGATGCCTATCATGATATTCCTAGAGAGATTTTTGAGGAGGCTAGCATTGAAGCTAACAAGGATGATGTGGCTCTGTCAGACACCCTTAACAAGGAGCAGCGAGCTGCATATGATGAGATTATGTCCTCAGTTGATACCGAGGATGGGGGTCTATTCTTTGTGGATGGTCGTGGCGGCACCGGAAATACTTATTTGTATAGAGCACTTCTCGCTACTATACGTAGTCAGAAAAAGATTGCTGTGGCGACAGCCACTTCTGGTGTCGCAGCCTCAATAATGCCTGGTGGTAGAACTGCACACTCGCGCTTCAAGATTCCTCTCACCATTGATAATGGGGCATGTTGCACCTTCACGAAACAGAGTGGTACTGCCAAGTTGCTTCGAGCATCATCTCTCATTATTTGGGATGAGGCTAGCATGACAAAGAGGCAGTCTGTCGAGGCGCTGGACAATAGTCTTCGTGATATAATGGACCGACCAGAGCTGCCATTCGGAGAGAAGACCATAGTGTTCGGTGGAGATTTTAGACAGGTAGGGCTCAGGTGGTCGGTGCCTCGCTGCGTATGTCATACCTTTGGGATTTCATGCGACATCTAAAACTGGTGCACAACATGAGGGCAAAGAGCGACCCGTGGTTTGCAGAATACTTGTTGCGCGTTGGTGGAGGTTCGGAGGAGGCGACTGTTAATGATGAAATCTGTCTTCCTCATGAAATATGCATACCACACACCGAGAAAGATACTGATCTTGATACTCTAATTGATTGCATATTCCCTAGCCTCAATGCAAATATGTCAAGCAAAGAATATATCACCTCTCGAGCGAT
>Ga0182004_10005685_pt1 | contig 10141 bp, 14 predicted proteins | sample Sormic07211540_1_FD_120479 | JGI IMG/M metagenome (GOLD analysis project Ga0182004, IMG submission 120479) | Endophyte microbial communities from Sorghum bicolor roots, Mead, Nebraska, USA - 072115-40_1 MetaG | ecosystem: Host-associated > Plants > Roots > Unclassified | place: USA: Nebraska...
AATTTTGTGACATTTTTGGAGCTCTAGAATTGGAGAAATGAATTTATTGCAAAAAGCCCCAAAATGAATTTATTTAAAAACCTAGAACAAGTTTTGAGTTGCATTTCAAATTCTATTTGGAATTTGGAGTTGCAGCTTAAAACAAAGTTGTAGAACTATTTATTTGTGACAACTTTCATTTTGGGGGCCAAACCTGAAAAAGATTTGAATTCAGTCAAAATGAGCTTGGAAAATATTTGGCAAAAAAGAGAAATTGAAAAAAAAGAGAAAGGGGGCAGGCGCTGCTGGGCCGACCCGCCTCCCTTTCGGCCCGATCAGCCGCGCGGCCCGCTCCTCCCCGCCTCTCCGCGCGCGCGGACGCGCCCGCCTTTCTCCACCCGACGCCGGCCACGTGGCGGTTGTACGTCGGCGACGTGGCCGCGGCCGCCCGGCTCCGACCGGCATAACCAGGTCGGGACGCTGCTCCACTCCCCCAGGCGCCCCATTCCTTCTGTCACCCCCTCTTTCGCGAGCCATTCTCCGCGCCAAGGCCACCGCCGTGCTCGCCTTCTCCGCGGTAAGCCCCTGCGCACGCTCTACCGAGGTGAAAGCCATGTGCGAGCCCGCATAGCTCGCCGGAGTTCGCTCGACCTCGTCGGAGTGCTCTGCTGCGCCGAAACCCTCCCTCTCTTGCTTGTTTCGCCTGTTTTTGAGCGCGTTGGGTTCGGGATGTTGTGAGCAAGCTCCGGCGATGCTCCACGCGTGCTCCACCCCGCCGGAGTGGCCTGGTCATGGCGAGCAGTGCCGCCGTGCCACCATGCACGCCAGCAGGGGTGCTCTGGCCGTTCTCCGGCTAAGCCTAGGGCACCATCGGGTGCGCCTCGTTGCGGGGAGCACACTGGTGCTCACCCCGTGGCCGGGAACCTCACTGCCGGCGAGATCCGCTCGTGGGAGGTTCCCCTCCTCCCTGTTCCGCTGGCCGGTGAGGTTGGGGCCCCACTGTCAGCCGCACAGGGGTCAGGCTGGGTGCAGATCTGGGTGTTTCTAGCATTTTCCAGCGCAGATTTGAAAAAGGAATTTCTAAAATGGTTTTTAGAAATGTGTTAATTAGTGTTTAATTCATATCTTGAGATCTATGGCTCCAAAAATGATGAAATAAAGTTTGATGTGTTCTATAATTCCAGATCTACAACTTGGTGTAATTGCATGCCATGTTTGTACAACTTTTCTGTGTAAATATAATTATTCCATGTTTTTGCTGATATTTAGAAAATGCATGGTAAATAGAATATAACTCAAAAAAATGTAATTCTTGTTTTGTTAACCTTGCATGGTTGTTTAGTCTCTGGGAAAATTATCTGACACAATATTTTCTATATAAATTAATTTACGGTGATTTAAATGCTTGCATGGCAGTGGTTTATTATTTTTAATAAATAATTGGATTATGAAATTAATCTGAAAATTTTTGTGGACATTTCTTATGTTAGCAAGTAATTTATAAAAATACGAAATCTGTTGTTTGACACTTCATCACCAGCAGGGTATTTACACTTAATTATAATAAGTAGAATTGTGATTTTTGTGTAGGCCAGATTACCTGTCTAAATATAATGAAAAATTTGTGGTGAACTTTATAATTAACCAGTGACCTACTGTAATTTTTGTAGAATTTATTGAGGTTCACAAGTATATGCTATTGTTGTAGGCCTAATGGTAATTAAATAAATCAAAGCTTGCTATGCATAAGATAAATAAAATAAATAGTGTTTGGTGTATCTTTGAAGCACCATCATAGCTTGCTGATTGATAATAATAACTAGTAGAAGAGAATGCAATAGATGCTTTAAATTGGATACGTGTTCTTGGATGATGTTGACTACCTTGTAGAAATAGTTTCATGCTTCATCCGTGCACCATGTCATGATCATCGTGATTTGACTTGCACAAGCATTGCACTTCGAGCATCACTGCACTCAACTCATGAGCACACATGCATCATACAGGCTCTTAGGAGAACGAGGTGAGACCCGAGGAGCAGGAAGAGACCCAGGAGGAGGAACTTTCGGGATGATCAGAGCCGGAAGGAGAACTGTAGGAGTGCCCAGACCACAGGCCTAGCACTTTCGTGAAAGGCAAGCCCTAGAGCATTCTAAGTCTCCCTATTCTCGCTAACTTAAATTTGATATATCATGATTATTCTACTATGCTGCATTTAAGTGATAGGATTTGCTTGATACCGTTGATGCATATGTACTCCTTGATATCACCACTTGTTTATCCATCTTGTGCTATGTAGATAGGCTCAGAGTCTATGCTTAGCTTGCTTAGTACGGTAAAAGTCAGATGATTTCCTGTCACCTGCGAGATATAGGTGGATACCTGAATGTTAGCTGTCAATGCTATGAAGAAAAGTAACCAAGTGTGGGAAAGAAAAGTGAGACCGAGCAGAGTCTTATGGTGGTGCTGACCGTAGTGCCCCTGCCTGTGTCGATTAAGGACTGATCGTTGATGGTCCTCTTGTCATGTTGAACGCATGTCCCACAATTAAATGGAAGGATAAGTCGTTCCAACCACGAAGCCTGAACACTATCCGGGCCGGGAATCGGCCCGATGTACGCGCTGTATTAGTGATGGTTGAGGAGAACGACGAGGGCGCGGTGCGCAACCTTGGTATATCTTGGATACCTCGGTCGCTGGAACTGTCCTCAGGTTTGGGCGGTGCCTGTCGAACCTGTGAATTGGTCCTGGATAGTATAACACGGTGACCTATAGCTCACTTGATCAGTGAGTGTGGTTTGTGTGGGGAATAAACTCGCCAGCTGGTTAGAAATCGATTCAAATCGCCATCACTCTTGGATAGTGAGCACTTGACTTGAGCTTCGTCCTCATAGTAAGGACTATGAAACAATTGGGTTATGATAAGTAATGATTTGTGAATGCTATGATAGGTACTATCATATCACAACACTTGTTTGCAATAGTATAGGTATAAATCTAGATGATAGGTAATAATACCTAGCCTGAGCTAATTAAAGAAAGGGGTATGTTAGGTTATACTTTTAGAGGGGTAACGCTTTTACGCAAAAAGGTTTCAGCTACCCCACTATACAACCTTCATGATCCTTGAAGAGTCTTTTATTTTGGATTGTGACGGGTAAGTCTAGCTATGTACATTCTCGTACTCAGCGTTCCATTCCCATGTTGTTTTGCAGATGGTCAGATGTACTATGGTTATTGCATTCACTGCTTGTACCCAGCAATGGGTGATGACTAGACCAAGGGTGATGGTCACTCTACCTCTTCTTTTGCTCTTCTGGGAATGATCAAACTATGGCACTGTATGAGACTAAGTGTGTGTGTGTTATTCTAAAACTATGATGCTTCCGCTACTCTTGAACTTGGTTTGTAATAACTTTAAATTGAACTCCGATGTAATCTTCGAAAGTTGTGGACTGAATGTAACTGTGGATGGTGATCGCTGGACTTATTATGATCTTGGCTGTATGTATAGTTTGTGGTTTGAAATCCCTCGTGATTTCATGGACTACCAGGATTATATGGGCTTAAGCTGGATGGAATGACTATGCAAATGGTCATTATTAGGATTAATCTCTTATAATTTGGGCGGTTCTGTTACAGCTTGCATCGGAGCAAGGTTCAGCGGATTACTGTTCATAAGTGCATTCAAAAGCAAAATTTAACTAGTAAATAAAAGTTAATTACCTATTGATAGTATTCAAGGTGTTAAAATGAGTTTTTGGAAAACTGCACAATGTGCCATTGGTCATATCCTTTATGCCCAGTTGAGGACTCTAAGGTGGCTAGTTAAGTATTGACTCGGGGCTTATGCATCATATTTCTATTTCGTCGCTCATACGGCGTGTAATAGTATGTGTGCCATTCACTTGAGTGGTAATGAATGCATCAATTTCCTCTACGTCTTGGTAAGTGGGAGCTGTGAGAGCATGATCGGATACACTGCCGATGTAGGGAAGTGTTTTAGGGTGCTGTGTCATGCACGCATATTCAGTGTGCCTGAGAACAGTACCACACGTTGGGAGATTCCGTCCTAAGAGGCGATGCCGTCGTTAGGGCGATGATGTGGGTAGTGGCACGTCATATGCATAGGTGTGGTACCTATGTGTGTGGGGTCCATAGTTTTAAATTCTTGTTCTGCATGTTCATACTGTGGTTGGGCTGAAATGAGTTTTCTGCAGGTATGCTAACCACGTTCTTGTATAGAACGCTAGTTACGTTATGAGAGAACGTTGTGTGCCACCACATATACCAATTAGTGTTGACTTTTGTTTCTAAGTTTGTGAGATCGTAAGTTTCGTGCATGCATCATGTTCATTTCATATCATTACTTAATTCTTCCCCTAATTTAAATTTGTCCCAATTTCAATTAAAATAAAAGATAATCCTCAGTCTTACCCAAGGTGCTCTATTTCCAGCATATGGCGCGCACTAGGCTCACCGCTCGCAAGTCCACTGGTGGGCGGGCCCCTCGCCACCAGTTAGCACCTAGGAGCTCACGTCACCAGAGCAAGATCCTAGGGGAGTTTGGGATGCCTACCTTGTTGTGGAGGGTGCTCAGTTCGATGGGGTATCCTGAAGGAATGGAACCTCGCTACTATTGGAACATAGAGCAGCTTGGTGACGAGAACCTGGTGGGGATCGAGGCAGTGATTCCTACCAGTGGGGGTGACCCCGCCTGCGGTGGCTGGGTGTATGAGTCCCAAGGTACCACGCCTTTCTAGGGTGCCAGTAGGGCTACTTTTGCGGTTCTATGGGACATCATGGAGAGGTTTCCGTTGGAGCTGGCCCACGCCTTCGCTGGGGTGTTTCCCCATGGTGACCCCTACACTTTGGTGTGGGATCAGTTCGAGGTGAATGCCCTAGAGAGAAGTGCGGATGAGGATCAGCACAGTAATAGTACAGCTATGAGTGCTATGTTCGCCATGATGAAGACCTATGGGGCTCTAGAGCGCTGTTTGTGATGCTTGTCAGGGTCTCTTTTGATAGTTCAGCATGAGGCGTGAGTTTGACAGTGAGGTTGAGAGGCTGCAGATAGAGTTGGCTCATGTGACTTTAGAGAGGGACCAAGCAGTCCAGCAGAACAGTGAGCTGAGTAAGGATCTGCTCACAGTGAGAGAGCAGAGGGATAGGGTGACCACAGGTCACAGGAACTGCGAGCGCATGCTAGTTCATGTGCTTGGTCAGAGGAATGAAGCCTAGCACGAGGAGGACACCCTGAGGGCCTGACAGCTGGAGCTTGAGCAGCAGCTAGCTAATACTGAGGAGTATAATGAGAACCTACATGAGGAGATCCACTAGCTTCATAACCAGCCCCATCCTCACCACCTGCCTAAAGCAGCTGAGTTAGAATCTGAGGATGAGATGGATGAGGATCTGGAGATGGAGGCAGCCGCTAGTGGAGATGAGGACGAGGAAGGCTTCGGCATGGACAACGACCATAGCGAGTAGGTGCTAGGGCTCTAGAGCTAGTACTTCTTCTTTTGCTGTTGTTGTTGCATGACATGTGTTGTAATCTGTTGGATCTTGGATATGTAAGACTTTATGTGTTGAGTTGTGTTGACGCTGAAAGTCCAGTGTATGTATGCTGGCAATTTTGGATGTATGCGAACCCTGTTGGCTAAATGTTAAGTAATCAGTTAGTGATGTTGTGTGTGGATGATGAATTATTGTGCCTCTATTTATTGTGTGAATTTATTCTCATCAGTAAATTCAGTGTGGCATGATTTTGCATATGTCTACCGATTGATGGCAACTCCTAACGACTGCTTATCGTTGACGCATGCAGATGGTGCAAACCCCAGTGTTGGAGAAGGTTCCTCCGGAGGTGGGGCTCGCCAGAATGAGGAGAGAGTACCATCACCGCCACCACCACCACCTCCTCCGTACACTGTGCACGTGTTTTTCATGCAGTTTCTAGGGAGTCATCAGAACATGGAATAGATGCAGCAAAACATGGAAGAAGCCCTACGCAATATCACAGACAACACAAACCGTAGGGATAACCAAGGCGGATGTGAAGTAAATCAGTACAGCTCTTTCAAGGGCTTCATGGACACGAAACCACCGGTCTTTAAGGAGGCCGTGTGTTGACACCATTTTTGGACACGTATCTTTTGACACGTATCTAGGAGTTAATGAAATATAGATCGGCAGGCGAAAGAGTGGTGATTAAAGGAGTTGCCGATGGGGATTGATGCCGATGGCGAAACATCAGGATGTGGCCAAGTCCACGGATGGTGATTGATCTATGCCGATGACCGATATTGGTGGTTGCCGATGCCAATGGAAGGTGATGTGCTGATGATAACATAAGGAAGCGTGGGAATTGCTGATAGGATGGTGATGGTGTGCCGATCGCCTGTGGTAGATAGATTAACATTTTCCATAGCTATTACAATTCGTTTTGTATACGGATTCTGTTCGATACAAAATTAGAGTCCTAGTCGTGTTTGGTTGTAGCTCTTTTGGACAGGGTATAAATGTAGACCCCGTATCAATGTAATGACACAATCAATCAAACATAAGTTTTTACATCTATTCCAGCATCTACTTTTCGATGACTTCGTCAACTTGCATGTTTTCCTTTTACTTACGAGTTCTTAGGAATTCATCGAGTTAAACTCGATGAGTTCTCATGTTCCGTATGAATACCTCTTGGCCGTGACATCCGGGCGTATCGCTGTTGTCGGGACCAAAGTATTCGAGTTATCACCTTTGTCGATTGTAAGGTCAAATCGGATGGCACGCCTTAACATCAAATCGGGTATTAGCCCTTTCTGTTTGCAGATCTACTTTTGCATCAACACATCTTTTGGCACGCCTAGTGAGACCCAGATTCAACATCGAGATCAACATGTCGAATACTGATTTCGATACGGATAACATTATCCCCGTGACGGAAGCCAATCTCAGAGATGAGCAGAAGCAAGCTATGGCAAAAGCTATGGAGGAGTACAAGCAGCTTTGTTTGAAGTCCTTCAGTGTCAATAGGAGCAGCGAGGTGATCCAAAAGGAAGCATTGCCGATGCCTCGGCCAATCACTTTTGAAGCTAATCCTGGTAAACTACAAGAGATGGTTGACAATGCTATTAATCGCGCTCTAATCAATCAATCCAGTGTGATGTCCAATACAATTTTCAATGTTGTGGCTAGAACTTTCAAAGAAGGAAAGATACCACCAGCTTATATGGGCCCGGCCTATCATCAGCCAGGATCATCATCGGTGACGGCTCCATCGGCTACTTTAGCCGTTGTGGGTACAGAGGTTACTTCTCCTCCAAGCACATTAGGGATGACTAATGGGCAATCTACACCGATGGGAACTAATCTAGCAACATCAGAGGGACAAATCCAACATGCTACAGATCTATTAGCATCGACAATGTCAGGGTCTGTGTTTAAAAATTTTCAAGTTCCTCCCAATTGGTGTAGATATGGTATGCCCCCAGACTTTGGTGCAAATAGTTCTGGGACATCTCAAGTGGCTGACATGACAGACAAGGCTCCTATGACATCGGCACCCCCAATGTCGCCGATGACTCAGAATCCTCTGCAAGACCTTTTACTACCACTGCAAGACCTTTTACTAGAAATTCTCAGATACCGACATTCAAGATGCCTAATGCATCAGCGGATCCACTACCGATGCATCAAAGATTTATGACTCAGCCAGGGTATGTCGATTCAATGATGATGCCCAATTATCAACCGTCGGCAGGACCTACGTCGATGAATGTTAACAATGGATGGACATGGCAGTTTGTCTTTCCACAAATGCCTCAGCAGAATCATCAGGCTATGGGATTTCAGTACGGACCAAAGCAGCCTAGGTTTCAGAATCAAGGATTGGTCAATCAGCCGATGAATCTTGCTCAGCAAGTTTGTGGCCAACAGGCGGTGGCTAATGCCATGTTCCCTAGAGATCGTGCGCCCTAGAGACACATGGAAGTTTATCAGCAAGCGCCAGATCCACAACCCACTCATCGGCAGGATGCCAATGCCTATTGGGCCGATAAGATTGCTGAGGTGATGAGAGATCAGTTTGGGATAAAAGCCAAAGTCAATACTTATTCTTATCGGACACCGTATCCTCCTGCATATGACTTAATTAAACTTCCAAATCAGTACAAGGTACCGAATTTCACCAAATTCTCTGGACAGGATGACACGTCAACCATGGAACATGTTAAGAGGTTCATCATCTAGTGTGGGGAAGCTGCTTACAGAGATGAGTTAAGGGTTCATCTATTCTCTTCATCTTTATCTAGATCGGCTTTCACTTGGTTTATTTCATTACCTCCGAACTCAGTAATTACTTGGGCTGATCTAGAGAAGCAGTTCCACAAATACTTCTTTTCTGGAGTTCATGAGAAGATGATTGTCGATTTATTCAGGCTAAGGCAACGCAATGATGAATCGGTTGAAGGATTTGTGCAAAGGTTGTGGGATGTCAAGAATAAGTGCTATAGTTTGGTTCTGGGTGATCGGCAGTTAGCCGATTTGGCTTTCCAAGGATTGTTACCACATATCAAAGACAAATATGCTTCCCAAGAGTTTGAAAACCTAAGTTACCTCGTACAAAGGATTTCTGATCAGGATATCAAGGCTTTTGAGCCTAGGAAAGCTTGGAACAAAAAGGTATCATTTGTCGATGAGGTGACATGTTCAGATTCTAATGAGGAACTAGTCATCGGTTTGGCAGAATGGGTGAAGAACAAAAAGCCGATGTCTTGTCCTTTTGGCCACAAAGAACCAGAAAAGTTTGCTTTTGACATTGCAAAGGCCGATAGGATATTTGACTTTCTGCTTTAGGACGGGCAAATTAAATTATCACCCAACCATGTGATTCCATCGGCAGAAGAGCTGAAGAAGATCAAGTATTGCAAGTGGCATAATGCAACATCTCATAGTACAAATGAATGCAAAGTATTTAGACAACAGCTACAGTCGGCTATAGAATCTGGGAGAATTAAATTTGATAGCTCCGAAGCCCAAAAGCCGATGAAAATTGATCAACATCCTTTACCCATGAATATGTTGGATGCCAAAGGAAAGACTAAAGTCTTGACATCAGAAGCAGCTGAGAGGAGTGCATCGGTAGATCCTCAGCACTAGATTACTGCCGATGACGCCAAAGGCAAGGGCTTAACCTAGGAAGGCACTAGCTCAGGTAGGCCTCCTCGGTCTGGCATTGTAATTACTCATAGGAGGCATCGGGAAACCTGGCAGCAGCGCGAAGATCGGTATCATCACCAACTGGAAGATCGTCGTCGAGAAGAAGAAAGACGCCGACAATAGTGGAATCGGCATAAAGATCATTGGAATTGCCCGTTCTTCATCCACTGTTGGGAGGAAAACATCGAATTGCCGACTGTTAGAGATTGCCCTGAGTGCAATGGTTATAATCGGCATGATAGATCAAATCGACGATATCAAGATGATAATTGGCGTTTTGGTGGACCGGTTAGAGGAAGAACATCAGTTCATGATCGGCTGGGGTGCAGACTCAGTGTGCATGATAGGCTTGGTGAGCGTGTCAGTTATTTTCGCAGAAACCAAGAGGAACTTGAGGAGATGGTGGATGCGCGAATTCTCGATGAGTTCGTATTTTGTAGGGATGCTAATGCTTATCGAGTGGAATCAAGGGAAAACCGTCGTCAATCGGTAAGGCAACCACAACTGCCACCGTGGTGTCCAGAAGGGTTGACAAGGACATAGAAGAGGAGGTTGCCGCGAGAACGATAGGAAAAACTGAGTAGGGGAGAAAATTCTGCCAAGTCTGGAGATCGGCAGCTGTCAGATCCTATGGGAAAAGGCCCGTCAGCAGATGTTAATATGGTGTTTATGTTGCCGATGGTGTTCCTTGCATCTTTCAATGATGATGAGGAGATAGATTTCCCTGGTCAGATAGCTCAGTTAGCTCTCGACCCGATGACAGCTATCTTTGAAAAGCCCGCCGATGATCAGAGGCAGCACCTTAAAGCTTTATTCGTCAAAGGTAGGGTTGATGGACAGCCGATGACCAAGATACTCGTTGATGGAGCTGCTATCAATATTTTGCCATATGCAGTCTATCGGAAGCTTGGAAAGGAGATCAAGATTTAACCAAGACCGATATGAT
>Ga0182004_10005686_pt1 | contig 10140 bp, 5 predicted proteins | sample Sormic07211540_1_FD_120479 | JGI IMG/M metagenome (GOLD analysis project Ga0182004, IMG submission 120479) | Endophyte microbial communities from Sorghum bicolor roots, Mead, Nebraska, USA - 072115-40_1 MetaG | ecosystem: Host-associated > Plants > Roots > Unclassified | place: USA: Nebraska...
ATAAATGAAAATTATAGGCTTAGCTTTATAATTAAGCTTTGCCTATAATAAAATGAATAGGCCACATCAAAAATTAAATAGATATGTAAAAAGCTTTATATATAGTTTTATAAGTACAAAATTGGTAACACATATATACATAGAGTTTTTCTCCCAATGTCTAAAACCGATACAAATGATCATCGTTGTTTGGAATAAGAGTTTTGTTGCCGTTGAAGTGAAACTCGCCGTTGAAGTGACCCTTTAGCACCGGTTGGTAACACGAACCGGTGCTAAAGGGTCCCTGCCCCGACAACACCTGTCAGTAGCCATTGGGCAGGACCCTTTAGCACCGGTTCGTGTTACGAACCGGTGTTAAAGGGGCCTTTAACCCCGTGCCGTAAAAAGGCTGAGGTTTTTGGCGATTTTGGGCATCGACCAATGCCTCATTTTGTAGTAGTGTGTCATGGGATAGAAGAACTCTATGTCTATCTTTATAACACCTTCAATGAACCATCATAGCATATTATTATTCCTAATGAATCTCTTAGTCACTCTTATGTCAAGATTACAATGCCTCAAACGAACCTCTGATAGCATCTTGCCGTTTCCATGGAACGAGTCTCATTCACTTCCTTTGGTGGGTTCCAAACTCAATGCATCCTTGACTTTCTTGTGTTCACCATATATATGACATCTCATAGATGAGAACTTCCATCAACGAAAACTTACTTGTCATGCTTGGTTTGACAATGAAGTCTTTTGAGTCTCTGTAGAACCAACAATAGATGAACCATATCCACTTCCTATGTCGTCAATGCCATCTCACCTTGGGTATGTTGAAGATTGGTCTCCCATTTGATGATAGTTCGAATCAAGATCAAATCTTAATGAATATGCAGTCTCTTTGTAGATGGAACCAACATGTTAAGGACTTCTTAGCAAGGATACTTGATAGTGACTTCTCAACCATAGGAATGATCGACACTTCCAAGTGAAGTTCTAGAACGTATGAAACATTCATCTTATGACTTCGTTAGCTTGGCTATCCCCCTTAAGAAGAGTAAACTAGGGGGCATAAATGGGTAGCTTACTCCATCTTCCAAGTGAGTTATTTTATCATAAGATCTTCTAATACCCAAGAGAAACTCATGTGCACTGACAAGTACAAAAATCTGAAATTCCTCACGAGATGAAAATCCACAGCTTAGTAAAACTGCTGTAACTCACATCAAGTCAATCTGATACAGTTATGGCCTATACCGTTGGAAAGCTGATGGAATCCTCTACGACTTTCTTATAGAATACTTTCTCAGGTTTTGACATTAAGTTTAGGTAAAATAGCCAAGCATGATAATTGTCTAGACAGTATGTCAGTGCAGTCGTGGCAACTTGCAGCAGTCATATCTCAAGGTAAAAAAACATATGGGGACAAGTCTTACATGGTTGAAAAGCTTATGAAGTCCTCCACAACTTCTGTATATAACACTTTCCCAGATTCTGAAGTTAAGTTGACTGAAAAATAGGAACTAACTAGAACTATCTAGACTTTCAAACAATGCAGAAGTGTCATCATGTAAATGTCGTAACTCATGTTATATTAATCCGATAAAGTTGCAGTTTACACCGTTGGAAAGCTTATCCAATTATATACAACTTTATTGTAGAATATTTTTCCAAATTCTGCAGTTAAGTTCGTTGAAAACAGTACACAACTAAAACTGGTCTAAGTCACTGACAACACAGTTATATCATATTGTGATTTTCGTAACTCCCAAACTACAATAGATATAAAGTTGATTCCAGCGATAGATGAAACATAAAGAAGTCTACTTCTATCTATAAAACGTTCATTACTTTTAAATATCCATATTTAGAGATATAACCCTATGAACACCATCTCTTTAGAAAAACAGCACACTGCAGAGACAAGAGAAACCAACCCAACTGCTTATTCACTAATCCTTATTCCATAAGCCTTTCTAATTGAAATAGTAGAAAAATATACAAAATTATTGCAATTATAGAAATATCCAAATCATTCACAAGCATAATGATAATTTAACAAAGCAATAAATGTGCACAATACAATCATTGACTGAACTTGCAATACTATTGTTCTCATGATACTAAGGGGGTAAAAATCCTTAAGCTCCTCTTTTGATGACATAAGAATATGGTGAGGGAAGGTTTTAAGAGCATATCAAAGCAAGAAGTGAGGGTGAAAACAAGACTTTAAAACCAGCTACAAGGTGGAGACCAATAGCAAGGGAAAGGATATAGTGTAGAAAAAAAATATCAAGGTTTATAGAACAATGATTTCATGGCCATTCCAAAACCATAAAATAACCAATTTATAACTAGGATTGCGTCCTATAGTTAGCATTGCTCTGATACTACTTTGTAGCATCTGATTTTAAGAACAAAACCAGATACACACCATATGTGAGCCTAGGAAGGCAAATCTCACATATAGCTACAAATAAGGGTAATATCAATAGACAATGCTTAACATATAATGATCTTAACATAAAAGATATAACCTTAGATAGCAAACAGCGTAAAGACACACTGTTCTTCAGGTGAAAGCTCCAAATCTATAGAGACAACTAACTGGTAGGGCACAAGCCTAAACTCTTCTTCAAACTAGCAATATTGTACCCATTCGGGACTTTTATCCAAATAAAGAAAATAAACAAGCATAAGTACATCTCGTTCTTAACAAGTGTAACATGGGGTTCATGAGGCTCCAAGGCTAGACACTACATGTAGGAAACCAGTGTCTAGCCTATGAGCCTCACAAACCCCATGTTACACTAGTTAAGTATGAGATGTACTTATGCTTATTTATTTTTTAGTTGGATAAAAATCCCAGATTGGGACGAGATTGCTAGTTTAGAGAAGAGTTTAGGCTTGTGCTCAACAACTTAGTTGTCCCCATGGATTTGGAGCTTTCACCTAAAGAACATGTGTCTTTCCACTGTTTGCTATCTAAGGTTATATCTTTTATGTTAAGTTCATTATATGTTAAGCATTGTCTATTGATATTACCCTTATTTGTAGCTATATGTGAGATTTGACTTTTTGGGCTCAGATATGGTGTGTATCTAGCTTTGTTCTTAAAATCAGGTGCTATAGACATCTCAAACTCTTTTTCCATCATCTTGCCAAACTCATCACAATAATCTTGATTAGTTGATCCAAATATTTTACATTGCATAGATTTGCAATACGAACAAGCCTTGGCCAATCTTCTTAGTAAATAGAGTGGTGTCAATCTTGCCCATCTTGAACCCCTTAGAGAGTAAGAAATCTCTCAATCTCTTATACCATGTTGTAGTTGTGCATGTTTCAATGTGTCGGTGTTTTCATCCCAGGGGATAACACCAACGAGTGAATTTGTGTGCATGTTTACTTTTTCGGATGGTGATGCAAGAAGAACATAGAGGTTTTATCCTAGTTCGGGCAAGAGAAGGCCCTACGTCCAACGGGGGACAACTTGTATTATCTTGCACCTAAGTGCTTGTACAGGGGTGATTACAAGAGTGAATGAATCGAGCATTCTAAGTCCTGATTGTATGAAGCCAGGACGGCGAGAGATGGCATATGTGAGTGCGTTGTTCTACGTATTATGTCGTGTCTTTGTTTCAGACTTGGCGTCCCCTTTTATAGATCAAGGGGAGAAACATAGTTACAGGATGTAGGTGCTAGAGTAGGCCTCGATAGGGGTATGGCATGAGTCAACTCGAGGCTTCTGTACCGGCGTGGCCTCGACCGGTCTTGTTATAGCGTACTTGGCGATGATGGTGTGTGCACTTCCTGGGCTGACACCCTATATATCACTTAGTATTGGTCCGCAAATATGCACGCCTATACATCCTTGCAGTCGTCATGTCAGGAGTCACTGAAGCGCTAACTTCCCTTGCTCAACCCTTCCCTGGAAAGGAAGAGGCAAGCTCGAGGGCCTGACAGGTTAGGCGGCGTCCGTATATGGGAGCGCTGACCATTACGTCTCGAGGGGCCTTCTAACGAGACGCCACGCTGGCTGCAATAGTACCAGCGTGTACCTTTCTCCAAATTCTGAGAGAAAGCTAGTGAAAAGAAAGATTTGATGGGAGCGTGATCTAACATCACGACCATGGTGTTAGGTGGGTCTTGTCAGTCGCATTAAATGCTCTAAAACCTGTACCGGTAATAGGCGGCAGGGGCGCGCCTTTGTGCTCGAGGCAGATTGGTTCACTCAACCCTATTTCCATAATCGAGGGTCATCTGGCCTTAAGTCTCAACCATTCGCTTGATCTTGTCTCCATCATCGAGCCTCGGGTCGATCGACGTGATTACCGGTGGTCGAGTTGGGGTCACGATTAGCATGTGCCTTGTTGGGGGTGTCAAGACTTGCTCTATCTATTTGGGTACCCCTTATTGATATCCTCGACAGTAGCCCTGAGCCCTTTCTTGAGCACTGGTGGTCGAGTAGGGGTTCATTAGTGATCGAATTTTCCATGGGGGCGCGCACACGACCTCCGTGGGGGTAGCCCCCGAGGTCTTGGAGGAGTCGGTAGACTCCTTGAAGGGCTTTATTAGTTTCTTCTTTCTCGGCGAGTATTTATGTAATCAGGTTTGACCACTTTTGACCCTCTTTCATTGAGGGGTGTTAGATTCGGCAAAGACACCGAGCTTCATATGCTCACGACTCTGCTAGTTCTGACTTTTCGTCCCATGAGTCCTTTCAATTGGACATGGGTTGAGTAACGTGACGCTACCCTCGATTGGGCGAGCATCGACGTTCTTTGCAAGCTAATATTGGGAAGTCCAAGTGAGAACCCATGCCCCGTTTGATGAGGGTTGGATGTCAGCCCTAGGGCACTCTCATTGATGCCAGACTTGTGCGGGTGTGGATACCTGTTCCATTCGATAGGGCCCAGCGGCTCGATGCCTCCCTCTATGGGGATTCCTTGCCTTCCTACTAGTCTCAGCCTTAGATACTCCCAGTGGAGTCTCGATGATCTGATCTCAAGCCTTGCCTCATGTTGGCCCCCCTCTGGGTATCCCTGACTCGGGTACTCGAGAGCGACTGTTGATCCCTGGCTGATGGCCAGTCTACGCTCTCTTGAGGTTGTAACAACGACCGGAGCCTGGCTTACCTTGTAGTGGAAGGAGTCATCGTGGCAATTTACCTTCTTGCCCGTTGGGTGCGCCTTTTTAGGAGAGTGTCGTTGCAACGTCATCCCACTCAGGCAGAAACTACAAACGTCCTATCGCTAGAATCTCGGGTTGGTTAGGCGGTGCATTTAAAGCAGGAAGTTGCTGAGATTGTTGGATCTACCCATTGCGGTCTGTCTATATATTCAAGGGATCCACTGTGTTGCTCCCTCTTCCACCTTCTGCTGTTGTCTTCACTCCTTCCTTTTCCGCTGTCCTACATGGAAAAGAAAAACAGAGCCCAGAGAGAGAGAGAGAAAGAGAAAGAGAAAGAGAGAGAGAGAGAGAGCGATGTAGAGCCAAGAGCTTTCACTGGTCTTCTTCACCATCAAGCTTGCCCCAGCCACCATGCCTGTGACGCTGATCCCTACTGACGATTGGCGCCCATCGATCAGGATGGAGCACCGGCTGCGGGACTTGGTGGATGAGGGACTCCTCCACCCCGTTACTTCCTTGACATGACTAGAATGGATCACGCTGCTGGCGGAGCATCGAGAGCCGAACCCGCCTAAAGGCTACATGGTTAGTTTTATCAAGTTTCATCGCCACGGGCTCGGATGTCCATCAAGCTGCTTCATGAGGGCGCTCCTCCATCACTATGGGGTCGATCTTCAACACCTCTCCCCCAATGTCATCTCCAAAGCAGTGATTTCTGCCATGTTGTGTGAGGGCTACTTGGGGGTGATGCCACACTAGGAGTTGTGGCTCCACATCTTCTGGGGTGAGCTTCTCCACTCCCCCAGTGGATCCGCCAGTGTGAGGAAGCTTGTGCGGGCAGGCTGCCTCAATCTGGTGCAGAAGTCTAGACGCTCGAAGGAGCCACGTGAGTACATCCCTACTAGGCTGATGTCAAATCATGCTCAGTGGGACTCGCAGTGGTTCTATCTGCGCAACGATGACAATCTCCTCCCCGCCTACACCGGGCAGCTCGTCACGAAGCGCATGGATAACTAGAACTACGGTGTGTCAAGGACCGCCAATCTCGGCTGCGTCCCCTCCTCGGTGCCCTAATGCACATGCATGAAGATGGTCTAACGGCTGCTCTCATCCTCTCAGCGGTTCACCAACGACGGGTGCTCCCGTTGATGTCCCGTCCGCCGAGGATGGACAAGATGGGCCCACGCACCGTGTCCCGGGACCTCGAGGCGTGCCGGATGTCAAGGGAGGTGCTCTCCGACGAGCAGGTGGCGGCTAGGGTCAGGGCTGCTATCTTGGGCGCCTTCTAGGCTGAGGATGTGAACACATTCCCTATGAAGCTCAAGGAGGACTACCTCAACCTATTGAGTATCTCGAGCGATGCCCTCTCAAGCCTTGGTATCTCGAGCCCTGTTACCCTTATATAGTTTTTCTGATACTTGGCCTTTTCTTCACAGGGGGAGATCGACGTCTGTTGACTCTTCTTAGCGTCGCTACCTAGGATTATCTATCCTTGGCACAGCACTAGAAATGCTTGTGTGACACCAGAAGTGGCAAACGGTTTTACCGCAAGCGGACGGTGGTAAATGTAGCACTTTACTAGGAGTATTCGAGGTATCGTATTTTCCACGGGGAACGAGAAGTGGAATAACTAGACCAATTTAGTCGTCGGATGATGATCAAAGGGCTTAGGATTGGGTGGAGAGGTATTTCTAGTATTTGGCTTCTGGCTAAGCTATCCTAAGTATACTTGAGAGTTAACTCCCTTCCTACTATGGCCGAAAGGTGAAAATGGTGTGGCGAAACACTTCCCTAAGCAGCTACCATGCAGGCCAACTATTATTTGTAACTTGCCTAACAACACATTGAATAGAACTCCCAATGTCCAGCAGAGGCCTGTCACGCTTCGATGCTGGCGTTCTTCAGGTGCGACAAGGGTAGACTAAGTCTAGACACCACTCTAGACCCAACTAAGGTTTCGAGCACTTCACACAAGGCAAAGCATTGTGCCAGTAGGCTGGTTGTATACTTAAAATAAACTAAGATAGAATGTAAACAATGGAAGTACTTAGATGAAAGGCAACTAGAAGGAAGACTTACTAGAAGACAAGCATTCGCTGAGGCACTCCTGGAAGAAGACTCCCGACAAGCCGGGACTCCTCCTTGGGGAACTCCTCACTCTCTTCCCTCTATTCTCATACTTAGCTAAGAGTAGCTCTTCCTAAGATACATCCTCATTAACTAGGCTCACTAAGGGGGTATTTATAGAGGGAAGATGAAGTAGGGGCTACTCCAGCGCCACGTCAGCGATCCGCGTGACCTCCAGCATGCACCGTTGGATAAACCGACCTTGGAACCACCATATGATCAACAGTTGGGGATTTCCATCACATTTTCATCATGGGGACGTCGGTGGGAGTGAACCGACTCAAGATGGGGCCCACATGTAGGTCGGTCGACCTACCCAATGACAGGTGGGACAGGTGTTGTCTTCTAGAAGGAATCCCATGTCGGTTGGTGCAAACGAGGTGGCTGGATGGCCCCATAGTGTGGTTGGTCGACCCCACTTTGGTAGAACAAAAGGTTAATCTTCTGCAGGTGACTTCCTGGTGAAATTATGAGCATAGTGGTGGTGTTGGGCCCACAAAGTTCGGGTCGGCCGACCCCACTAATATGCCCATCTTTTGCACATTGTCTCGAGAAGCTCTCAGATTGATGATTGTGATGTTCGTTTTCCAATTGGCCATTCTGGGATGGTAGTCCAACCTTCATATAGAGTTTCTTAACCCTGAAAAGTAGACGATTGCACACCTGCATACAAATGATGACATGTACATGTGGAACCAAGTTATTTGTACATAAGTCACTATGTGTTTCGTGATTTTCTTCCAGAAAGAATGTATTGTTGACGGTTTTGATGGGGTAAAATAGGGCTTATCTACCATCAACAACATTAGATCATCGAAGCCCCCGGTGAAGGTGGACGAGACCGACCGAGAGGTAAGATGCCTCTCCACCCAGAAGCATAAGAAAACGCTCGACATGGAGAAAAAGAAGGAGAAGTAGAAAAACATCACCTACAGGCGCTCGAGCAGCGATGGGACAAGGCAAGCTGTGAGGAGAGTCCTGAGGAAGACTCCCCCAATGAGGATGATGAGGAAGACGATGACAAGGATGATGAGGACATAGAAGGAATGGGGGAACGTCTCGATCGCCTCCTGCAACCCCCTCCTCGAGCTGACATCTCCTCGATGTAGGAGGAGATTCCCAAGGAGTCGCAAGGGGAGAAGCAAGGGGGCCCTCAGAAGCAATCTATCAACAATGTTCGTTGATGTTGTGGCACATGTCACGTGGCTCCCGGTTGTCGACGAGGCGCTCCTTGATTGGTGCCACCTTCTTGCCTCAAGGTTGGTCTTCTTGGTGGACAGAAACCTCTCTTTCTCAGTGTTTTGGATCAATTTGCCTTTCTGTGGCTGCCCCTCGATGTCTGGAGGCTAAGCTTTCTGCCTGCTATGCTGTCGTGACGTGGAGCAAACCCTGCACCACATCCGGTATGCGGCGTGCTTGGGAATTCGAGGGCTCAGGCATATTGTGTAGTAGCATGGTCGTTGCCACTATGTTCTGTCCCACTCAAGGGAAGTGATTGATGAGGTGCTCTGGCTCCCCGTCCTCGATTATATGTCGAAAGACGTCTTAGGTCTGACCTCGAGCTCCTCCGCCTTGTGGAGGCGCTTGGTCCTACTCGAGAGTTCACTCCAGCTTGTTCAGCTGTTCTCGATCTTCGTCGAGCTTGGCCGTTAGCTCTCACAGTTGCGTGAGCTATGTGGCCTTGTCGTCCTGTGGAAGTGGCGAGTTCAGCCGTCCCTCCTACCCAGGAGTCTTGGGTCTCCTCTTGCTGCTGGTGTGGTAGAGGTAGCACCGGCATTGCCGTCATCCTTAGTGTCGTTGTCTGTGGCCATGGCTCCATCCACAATTTTGAAGCACTCCCTCATGGGGTCGTTGCTATCGGACTTAGAGTCGGGATCAGGCTCTACAGTGGTATAGAAGTATCCATGCCATTCATCTGCTAGCTGCTGCTCAAAATGGTGAGAGTGTACCACCCTAGTCGAAGAGCTCGAGGCCTATGTATTTGTGGGAAGCTTGGGCTCTCGGCTAATTGTGGGATCTCCCTCTGCGCCATCATGCTACATGGGAGGGCCAGTGGCCGCTCTGCTTGCGCACTGGCACTGGGATAGATTGTCCTGGTGAGGGATGCCATGGCATTGTCGAGGCTAAACAGGAGCAGACACCTGGTGGCAAACAACCCGTGTGGTAGTAGGGCGGATGGTGGTGAAGGCACATGGCTCCTTGTCGAGGAGTTGAGGTCCCTTGGTGCCGCAGGGTGGCGGTTGCCGCCGTAGCTCGTTGGTCCGTCCATGATCCCCGAGCGCAGACCAGATGAGCCCCCAACCTAGGGGTCATGGTGGATTGCTCAGGGCGGCAATCCTGCGGTAGTCATAAGGCGGCGATGATGGCGCTAATCGCGCCTCCTCTTGGGCGAGGAGGCGTGGTGGTGAGGTCGACGTGCCCCTAAGCGTGAGGGCATAATGCGGGCTCCACCCGGTCCTCTAACTAAGAGTAGGATGATGTTGTAACCAAAACCGGTGGACATGAACTCAAGGTTCCCAAACCAGATCACCATGGAGCATGGAATCGGCAAAACAGAGGAAGCCATCAAGAAAACAGGTGGAAAATCATCAGTAAACACGCAGGACCCATACCTGGCGTGCCAACTATTGGTGTTTTAACCCAAGGGGGTGTTAACGGTTCTTAAGTATCAATTTTAATTATCAAATAAACAAGGGAAAGGACCAATATACAACCAACACCTAGAATTAGGGTTTGATCTGACAAAATTCCATGAGTTTTGTTGTTTATCTCTTTCTGCAGGGGGTTATCAGGAAATAAGGAAGAAAGGCCCACATGTCGGGATTACATAGAGATATCAACGCACCGCGCGATTTTCTACCATCTAGAAGACTCTAGAAGCCACGGGAAGAAGGC
>Ga0182004_10005687_pt1 | contig 10140 bp, 12 predicted proteins | sample Sormic07211540_1_FD_120479 | JGI IMG/M metagenome (GOLD analysis project Ga0182004, IMG submission 120479) | Endophyte microbial communities from Sorghum bicolor roots, Mead, Nebraska, USA - 072115-40_1 MetaG | ecosystem: Host-associated > Plants > Roots > Unclassified | place: USA: Nebraska...
CGGCGGTCTTTGCCGCGGTGTGTGAGGGCTATCTGGGGATGATGCCCCACTGGGACCTGTGGCTCCATCTGTACCGGGGCGAGCTCTTCAACGCCCCCACTGGAACCACAGGTGTGAGGAAGCCTGTACGGGCCGAGTGCCTCAACCTGGTGCTGAAGACTGGCAAATCGGAGAGGCCACGCGAGTACATCCCGTTGGGATTGACATCGAAGCATGACGGATGGGACTCCCTGTGGTTCTACTTACGGAATGACGACGACCTCCTCCCTGCCTACACCGGTCGCTTGATCTCGGAGCGCCCGGACCACTGGACGTACGGCGTCGTCCAAGTCCACCAATCACGGCTCGACCCCCTCCTCGACGCCTTGAAGAAGCTATGCGAGGAAGGCCTGACAGCCGCTCTCGTCCTCTCGGCCGTCCATCATCGGAGGGTTCTCCCGTTGATGTCTCGGCCGTTGAGGATGGACGAGATGGGTCCCGGCGTTTCGTCCCGGGATCTCGAGGCTTGCCAGATGTCTAACGAGGCTCCGGCGGGTGATGAGGTTGCGTCCCGAGTCAGGGCGGCCGTTGCGGGAGATTTCCAGCCCAAGCACGTCAACAGTTTCCCTATGAGGCCCGACCAGGGGTCGATCGACCTTGTTAGTTCCTTTTCCTGTTTACGGTTCCGATCGTCGATTCCCTTCGATCTTCTTTTAAGACTTACTTTTGCTCGTGCAGGGATCGATTGATGCTCGATCCTCCAAGCCCCCGGTAAAGGAGATAGAGGTCGATCGTGACAAACGGCGAGAGGCCATGGAAAAGCAAAAGTCCGCAATGGACTTAAAAAAGAAGGAGAAGAAGAAGAATCTCGAGTGCCAAGCGCTGGAGACACGCCGAGCGAAGTCCAGACAGAGGGGGGAGCCTGAGGAAGAGTCCCCCGACGAGGATGATGGCGGCGATGATGACGACGACAGCAACGACTCCAAGGGGATGGCGTCCCATCCTGACAGGATCCTCGAGGGTCCATCTTGGACCGACGTCGACGCCCCGCGGATGGGAGCCCCAAAGGGGGGCAAGCGGGTCTCTCGAGCGGCAACAGAGAGAGTCATCCCCACGCCGCTCCAGTGCTAATACCCCTCCCGCGCCTACGCAAGGTCGGACCATCCCGCGCCCCCGACCTCCCCCTATGTCAAAGGCGGGCGACCAGGCTAAGTCCCTGGCGACGAGGCCGCTGACCCAAGGCCGCGCCACGACTTCCAGCAAGGGGGAAGCAAGCCGCAGGAGCGCTAGCCCTGGCGCTCGCCAGGCGAGAGATGCCGAGCCGAGGCCTGCGCCCGTTCGTGAGGGGCCTGGAGCCTTAATGCGGGGCGGCTCGAGGCCTACCAGTCGAGGTACCGGTAGGCAGGCCGTTCTCCCTGTGGGGTAAGATTTTCGACGTTATGATTCTCGTCTTCCTATGTCTTTGCGTTTTCTCGGGTAATGGCCTCTCTCATGCCCATTCCTCTCTCCTCAGGTTGAAGCGGACGCTCGAACAGGCCCAGCCCTTGATGCCCAAAAGGCTTAAGGTGGGAGCGGCCTCCAAAGATTCAAGTTAGCGGTTCATTCCCGTCGTTATGGGAGTTGTGTTGTCTTTATGTCGATCATCATGACGACTGACTTTTTGCCTTTGAGTGCTTTCAGGCTCCTCCGACCCTCGGCCGTCGACTGGTGTCGAGGGCGCTTTGCCTCGTCTATTGGTGGGGGAGTCTACTCCACCATCGCCGAAGTGGATCGAGGCGCCTCGTCCTCAAGAACAGGAGGGAGCCCCCGAGCCTCCCCGTTCTAGAGTCGAGGAGGATCCTATCACAATAAGTGACGGGTCTAGCATCGACGGGCCTTCGAAGGATGCCCGCCCCATGGACGAGGAGGTCGAGGCCTCTCCCACCACGAAGCGGACGCCTTGGCCCATCGGGCTCCATTCTATCGAGGAGCAGAGGAAGAAAGAGGAGGAGGAGCGCGAGCGGGAGACGTGACAACAGCTGCAGGAGGGGCAGCAGCAGCCGTAGCAGGAAGAAGAAGAGGAGGAGCGGCGGCCAGGGGGACCCCTGCTCGAGGTGCTGTTGGAGCAAGACCGGCAGCAGGAGCTGCGGGAGCTCCAAAAGCAGGAGCAGCAGAGGAGCCAGCAATTGGGGGAACTGCTCTAGCCGCCTCCTCACAATCTGCCCCAGTCAGTGTCGCCGATGCCACAAGAGCCTGAAACCGGGGAGGAGGTTCTGCCTGTCTATGGTCCACCGACCCCGGCGTGGCTCCGTCCGGGAGTGCCCACCTCGATTCCAGCTGAGTCAGGACGGGCGGACGGCGTGGTGGCGCTCGCCTGTATGATGCGCACCCCCGTCGACCCCCAGTCAGAGATTAAAAGGACGATCTATGGCATCGACGGGATCGCTCCCGGGTTCCTTCGAGCGCGTCGGTCGTGGGAGGACCGTATTCCCACCGAGGAAGACGAGGCTGGGACGTCGAGCGGCGGCGGTGCTAGTGAAACGGGAACTTGGAAGACGGTGGATGACGACGGGAGGTTCCCCTCCCTCGTCGACCTGTTATTGCGCCACGGGGGGTCACTCGAGACCGTCGAGGAGCTTATCCGGGGCGTCAAGGCGCGCGCCGATCAGGAGATGGAGAACTGGTGCCCCGACCGGATCCGCATTCGGGCCTCCACCGATCCGTCCGAGCCCAACATCTTTTTGGATGATCGGAAGGAGGCCGAAAAGTGGAAACACCTCGAGGAGCTCCGCCTCTGGATGAAGCACGTGGTGGGGCTCTTGTCTGACGTCGTGCACAACGGGCTTGGTCCGGCCTACTTTGTAAGTGTCTTTGGGATCTTAGTTGCTATAGGGCATTTTGGTTATGTATTCTTACTATCTAACTGCTGGCTCGCAGGATCTGAAAGAGACCTCCCGTATCAAGTTGAGCTTCATCCACGAGACGAGAGGCAGCTGGGAGCAACTCCCCATTCTCAAGTACCAACTCCTGGAGTCACAGGAGAAGCTCCTCAAGGCCTACAAGGAGCTTTTGGTGCTTGAGGAGGAGAAGAAGGAGAGGGAGGCTGCTCTGGCTGAGGCTCGAGAGACCTCGAGGAAGGCGGTGGAAGAGGCCGTGCTGCTAAGGGAGCAGGCCATGATGGTCGAGGAGGCTGCGTCCAAGGCCCGGGACGAGGCCTTGTCTTACAAGAATGCAGCCGCTGACCTAGACAAGGAGAAGGGCCTCCTCAAGACTGACCTTGCCTCCGCCCGGGAATCCTTCCAAAGGATGAAGGTGGAGTGCGTGAATGGCGAGATTGCCCGGAGCGCCGCGAAGGAGGCCAAAAAGAAGGCTCTTGAGGATCTCGAGGCGGAGCGGACTCGATCTCGCAGCCTCTCTGATGACATCGACCGTCTGAAGAGAGCGCTGCTGGAGAAAGATGGAGCCATCGCGCAGGCCGGCAAGGTGATCGAGGACCTACGCGTCACCAACACCGAGCTGGTACGCTCCAACAAGGAGATCGAGAGGGCCAACACCAACCTGGTCGGCGAGAATACGGCTCTAGAGGAGAGGATTTGAGGTATGTTTCCACTCTCGAGTTTCTTTTCCGAGGTGTGGTTTGTGTTATCTAATTTCTCCGTGTCAGTCCTTGTAAGGCTTAAAGATGAGCTACTTGCCACTCAAGTCGAGACCCGCTCTGCCAAGGCTCAGCTTGAGGGGGAGGTCGCTTTGAACCGTCGACTGCGGACGGCGATAAATGATCTCTCAGCCTCTTGGGAGCTCGAACCCGCGGACGAGTCGAGGGAGGAGGCTCGAGGCGACGCACTGGTCGACCAGTTATGCTATCTAGGTGCTACACTGAGGGACCAGGTGCGGGACGCCCTTCATACCGGGGTAAAGCGGGCAATGGCAGTTGTCTGCTCAGGCTTTTCCTACGATATGGAGGTGGTGTCCCACGGCTTCGTCACCGATATCTCTAAGACCGACGCGGAGAATGAGGAGAGGCTCCATGCCTTGATCGACGACACGGAGGCTCCTGGGGAAAGGCTGGCGAAGCTGTTCGAGCCGGAAGTACTTCCCCCAAGACTTGCTCGGGAGCGGATGATGGTGGTGAGGGCCGAGACGCAGACTGAGGCCTGCGAGCCTACTCTGGGTGCTGAGGCCCCTTGTACAGTACTTTATTATTCTGTCTTAAGTGATACTGTGTTTTTAATTGGTTTATAAGATCTGTGAATATTTGCTTGTCTTTCCGCTTGAGGTTCCTTCGTTTCCTTTTCTTCCTATATCTGTATTCCCCGCTTGGTCTTTTGTTAAAGCGACCCCGGTTGCCTCGAGGGTGAGGGAGCGAGTAGAGTTTCCATAGCCTGGGGGCGTAGGAGTTCTCAGGCTAGTTGTCTCTCGGCCATTAAGGGGCTCGAGGTGCCTCTACTACTCGACCATGCGAGGTTTACTAATAGGAGCGAAAGAATTACTTGTTTTTTTTGACACATGGGGGGGGGCACCCCCTGCTAGCCCCCGAGGGGGTATCGACTGTGATGGGTCATAGTTGGTACTCCCTTCTAACGTTGAAATTTCGATCAACGAAAAAAGTAAATTACTCGAGGGAAAGATCTTATCCATTCATGCATTCATTCATAATGTCTCGGTACAGAATGTACATGGGAACATAAAGCTTTAAATCCGGCCGTCAAAAGCTTGTGGATCTCCTTGTCAATGATCTTGTGTTTCTCCTCGTCGAAGCGACGCAACCGTTGTTTCACTGGCTTGGAACCGGCTCGAATTTCCAAGGAGTGCTCGGCGACTTCCCTCGGTATGCCTGGCTTGTCCAAGGGACTCCACGCAAACATGTCGGCGTTTGCATGGAGAAAGTTGACGAGCACGGCTTCCTATTTGGGGTCGAGGTCGGCGCTGATCGTCAGCACCTTGCCGTCGGAGCCGTTGGGGTTGAGTGGGATCTTCTTTGTCCCTTCTGCCGGCTCGAAGCTGCCCGCGTGATGCTTGGGCTCTAGAGCCTCTGCGACCAGGGCCTCGAGCTTCGAGGCGAGCTCGGTGGAACTTTTGACAGCTTCCCCATACTCGACGCATTCGACGTCGCACTCGTACGCGTGCTCGTAGGAGGAGCTGACGGTGATGATGCCCTTGGGTCCGGGCATCTTTAGCTTCAAGTAGGTGTAGTTGGGGATAGCCATAAACTTGGCGTAACCCGGGCGCCCAATGATGGCGTGGTACGTGCCTCGGAACCCCACCACCTCAAAGGTGAGGGTCTCCTTTCTGAAATTGGCCGCCGTGCCAAAGCAGACCGGCAGGTCGATTCGACCTACCGGCAATGCCTTCTTTCCAGGTACGACACCATGGAAGCCGTCGACGCTTGGTTGGAGCTGCGCCCTGTTGATGCCGAGAAGGTCGAGGGTCTCGAGGTAGATGATGTCCAGGCTGCTGCTGCCGTCCATCAGCACCTTCGAGAGTCTGGTGTTGACCATGATGGGGTCGACGACGAGCGGGTAGACGCCAGAGGCGACTACCTTGTCGGGGTGGTCGTCTCGATCAAAGGTGATGGGGATGCTTGACCAGTTGAGGTACTGGGGCACTACCATCCTTGCCGCAAAGACCTCGCGGCGCTCCCTCTTACGCTGCCTTGCGGTTAGCTGCGTCGAGGGTCCACTGTAGATCATGTAGCAGTCATGGACGGCTGGGAAACCGTCGTCTTTGTCGTCTCCCTGTTCGTCGTTCTTTTCTTTCTGCTGGTCGTCACGGGCGTCCTTGAACCCCAGGCTGTCGAAGTGCTTCTTCAGCATACGGCAGTCCTCGAGCTTGTGATTTGCCCCTCCCTTATGGTAAGGGCACGGCTCCTTTAGCATCTTGTCGAAGATAGCCCCCTCTGGGGGTCCTCGAGGCCTCTTGCGCTCCATGGCGGCGACGAGATCGTCATCGAAGTCCTCCCGCTGGAACGGTCGTGTTTTCTTCTACTTTTTGTTCTTCTTGGGTCCTCGACTGGGGCCCTCATCATCATCGGCAGACGGCTTGCCTTTCCTTCCTTCGCAGCTGAAGAAGGCGCCGACCGCTTTTCCCCTACAGCGTAGTTTGCCACTACGTCCATCAGCTCGTCGACGGTCTGAGGGTGATTCTGGCCTAATTCCTGCACCAAGTCTCGACTGGTGGTGCCAGATACAAAGGCCAGGATGACATCATGGTCGGGGATGTGTGGCAGCTCGGTGCGCTGCTTCGAGAAGCTTCGAGCATACTCTCGGAGAGTTTCTCCTGACTTCTGCTTGCATTTGGTGTGGTCCCACGAGTTGCCGGGCCGTATGTAGGTTCCTTTGAAGTTGCCCTCGAACACCCTGACCAAATCGACCCAATCGTGGATCTGGTTGGCCGGGAGCTCCTCGAGCCATCTACGGGCGGTGTCGGAGAGGAAAAGTGGTAGCTGTCGGATGATGGCTCGATCGTCCCCTCGAGCGCCTCCCAGCTGACAGGCTAACCTAAAGTCTGCTAGCCACAAATCGGGCTTGGTCTCGCCGTTGTATTTTGCGATGCTAGTCGGGGGTCGAATCGGGCTGGGCAGCGGCGTGATGCGGATTGCTCTGCTGAACACCCGAGGGCCCGGTGGTTCTGGGGCCATCCGGTCCTCGTCGCTGTCGTACCTCCCACCGCGGTGGGCGCTGTAACCGTGCTCTTCTGCGTCCCCATACCGACTGCGACGATTCTCGTCGATGTCACGCCGTGCGTCATGTCGCCGTTGGTTGTCGACGGGGTTGTGGAGGACGAGTGCTGTCTTTTTTCCTCGAGGGGGCGGCTGTTGATGGACCGACACCTTCTTTTCATTCTAGGCTGGCTCATCACACTTCTCTGTGGCTGCTCCTCGACGTCGAGAGGCTGAGCTCTTGGCCTGCTGAACTACCGCCACCTGGAGCAGAGTCTGCACCTCGTCTCGAATGCGTCGCGCTTGGGAGTTCGATGGTTCAGGCATATTATGCAGCAGCTTTGTCGCCGCCACGACGTTCTGGCCTGCTCGAGGGAAACGACCCACGGGCTGCTCAGGCTCTCCTTCTCCGACGATCTGCCAATGTACCTCTCAAGCCCGTCTGCGGACACTTCCGCCAGGCAGGTAAGGCTGGTCTTGCTCGAGGATCTATTCAAGCAGAACAAGGCACGTGTGATCCTCGTCGAGCTTCGCTTTGAGCTCTCGTAGCTGCGCAAGTTGCGCGGCTCTGTCTTCTTGTGGTGGGGGGTCGGCCTGTCCGTCATTCCTAGGCGTCGTGGGGTCCTCCCTTGCTGTAGGGACTCGACCGCCTGCAACAGCGTCCTGGGTCTCGTCGGTGGTTTCCATCGCCCCGTCGATGTTGAAGCATTCCCTAGTAGGGTCGTAGCTGTCGGACTCAGAGTCGGAGTCCGGCTTGGTGGCATAGAAGCATCCACGTCCCTCCTCCAGCAGCCGTTGCCTGAGGGAGGTGATCGTGTATCGCCCAGGTCCTAAGCGGCGGAGGCCTCGTACCTGAGAGAAATCTGGAAGCCCAAACGTCTGTTGCCGTGCTCCGTCGTCGCGTGGGAGGACCATTGGTCTTTCCATGTACGTTTAGGCGTTTGGACATATCGTCCTGGCGAGTGACGCTGCGGCATTGTCCAGACCGAACGGCAGCGCTCTTCTCGGGGCGAACAGCCCGTGTGGAAGCAGCGTCGTGGCAGGCGAGAGTGCGCAAGACGCGCTGTCTCCCGTCATGGTCGTGCGATCATCGTGGCATCGGGCCGTCGTGCCCGCAGTTTCGGCGCGCGGGGCTGTCGGCTCCTGGATCACCTCCCGCCTGGCGCGAACTGGCGATCGTGATGAGGCAGAGGGGTGATGGTGGTGCTGTCCACGCCTCTTCTTGGGCGGGGAGGCGTGGTGGCGAGGACGTCTCGGAGCCCTCAGTCGTGCTGGTGCAACGCGAGCTCCTCCCGGTCCTTTGACCGAGAGCAGGATCATGTCATAGCCAAAGCCGGTGGACATGAACTCGAGGCTCCCGAACCAAATCACCGTGGAGCGTGGAATGGGCGAAACGAGAGTGGCCATCTGAAAAGGAATGGGAAATCGGTGAAAAAACACGCAGGACCCCTACCTGGCGCGCCAACTGTCGGTGTTTTCCCCCCGGGGGTCACACCAACGAGTGAAACTTGTATGCGTGCTCCCTTTTCTAGATGGTGATGCAAAAAGACACAAATATTTATCCTGGTTCGGGCAAGAGAATGCCCTACGTCCAGCGGGGGGGAGAGTGTTTGTATTATTCTGCACCTAAGTGCTTGTACAGGGGTGAATACAAGCGTGGTATGAACTATGGTGGAGTGAGATTGCTCTCCTATGTATGACTTGTGTTGTTTCTGGTTCGCTCCCGGGCCTCCCCTTTTATTGTTCCAAGGAGAGGTCTAGGGTACATGTATAAGTGACAGAGTAGGGATCGATAGAGGTATGGCGTGCTGACCTACTCGAGGCTACCGTACCGGCGTGGCCTCAAGCCGTCCCGTCTTGGTGCCTTGATGATGATTACGCGTGCCCCTGAATCCCGCTTCTGTGCGCCGTCCTAGACTGACTTATGTGTTGTGTTCTTGTACGTCGCGGTAGCAGCTACGTCGAAGTGGTTGAAGTGCCGTCATTCGACGCCCGACCCTTCCCCAGGAAGGAGAAATGCCTACTCGAGGGTCAGGCACCATGTACGCCTTGCTGGCCAGAGCGCTGACCTTGGACGTCTCGAGGGGGTCCTAATTTGACATTCCGACCCGTTCCCCGCGCCCTGCCACGTTCTGGCTTGTTTAGAGGGGAAGGCTGCAAAAAGAACGACGGGATGGATGCATGTTCCCTATCACGCTTCCCGTGACTGACGGGTTAGGTGAGAATGCGGCAGGTGCATTAAATGCCCTGGTCCCCGTGCCCGTGTCAGGCGGCGGGTAGTGTTGTCACGCTCGAGGCCCCCTGATTCGTACGAGCCTGTTTCCGTATTCGACGGTAGCCGGCACTCGAGCCCGGGCCGATTCGCTGGACGCTCTTTCCGTGTTCGAGACTATGGTCGTCGAGGACCGTGCACACAACTAGGCATCGAGTTGGATGCCTCGACTTGTATACGGATACTCTCGATATGCACATCAGTTTGGGTACCCCTTACTGATATCCTCGACAGTAGTGGACTCTGAGCGACCATGTTGTCTCTTTCACAAGCATGGGTAAACCTAACATAAGCCTGTCCTAGGGAGCAGGGGGTATGGCACTAGGGACTATCCTATGCCGAAGCAAACAATCCCTAACTATGTTCCTACTTGGGTGAAGATGAGTGCATTACCCAGTAGAGTATCAAAAGTGATGATGGCGAGGTCTTCATTGGCTGCAACCGGTCTAACTAGTGCCACCGCTCTACACATGTACTCTCTATTTGGCACATCTACCCACTGGAAGGAGTCGGGGATGAATGGCCGAGGGTGGATGTGCTGGTACACCATGGTCGTCGGCGTCGCCTCCTCGGTGACTCCGGCGAGAAGAGTGCACTATAGCAGTGGAATGGGGTTTTCTAGAGGCGAGAGTGGAGTAATAGCGTTTGGTACGGAGGAAGGTGAAGGGTCAGGTGGAGTTAGAAAGGGGGGTTAGCCATCGGGTGTTGATGGGGTACAGTGCTGCGCCTCAGATGCTCTAGGGGTGCCTTTACCTTAGCGGCCCATGCGGAATTCACGGAGAGAGTGCCCTCTCCCCAAGACTGAAGCAGAGGTATGAGGGAGTTGGGATGATGACCTAGTAGTCACAGCCCCAGCAGGTTTCCGTGTTTTACTAAGAGCAGTAACATGCCGCCTGTTACTGTGCATGGTAGAATTGGGTTGGTGAAAGCCCTAGTTTGGTTTTGGATAATTGATGAAACCCTAAGTACTAACCTCTATACTAAGTGCGTGTAGACTTAATAAGGTTCGTACATGCCAAGTGATGGAGCAACTGATGATCATGGTGTGATGATGGTGATGACCACAAGATGATCAAGTGCTCAACTTGGAAAAGAAGAAAGAGAAAAACAAAACCCTATGGAGATTAACGCAAAGGTATTGCTTAGGGTTTTGGTTTTGGTGATCAAGACACCATAGAGGGTGTGATCACATTTAGGATAGATAGCCGTACTATAAAGAGGGGAATTCTTTGGTTAAGCGGTTATCAAGTGC
>Ga0182004_10005688_pt1 | contig 10140 bp, 4 predicted proteins | sample Sormic07211540_1_FD_120479 | JGI IMG/M metagenome (GOLD analysis project Ga0182004, IMG submission 120479) | Endophyte microbial communities from Sorghum bicolor roots, Mead, Nebraska, USA - 072115-40_1 MetaG | ecosystem: Host-associated > Plants > Roots > Unclassified | place: USA: Nebraska...
ACCCGCGTGGCGTCGGTGGCCATGAGGCGCTACAAGGCCCTGTTCAAGAAGCACGACGAAGCGCGCTTCGACAAGTACCTCGAGGACGTTGAGGCTGGCAAGGCCAAGATCGCGGCTGGCGCGGTCCTGCCCCACGAGATCGCCGCCGCCGCGTTTCGTGGCCAGGCCGACGACGTGTCGGAGCTGCAGTGGCGCCGGATGGTGGAGGACCTCCGCAAGAAGGGGTCTCTGAGCAACTGCATCGCAGTCTGCGACGTTTCCGGGAGCATGAACGGCACGCCGATGGAGGTGTGCGTGGCGCTGGGTCTGCTCATCTCTGAGCTCAGCGAGAAGCCATGGGCGGGCAGGGTGATCACGTTCAGCACGACTCCCCAGATCCACAAGATTGAGGGCAAGACCCTCGTCGAGAAGATGAGCTTCATCGAGCGCATGGATTGGGACATGAGCACCAACTTCCAGGCGGTCTTCGACCGCATCCTACGCACGGCGGTGGACGGTCGGCTGCCCAAGGAGAAGATGATCAGGACCGTCTTCGTGTTCAGCGACATGGAGTTCGACGAGGCGTCTGCTCGTCCTTGGGAGACGGACTACCAGGCCATCTGCCGCAAGTTCAATGGCGCCGGGTACGGCGACGCGGTGCCTCAGATCGTGTTCTGGAACCTGAGGGACTCAAAGTCGACGCCAGTGACGTCAACGCAGCCCGGAGTCGCGATGGTGAGCGGCTTCTCCAAGAACTTGGTCAAGCTTTTCCTGCAGAATGGCGTGGTGAACTCGGAGGCCGTAATGAAGGCAGCCATCGCCGGTGAGGAGTACCAGAAGCTTGCTGTGTTTGATTGATCGGTTACGGGTCATTAGTTAGGAGTTCTGGCTGACGCATGTATGAATTCTGCGCTCAACCTGGACACATGGATAGATTGCTTTTGCTACCGAACAGCTTTGGGTTTCCCTTTTACATGTCAATATGAGTTAAAGTGCAGGCTTAATATGAGTTGAAGTGCAGGCTTGTTGGAGTGATATGATTAGTTAAAAATTACGAGAGAATGAATATGATTGGATAAAAAATTATTACGTAGAAACTATCCATATGACCATGATTTCTATATGCAGTGTCTATAAAAATTAATAGATATAAAAACTATATGTAATTTCTAGCATTGAGGCTGCCGTTAAACCGGAGCAGCTAGCCTTCCACAACTAACAAAACTGTGACTATGGGAAAAGCAATAGGGTACTAACAAAAAGGTTATTAAGTAGCATCACCAACTGTTTGACAAATGACTTCTCATCCATAATTTTTTTAGTAAAATAAGAAAAAACCCTGTCCTATAGTTTAACATATAAATTTTCCATATTTTCTAACTTGACATATCTCCCTGTCTAGCGCGCAAATATGTATGCGAGCTCCGTGTTTAGCATCGATCTTTCTCCTCATGCTCAACGGATGCTCAACGGAGCTCTTCGTTCGTTTAGCGAGACTCTTCGTTTGCTTAGTGAGGCTTGAGATTTTTAGAAACAAAATTTACCAAATTATTGAAGATGATATTTTTTTCCCTCTCCATATTATTCTGGGAGTTAGCAAACAAGATTTAGGAAACGAATTTTGCTAGAGATGCTCTAATAACAAGCGATCTACTCCTGGAGTCCTGCACAAGCAGAGCACCATAGGATGCATTTATTTGTGATTGTCTGAGATAAAATTGTGATGCTTGGACTTGCACCATTAAAAACACACTCATTCCCGTGATTCCAAATTTCCCAGGTCGCCACGGAAATTAGAGTATTAAGCCCTTTTTTCATCTCCTTATGTACGTCATTGATTGCCCGGTACCACCAATAACATTCCAACATGAAAAATTGCTAGTAGAAACCAGGCTGATGGAGCTCAACCCCAATCTCTGAAGAATAGTAAACAAGACCAAGTGAAGATGCAACAGATCAAAGTGCTGGCTGGACGCTCCTGCCTGATCGCAAAGAGGACAGGTCGCTGCATGAGGGACTCCTCTCTTTGCTAGATGATCACAGTTCAAACATCTGTTGTTGATTGCAAGCCAGATGAAGAACTTGCAGCTTTGAGGAGCCCAGCTCTGCCAAATTATTTTCCATGGAGCAAAGCGAATGGAGCCATGAAAGTAAGCATTATAGGCTGATTTGCTAGAATAAATACCAGACCTGGTGAGCTTCCATTGGTGCTGATCTTCAACACCCTCTTGCAGCAAGATATTATCAACCAAATCCCATAGCAGGAGATAGTGTCTCAGGACTGGGACAGAGAGTGTACATTTAATATCTGAGACCCATGGGGGGTTCTCCAAAGCCTGTGCTACTGTGTGCTGTTTTGACTCTCTTAGCAATTGTTTTTAACAGATTAGGTGCCATCTCAGAAACTGTATTTCCTCCCAACTACCTATCAGACCAGAACAGGATGTGTTCCCCATTACCAACTATGGATTCCGCCACAGCCTTGAAAAGGGCCTGAGCATTTTGAGGGATTTGAATAGATAATCCAGCCCAAGGCCAAGAACTATCTGTCTTGTCAAGCCAAAGCCACCTAATGCGGAGAGACCATCCTGAGTACTCCAGATCATGAACACCAAGCCCTCCATGTTGTCGTGGCATTTTGAGTCGAATCCAGGAAACCAGACAATTTCCACCATTCGCTTTTTCCTGACCGATTCATAGAGAATCTTTCCATTTTGGGAGGTTATCACTTATCAGCCACCTTGTCAACCAGTTTTAACCAATCCGCTTTGCTGGTTTTTTGGGTGCTCAAAGGAAGACCAAGTTAAGTGCAAGGAAAATCCTTGATTTCACAAGATAGAATGTTGGAAACCAGTACCCAATCATCATCTGAACATTGAGTTGGAGATACTGAGCTCTTGGCAATATTGGTCACTAATACAGAGACCTGACCAAAAAAAAATCCAGCAGCTCCTTGATGAGGTTAAGATCATTAGTGTTTGGCTGTAAAAACATGACAACATCATCAGCATAGACAGATACAGTGCTGCACACGCTCCATTGCAAGAGGTTGCAGAAATCCCAACTGAGTGCCCAGACATATGAGTGAATTCAGAACATCGATCGATAACCAATATAAACCGCAGGTGGCTAACTTGCGTCAGCCACATCATACTGGTACCTATCAAGGGCAGAAGTTAATCAGACTTTTACACTAACAAAATACACATAAAGGATGGTGGTGCATACATGAATCTTAAAAACAACAGAAGGTATTATAGATTATCTTTGGTTCTCAAGGAACTGAATTAAATTTTCCATTAAAATTTCAGTTAACCTAGTAGAAATTATGAGCCAGTCTTGCCATAACATTAACTTGGTTTGTTTGCTGCATCAGATTTTTATATACAAAGTAAAAAATGGGAACTCGCTTTTAAAAGAAAGAACAATATAGAGCGCACTATAATAATATAACTATGCATGGATAGTTGAAACATGATATAGATAGTAGCAGTCTACAAAAGAAAATGAGCTCAAGAATTAACATTAACCTCTGCTTCATTGGTGACCATGAATTGTATACTGAAATCCACTGGCACCTAGCCGAATCTTCTTTTTTACATGATCATCATCATCATTAAGCCACCTTATATGCTTCTGCCCTACTTGCAGGGTGAACGTGCCCACAAACAAGAATGCATAAGCAAACTATATCTAGATTTTAAAGGATCGTTTCACTTAAACTCGCCCATGAAGTATGTGATGCCTGAAAAAGAACCTTTTGGGTTCCATCAGTATTGATTGGTCTCATGGAAGTGTTTGGTCCAATTAAACTATCAAACAAAGAAATCAACTTGGAATAGTTTGGGTCTTCATCAAACTTCATGTTGACATCAGTCTCAGGAAACTGCTTGAAAGGCTGAGGATATATGTCGCAAAGGTGGAGAAAAAGATTAAAATATTAGACAGTATAAGATACCTGGTATCCCTGCCATGGCAACCTGCCAGAAAACTGCAGCAGCAGAAATAGCAGCGACAATGGAAAGGGATGCCTCTGTACATTTTTTCGACTACAAATGCAGAGCAACAATAAAGGAAACAGAAAGAAAACACAGAGTGCATGTTAAAGTGGGAAACAATGATGTAAGCAACCATGACAATGCTTTGTTTTCCATGGCTGAAAATAAAGAAAGGAGAATGATGAGAGGTGAAACAGAATTGTGGGAACAGGGAAGAAGCAGAAAACTACAATAGAGCAACAAAGCATGCACAAATCAATTAGCACCGCTATGCAGGTAAGGAGGGCAAATAAAAACATGAAAAATTTGAAGACAGGAATCTCCATAGGCAAAACAGTAAAAATAGCCAGGGAGAATCCTTCTTGTAAGGAATAAAAAAGAAAGAGATGAAGATCAGCCTGTCAGACACATTGCCTTCAGCTAGGGTACAAGAAGGCAGAGAGGGAGAAGGTGGGAAGGAAATGAGTAAAGAAAGAAGATGACATTTATGTAAGTAAGTAGGAACTATCAATCTCCGTAGACGAAGAAGTTAATCCTGCGCACAAAGACGAGAGCTATAAAATGCAACAGTCAAGAATATAAAATAAAGGAAAAGGAGAACACACTCACCTAGATATCAGAAGAGCGCGAACTCTAGCAAATGATTGAACCACTGTAAGCCAGTATATGCTTTGTTGACCGCCGACAGTAAAGAAGGTGGACATAGATGCAAGAAATATGAACCTAGTTGGACAAAATATCCCGTAGAGTGTATGAACGGTGGGTAAACAAGGACTGTTAAAACAGGAGCGCACGGTAGACAAAAATACGCTGACGTGGATGCCCTCAGATCGCGTGAACCTCAGCTGGTTTGTAGAGGGAAAAATGTCCTTAAGAAAGCAACGGAAGTTTTATTGGATTTCAGTGTTGCTGGTCACATTAAAAAAATGTTATTGCATCTAGTTTGTTGTCACTGAAACACAGTTGTATCTAAACAACAGGTATGGTTTATATATACATTACAGTTAAGATTAAGATATGTCTGCCTTACATTGCATTTATCAAGTATTACTTAGCTTTCCAATCTAAAATAACTACTACAACAATATTTTGACTACTACATTAGTAATGTATCATGATGTCTCTAGTGATTATGCCATTGCTTAAATTGATATATACTACCTCCGTCCCTAAATATCTGTCGTTGTTGGTGTGTGTGACATAAGTTTGACTCGATTTGTAGAAAATTTGCAATATTTGTATCTCCAAATAAATTTATTAAAAAAAAATAGATTCAAAGATCTTTCCAATGATACTAATTATGTACAATAATTATTTCTCGGGAAGCGCAAACGACAAATATTTAGGGACAGAGGGAGTAAACAATAATGATAATATCAATTCTGATGTTTCTACTTTGGTTTGGTTAATTTATTTATCTTAGTGCATATACATGCATCAGAGATTTGTGTTACAAAACCTTACATCAGAGAATGTTCGTGTTGTTAATAATAAAGCGCTCAGATCCAAAAGCTTATCCTTCGGCATTTTTCTTGCCAATCTAAGTTACGTCTGAGGCTAATAACTGACATAAAACCTTGAGACTGCTAAAAACAATTTAACAGACATAGTAATAATGAATATGGGTTTATGTTTCCACCTATCCTTATGCCATAAAATACAGAAGCTGATGAAATCTTCTATCAAAAAGATTGTCATGCTCTTCCGACCAAATGATATGACCTATATATGGAACTATGAGTCTTCAACATCCTGATGAACAGTTACTGCATATTGGAAAGATCAATATGTAGCAATGGAAATATCACTAAAAATGTTCAATGAATTCACCTGTCACCCAAGAATATCAAATTTTGTGTCAGAGCAAAACTGTAAATTGCTATACAATATTTGCCAGGAGTTTGTAAGCCAATGAAACAAAATCGAGCAAACAAAAACAAATATGGTACACAGTGAATTCTAGTGATATCATTTCACTAATTGTCTAAGTAAACGGTCATGTTTCATTTGGAGACACCACAGCAGCATCCACATTTGCATGAATAAAAGATCGGAAACCAGAGGGGCTAAACAGCTGACCTGATCCACTGCTGCTGGCTGACCTCTCAATCTCAGCCAGGTTTGCAACAACAGGGATTGGCCTCTCAGGAATAATCAAAGGACTTGGTACTGAATCAGCCTCGAGTATCTTCAGGGCCTGCTCCATTGTCGGTCTTGCATGCAGCTGGGGATGTGTGCAAAGCGCACCAACAAGCACATACTTCTCCATCACCTTAGTTGGACCAGGATCAACCATTCCCTCTTGGATCACCTCCGCTGTCCTCCCCCTTCGCACCAAAGACCAAGCCCAATCAGTGAGCACAAAGCTCTGTCCCTCACTGAGAGAAATGAACGCCTTCTTTCCACTCAGAAGCTCAAGAAGCACAACACCGAAGCTATACACATCGCTCTTCTCAGTCAATTGGCCGTAGAGTGCATACTCTGGGGCAACATAACCTAGTGTTCCGGCAACCCTTGTGCTCACATGCGTCATGCCCTCAGGCGCAAACTTGGCCAGTCCGAAATCAGCCACCTTGGCCTCAAACTCATCATCAAGTAAGATGTTGCTCGCTTTGATATCCCTGTGAATAATGGCTGGCTGTGCACCACGATGCAGGTATGACAGCCCTCTTGCCATACCAATGGCAATCCTCTGCCTCACCGGCCACGGCAACTGGCATTCTCCAGCACCGAACAGATGGTCATACAGGCTGCCATTGTGCATCAGGTCACAAACAATCATCCGCTGGTGGCCTTCCCTCTGTGTGGTGGCGATGCAGTACCCACGCAGCGCGACCAAGTTGACGTGGCGCACGCTGGCCACCACCTCCACCTCATGTGCAAAGGCGGCGTCCCCAGCCGCGGAGCAGTTCTTGAATCGCTTCACTGCCACCTCGGCACCGTCGCGCAGCACCCCCTTGTAGACATTCCCAAAGCCACCGTGGCCGATAATGCTCTTCCTGGCGAACCCATCGGTGGCAGCCTTGATATCGTCGTAGGTGAACTTGACGAGCGTGGTGCTGGCGCTGATGGACTCCATGGCCTGAGAGCGCTTGCTCCTGCTGTCTGCGGCCAGTGCAGCAGCGGCAGCTCGCGCCTGCCTCCGCCTCACGACGAAGCAGCATCCCACGGCTGCGGCGAGGAGCAGCACTGCCGCGAGGGAGCCGAACGCGACGCCGTAGACCCAGGGGGCGGTACCGGAGCTGTGGGACTGAGGCGGGTTCGCCTTGAGTAGAAAGAGGCAGTAGGCAGTGGCCGGGTCGGCGGGCCCGCGTGGGCTAGCCTCGGCGCCGGCGTAGATGGAGGGGTACTGCACGCACCCGGTGACGTTGTTATTCCCAGTGGCGTTCGGGAATCCAGCCAGGAGATAGGCCGCGGCAGCCTTGCTGAGCGCGGTGGTGCAGGCGGTGCAGTCGGGGACGGCGGAGAGGTCGCGGTCGCAGCTGGCGTCGATGTCCTGGCGCGAGGAGGGCGGGACGAGCGCGTCGAAATCGGCGACCGTGGAGACGTTGCCGCAGCCCGGGGAGGCGAGGACGGCGTCGAGGCCCGAGAGGCCGCAGCCTGACGCCGGGAGCGGGTAGGGGAGCGTGGCGCGGAGAGGGGACAGGCAGGAGGAGGCGTCGGGTGGGAGCACGAAGGATGATGTGGCCGCGAGGTGGAGCGAGAGGAGGAAGGCGACGGACTGCGTGGCGACCGCGCAGCGGGTGGCGTCGTCCGACGGCAGCGGCGGCGCGAGGAAGGGGAGCAGCGCGGTGAAGTTGAGCGCGCATTGCGGCGCCGGAGAGGGGGCGGCCGGTTGGGAGGCGAGCGGAGTGGGGCGGAGGAGGAGGAGGAGGGCGAAGAGGAGGAGGGGGAGGAGATGGGGGCGGCACATGGGAGGCGGAAGGGGGGGAGGATGATGAGGCCGGGAGGGAGGAAGGGAGCACATGGAGAAGAGTGGGTGGGGGCGGTTGGGGCGAGGGAGAGGGAAGGTCACGGGGGGTTGGTCGAGGAGAGGCCTCGAGGGAGAAGATGGATGAAGGATTCGCTGTTGACTGCTGTTGGCGGCCGTGGCCAGGGAAGAAGAAGGATAAGCTGCCCTGTCACGTTACTTTACTGTTCTAATGTTCTAATGGTCCAAGCATTTTCAAACCTCGCTATATATTCTTCTTCTACGTATAGTAGGAAAAAATAATGCCTTGTTTAGTTCGCAAAAAATTTTAAGATTTTCCGTCACATCGAATCTTTGGTCGTATATATGAAGCATTAAATATAAACAAAAATAAAAACTAATTGCACAGTTTACCTATAATTTGTGAGATGAATCTTTTGAACCTAGTTACTCTGCGATTGGACAATGTTTGTCAAATAAAAACGAAAGTACTACAGTAGGCAACAATCAAAATTTTTGCAAACTAAACGAGGCCTAAATCTGTACCGCGGTCAGACTGTTGTCAATGGTCTCAGAGTGAAATTAGTGTTGGTTGATTTATTGTAAAAGAAAAACATTGCTAGCTGATAGAAAAAGTAAGGCCGAAAAGAAAAGAGAAACAGGCTTGGTGGTAGAACCAGCCTATATTTGTTTTTTAAAAAGTTTTAGGTTTTGGTTCATCATTTTAAAAAATAAAACTAAACAATGTATAATTTTTTTTTAAAAAATAGTTATTATTTATTTTAGATTTTGGTCTTAAGAGACAAAAAAAAAGCTTCAAGAGGCTTTCGTAAGGGCAATAAATTCTGCATTGGCCTTGTTTAGTTCACCCTAAAATCAAAAAGTTTTCAAGATTCTTTGTCACATCAAATCTTGCGGCACATGCATAAAGCATTAAATAGATGAAAACAAAAATTAATTACACAGTTTAGCTGTAAAACGCGAGACGAATCTTTTGATCCTAATTAGTCCATGATTGTATAATATTTGTCACAAACAAACAAAAGTGCTAGAGTAGAGAAATTCAAAAAGTTTTCACATCTAGGCCTTGTTTAGTTTCCAAAAAATATCTAAAAAATTTCAAGATTCTCTATCACATCGAAACTTACCACACATGCATGAAGCATTAAATATATATGAAAACAAAAACTAATTACACAGTTTGCCTGTAATTTACGAGACAAATCTTTTAAGCCTAATTAGTTCATGATTAGACAATATTTATCAAATATAAACGAAAGTGTTACAGTACCCGAAACAAAAAAATTTACCAACTGAACAAGGCCTAAACATGACCTTGAAAATTTTGGCATTTTGTATTTCACCACTCCAAAGTAGTTGACATTTTACATTTTGGATTCTATGGGGACCTAGACACCCCCTAAGTACAGTCACAAAATCCAAAAACTTTTCAAGATTCTTCATCACATCAAATCTTGCGGCATATGAATGGAGCATTAAATTTAGATAAAAAAAACTAATTTCACAATTTGTCTATAATTTGCGAGGCGAATTTTTTTAGCCTAGTTATTCTATGGTTGGACAATAATTGTTAAATATAAACGAAAATGCTACTGTGTCAAAATTCCAAAATATTTTGGATCTAAACCAAGCCTAAGGTCTTGTTCAGTTGACAAGTTTTTTTTGTTTTGGGTACTGTAGTACTTTTGTTTGTATTTGATAAATATTATACAATTATGAACTAAATAGTCTTAAAAGATTCATCGTGCAAATTACAGATAAACTGTGTAATTAGTTTTTATTTTTCATCTATATTTAATGCTTAATGCATATGTCGTAAGATTCGATGTAACTGTGAATTTTAATTTTTTTGGGTACTTTTTGGAAATAAACAAGGCCTAAATATGTTGAGATTTGACATCACACAAACGCAGCCCACGGGACGACTAATGTTTTTTTCTTTTCAATATCACTTTGCCTGATAAGCAAAGCCACGTGATTCATATGATGATCAACAAATATGCGAAGACTGCAAGCACACTTCGCTGAACAGCGAAGTCTGAAAGAAACAAGGAGGAGTTATCTATCCACGACATGAAGACAAGCCATCAACAATAATCCTCGTCGTCTTTCATATTTGTAGAACATAAGAGTCGAATATTCATGACTCATTTGCACTGAGAAATATAAGGGTTGTATTCATTTAAGACGGGGCTATTTTAGGCTTGTGTATATAAGAATTATGAAGATTAG
>Ga0182004_10005689_pt1 | contig 10139 bp, 4 predicted proteins | sample Sormic07211540_1_FD_120479 | JGI IMG/M metagenome (GOLD analysis project Ga0182004, IMG submission 120479) | Endophyte microbial communities from Sorghum bicolor roots, Mead, Nebraska, USA - 072115-40_1 MetaG | ecosystem: Host-associated > Plants > Roots > Unclassified | place: USA: Nebraska...
ATATGGGTGCCCAGCCAAATATGGGGTCTGGAGTAGGGGCCCTGCTGGAGTAATGTTTTTAGCATGGGCACCCATATTTAGCTATTGGGGCTTGAGTAGGGGCCCTGCTGGAGTTGCTCTAACACCACTAATAAGCCAAGTTAAAATCTAGAGGTTATATCTCACCAGATATAACGAGGGAGAGGTCCGCATCAACCGCGGACGTGTGCGGTGGCGAACGACCTTGCTTATTAGGGGTCGTTCACCCTTGGCGGCGCAAGCATTCTCGACGATGTGGAACCTGTCGACACCGAGGCCTTGTTTAGATCTAAAAAGTTTTTGGATTTTAACATTGTAGCACTTTCGTTTTTATTTGATAAACATTGTCCAATCATGGAGTAAATAGACTTAAAAGATTTGTCTCGCGATATATAAATTAGTTTTTATTTTCTTCTATATTTAATGCTCCATGCATGTGCTGTAAGATTCGATGTGACGGGAAATTTTAAATTTTTTTTAATTTTTGGAGTATAAACAAGGCCCGAGGTGGGAACCCTCAGTCAGCTATCTTCATGTGTACTAACATTCTCATTTTGCAGCAAGGATGGAGGGAGTAACTAATAAATTCAATCCCTCCAGTTTCCTAAAAAAAAAGTTTTCTTCATCATTACACTACAGAGATTCAGACACACAGACTTTAACCTTTACCGCGTTAACTTTACCTTTATATTACCATCTACCAACAAAGAATCTGTTTATCGATGATGCGTGAAGTAGAGCACAACTAAAGCATGCAAAAGGAAGCACGCAAGGAATAATATTAGAGCAGCAAGTAATGCACACAGCTAGCTGTTTGCGTGCCGCGTGCGAGATTGCGGGAGTGCTGACAGAACCATATATATTTAGGGTTGTCGGTGGACTTCACAAACATTATACTGCTGACATATATCGTTCATCTTCGTTTCATGAGCACCTGCTGAGATTGATCGATTCATCGTCTTCATCTAACTTCAAGCATGCAGCATGGAATGCATTAATAAGTTACTGCAGAGAGGTAGATCATGTACGTGTTCAGCTATCTAGTCTAGCACTCTTAACTATCTGGACTGTTCTTCTTGACGCCGTGATCGATCAAGGTAATTATATATTGAGCAATATTATTGTAGCCTTCTTTCCACTCCAAATACGATTAATTCGTCCGTGCATTGACATAGTTACAGTATTATTCTGTATACTCCTTATCAACTCTAGCATTTAGGTGCTGTTTGGTTAGCATTTAGTAATTTGCCTGAGACTAGTGTGCTGGGGTTAGCATTTAGTAGTTTGCCTAATAATGTACTCTAATTTCCTCAATCTACATATTTATATATATGCACATGTACAGATTGATCTACTGGTGGAGCAGAATCTGGAGCTTCATCATGGACGGGCTCATGGCTCTGCTACATGCAAATGATATATAGATTTCTCAGAGATGAATCGAAGTCTGTAGTACGAGGCGGCAGATCCAGAAAGCATATGATCGATCTCATCAAAGGTGTTGAGCCCGGCCGTAGCTTGTAAATTGCAATCAATTAAGCAGTCTAAGACAACTAGCAGGCGACAGATCGATCGACTCATCATGCCGTTGCAGGTAAACTAAATTATTCATGCATATGCAGTACTTCTTCTTTTACAAAAATGGTCGCTACATATACTCGATCCCTCTATATTACTAATATTGTTTGCACATTAATTTGACGATACGATGTGCTAATTATATTTGTCTCCGTTACTGTTTTTTCTAATAATCGTGCCTCACCCTCTCCTATCCTATATTTCTCAATCGACTGGATTTGACTCTTCAATCTTGCTCCCTTAATTTCTCTTTGTCATTACTGTTGTTTACGTACGTTGCATTGCACAGTTTGGTTGTCCGATCGGGCTTAATTTTATAATAAAGGATAGTATATATTCAGCTTCATTTATCAATAAGTAGAATCAGATCAATTACTAAAATGTTCTGCCCGTTAACACACAAGCTGCAAATAATTTCATTTATAGCCAAATGGAAGGAAGGATAGAACGAGAGTAAAGTTTTGACTAAACAAGACCAATACGACTAATGGATAACCGCCCATTAAAAGCAAAGAAGTGTAAGGCCGACATCTCTAGATGTTGACCAGCTTGTGTCGGCTGTTCTTGCAGGTCATCATGTCATTGTAATCGTGCTCATTGCTAGAGCCAGTGTGTTCCCATGAAAAGAACTTGCAAAAAAAAATTTTGGTCTACATTTATAAAAAACCACCTAGTTTTTTATTATCCAAACTGCCCAACAAAGCATCGATGCTACTATTAATAACAATGCATTATATTTCTTACTAGCCAATTTTGACCATCTATTAAAAAGATCATCAATACTTCAAGGAGGCAAAATTTTAAAAAGTAAATGTACAACGCACCACAAAAATTTGACATAAAGACCATTGAAAAAAGGTGTTGAACAGTTTCTGTACAATGATAGAAGCAACACTCCTGTCACCATTCCAGTTACGCTTGGCTAGGTTGTTCTTGGTTAGAATCACACCTTTTTTTAAGTACCACAAAAATACTTGTATTTTCATAGGGACTTTTATACCCCAAACATCTTATGAAACAATTACCCCATTGTTAATTAACACAGCATACATGGATTTAATTGTAAAACTTCCGGATGCCTGAAGAGCCCAAACGAAAACATCCATTTCCTCCTCTAAGTTCAAATCGTGTAAAGAAGCTACAATTTTATGCCAATCCTTTAGTTCGCACCCACAAAATTTCGGCGAAAAGAAATATTTAGTGGAGATAAACTAAGAACTTGTCTTTAAAGGTCTCTTTGATGTTCATCAAGCTTTTCCATAAATGCAAGTTTGTTGGTTTTTTACTACAGCTCCCTACAATCTTATCTTTGATGTATTTGTTCCTCAAAAGTTCTTGCCACATGCCATTTTCTTCAACAATTTAAATAACCATTTACTTAACAAATACTTGTTTTGTAAGTACAAATTTTGTATGCCCAAACCGCCCTAAATTTTAGGTTGACATAAAATTTTCCATTTGGCTAATCTATACTTCCTGTGTTGGTAGTTTTGCCAGTAGAATCTTGATCTTAAGCAATCATTTTTTTTCTAATGATATCAGCGCATAAAGTACTGTATCATAGATTAAATCTAATTAACCATTTCAATATTTGTAGCGTACTAGCTAGTAGTGAAAATATACTACGAGTGTTATTAATTATTTTGACTCAAGTATAAATCTTTCTTTTTCTGAATTCATTGGCAAAGCAAGCATTCCTCTTCTCTCTTCAAAGCAAGCACGTACACGTGAGCCCACATTCTGTTGTTTATTTTATATAGGAGTCTCTCTCTTTTAGAGTAACTCCACTAGATTGAGTATCATGTTTCCCTAAAAATTTTCTATGGGGAAAACTGAAAAAGCAATATAGGAGTATCTCCTTAGAGTATCTCCATCACATTGAGTATCCTATTTCGCTTAAAATTTCCTATAAGGGATTGAAAAAGCTGAGAATTGCAAGTTATAGGAGAGTACCGCTGCAATGTGCGACCCATGTATCAATGACAAAGATATCTCCCTTTCTCCTTCCCTTAAAATTTCCTACAGGGGATTGAAAAGCTAAATTGAAAGTTATAGGAGAGTACCCCATGCAACAGTTGGAAGGGGCTCCATGTTGCGGAGTGTGGCGCATGCATGGCACGAGGCAAAGCTGTGGATGCCCGCTTGACACGCGGCGGTGGCTGCTCGCCTAGCCTGCACGGGTGTGTGGCATGGCTAGGACTGGCCTGCACGGATGCATGATGCGGCCGTGGCTACTGACCAGCCGGTCCATTGCTCGATGTTAGCTGCCAGCACCGACCTCTATGCGCAGCACGGTGGTGGTGCCCAGAGCTATGACGATAGGACGAATGTCGGTGATGGGAACAAGAGAAAAGGGGATTGAGAAAAACTAGAGTGGTGATTGGTCCCCTTCATTCCATGAGGGATTAAGGGAAGATTTTGAAGGATTGAGAAAAAAATTAGAAAAAAGGGGATTGTTAGAGCATGTTTTTTTGCTTCAATCTCCTTTATTGCTAGTTTTAAGAAAAGGGGATTAATTTGGTCAATTTGGTGCAGATGTTCATGTATCATTGGAATGCTAGGTCAGGTCATGCTATTAGTGAAGGAACCATGATTTTGGCACTATGTAATTTACACTACCTAAAACTTATGAACATACTAACAATTTGTGAAAATTATTTAAATCTATTGATGTTAATTAATTTTTATGTGGGAAACTAAAATAGTTTCATTTATATATTTTCTAAGATAGAGCTTTATAACATATAAAGTTTATGATGTTGCCTCTTAATTATAGCACTATAAACATTTCTCCATCTCTAACATAAGGCACGTAGTTTTGTATAGCTTCCATCTACAATAGAAGGCATATAGATTTGGACAATGCAATCTGATAAATGCATACCTTGAATAATAACCATATCCCACTACAATATTAACATCCATATAGTACCCAGATCCACCAGAAGTGTCACTTATTTACTAGTAATCAATATTGCAGGAGATTGCGATCAAAGCGAACAATATTGATGGTGCGGTGGAGGAGATAATTGGCTTTCTAGAGCATACAAGACAATGGGGTGTGATATATGTTGATGGCTGGCTTGGATCGGCACTGGGGGCATCTGCCATCCTCAATGCACTCGTCAAACAACTTAGATCACCATTATCAAGGACTGCTACTAGGAAAGCAGCAGGCTTGGATAAGATCATCCACATTGATTGCTCACTTTGGCAAAACAAGAGGTCCTTGCAAAAGGCAATTGCGAAGGAGTTAAGGCTTCCCCAGGAAGTCATGGCCTTCTTCGACCAGGGTGATGAGGAGGATGATTTTGATGGGATAGAGCAAGTTGCTAGAGGTGTGATTCCGCATGTCAAATGGGCAATCTTGAATGAACTTAGCAACTGTAAATTCCTTGTGGTCTTCCACAACGGGAGTGGCAACTATGTGGATCTATGGGAATGTGGTGTCCCTGTCATGGGTGTTATGAGCAAGAGGGTGTTGTGGGCCTCCCAAGGTAGGTTCTTGCTTCATCATAGTAGAACCCAGGAGGATGTGATATCAATGGAGGAGTTAGCTGGGTTGAGTGATGTGGCCATATGGGTTAGTCCACATATTTATATTAACAAGAATGCAATTATGAATGAGAATGATATCATATTGCACTTTCTACTAGCTGAGGCTGATGAAGTTGCTAGGTACAGTGGTGTCCCTGGACCTAACTCTAGCAAGATTGTCTTGGAATGCATCTTTTACAAGGTGTTAAGACGGAACTACAACATAGATTGGGGTATTCATGCAGCCAACTATTGGGTATGTGATGGAATCATAGAGGATGAGAATGATTATGGTAGACCAGCATGGGAGATTGGTGATGCTTTGCACAAGAACATAAACTTAGATTGGTCTATGAGTGTGATGGATGATTTATATAGAATATTACGTGACACAAATTGGAGGCATAGTGAACATTGGGTTTCACTCACTAGCCAAGATGAAGCAACAACTGAAGTCTCAAAATCCTTCTTTACTTTTGACAATATGATATTAGTTGGTGGCATGTTTGAGCAATCATACATGAGCAAGCTGCGTGTGTTACATCTCTCTCACTGCATCTTTAGCTATTCATCTCCTCCATTCCTAGGTTGTAGCAACCTAAGGTTCCTCCTGCTTGACCATTGCGAAGACAAGAAACTTGAACCACATGATGGTCAAAAGGAGGGTTGCAGCCAAGACATTAAAACATGCTTTCATACCTTGTGGGTACTAGAGCTAAGTTACACTAATTGGCATTGGCTGCTATCAAAAGAGATGTTGGATCTAATGGTTGAGCTTAGGGAGTTGAATGTAAAAGGAGCAAACAATATGAGTATGAGGTATCTACATCATTGTAGTGGCTCCAAAAGTAGTATCATCAAGCTCCGAGTGGTAGTGACTACAAAGTCAATTGAAGACGACGAGCTAGTTCAGTCAACTCAGGTGTTAACTAGATCATCTAATAAGGACTATGGCATAAATGGTGTTGGTGACAATAGAGATCAAGTTTCATCATTCCCAGACATATCAAGCTGGCATTTTCTTAAAAGTATCATCCTTGATGGTTGTGGTGAGTTGGAGGAAATTGGATACAATGCCTTGCCCCCATCTCTAGAGTCATTTAGCTTCACCAACAACATCGCCGCTACAAGGATAAAGAGCATCTGCTTCTCAAGATGTGCTAAATTGAAATCCATGTTGCTTACAGGATGGTTTGGTAGCCTTGTGGAGTTGGACATGTCTGACACATTAGTTAAAACCCTTGACCTTAGGGCAGTGAAAGCCCTAGGGCTCAGGAAAATCTTTCTTTTGGGATGTGAGAATCTCTATGCAATACTATGGCCATGGAAGGAAAACAAGAAGATAGAGCTGGAGGTATTGCTCATTGACACCACACATGTAACATGGGATAGGGAATATGCCTCCAAGAAGGAAGAGTCTACTAATGGTAATTTTACAAGTATAGAGTCATCGTTGGTTGCAGTGCATGGCAACGACAAATCATTGGCCTACTCAGATTCATATATTTCCTTGAGGGATCCAAGGCTTTTTCGGTCACTGCTGCGCATCAAACTTGCCAAATTCTTACATGTCAAGATTTCATCTATTGGTGGTCACAAAGGTGTCGCTCCAAGAGCTAATGATACTACTTGCAGCTATAATGAATTACCAGTGCCATTAACCATAAGCTTGCAAGAGACTAGTGGTAGTCTGTACAGCATGGATGATATCATTTCCACCTTCAAAGATAATTCTGATGAAACTATTGGTGCCAATGGAGGAGATGTCGTTGATATTGATATTGCTCCAACAGCGATCATGTGGATGTGGCCTTGCCCACCTATTCCTATGAATTCTAGTTGGGTCCACTGCTACATTAGCATACAAGATGAGACACCACCTGAACTGCATGTCGAAGGGTATACTACTAGTAATACTAGACAAGAAACTAGGATTACTTTGCCAAGTTTTGTGCATGAGAGAACCAAGATCCTACACTTGCACGACAGTTTATCCATCACTAGTATACCTGGTGCGGCACCTACTGGTATAGTAGATTTGAATTGGGATGAACTAGTATGGTGCCGAGTTGAGAGATGCCCCAGCTTAGAAGGATCTGTCTTCACTCCCCCTTCAATACGAGAGAATGAAAAGGACATATTCAAGTGCTTGGAGACGTTCTGGGCATCCCAGCTGCAAAATGTTCGCTATATATGGCACTGGGGCACAACATTCATTCTCCCAGGAGAAGATTCCTTCCATAATCTAACATTCTTACACCTGGAACACTGCCCCAGGCTAGTACATGTGCTCCCATTGTACATATCAAATGACAGTGGATGCTATAACTTGGAAACCCTCGAGATTGTATGTTGTTGTGAGCTCAAAGAGGTTTTCCCAACGGATACAGAAGTGCATGAACAAAAGCCTAGAGAATTCCCGAGGCTGAAGCGCATCCATTTGTATGAGCTACCCATGCTAGAGCACATCTACAGGCACCATATGTTGGCCCGTAACCTTGAGACTGTGAAGATTAGAGGCTGCTGGAGCCTCAAGCGTCTGCCGGCCGTTCGACGACCCCCTCGTCGTCGTCATAGACTAAGCACTGTGGCTGAGGCAGAATTGTTGGATAGCGTGGTGTCATTAGACGGCTTTGAATCCGACGAGGATAAGGCCCAATCGACACTGCCAACGGTGGACTGTGAGGAGGACTGGTGGAATGGCCTTGAGTGGAGTGGGGAAGAGTTTGGCCACCATCCTTGGCACTACAAGCCGTGCCACTCTGCATACCACAAGAGGACCCTGCTGAGAGCCTCTGTACTCAGGTGATGCATGACCCCCCATGACTCCCTCTTTCCTCCTAATATATACGTACTTCTTCCTTATTAATTATTCGTTGGTTTGAATTGTTGCATGCATGCATATGCATTATATTGACCCACGCTAGCTACCTTTTATTTTGTTTATATGGAACAAAACAGTTTGTTAATTGCCTAAACGATGTACAGTACTAGATCATGCATGCATCGCTGACGTATTATTTTCCTTCCTTATGTAGGTAGACAGGCAGTATGCAATATCCTCCCCGTACATGGATATCGATCATCAGCTGGGCATAGATCGATCATTGTTCGCCACAGGAGAAAGGGATGCTTGTATTACTCTGCTTCCTTCAAGTCTTACCTCTGTGTTCTCGCTTCTACACCTTCTGCCTGCATGCATATCGTATAACATGGATATGGATCATATCATGGATGGATGCTAGCTAGCTTGCATTGTGTGTGCTCAGCATCTTTTAATTAATATGCTGCCATGCGGCCATGGTTTCTGTTTTCTGTTTGGTTAATTTGGTGAGCTTGTGAGGAATATATATACATATATATATAAATATAAATAAGGAGCTCATCAGTACAGTACGCCATCAGCTTCAGCGGCAGGCATGAGCAGAGAAGGGAGTGGATGCATGCACACCACCTTGCTCTGATGAGATCCTACTTGGTGTTGTACCGTGCTATGCTCCCATGTAATGTAATGTGTGCTTTGAGTGTGCATCTATGCGTGAGATTTATATTTGCCAGCTACGGGATTGAGACATAATTATTTGTAATAAATAATAACTTGACAGCTATGTGTATGTATATATATGTAAAAACACGTGTGAATATTGGCTTTTTATATATGCATGGTCCATGTCATTGGAGAATCTATATGGTTTGCTTGTATCAGTAATTAAATTAAATATTAGGGTAAATAATGCACTCGATCAAATCGTACTAGAGATGCATGGTCCATGTCTATATGGTTTGCTTGTGTCAGTAATTAAATTAAATATTGTGTCAGTACCTTATTGTAGTATACATGCACCGATTAACACATGGATACTGACCCTCCGGTGCAAGTGCAACAACGGAATAAGCATGGGAAAGCTTCTTACTCTGCCGCATTTGCTAGAGATGCAGATGCTTAGAAACATTTCTTTCGATGAATTACAATGGCTCTCTCAGATTGTTTGGCTAGCAGCAGGTATTAGTTGGATTCCGATCTTGAAGGATGACAAAAATCATTGTTTTACATGAAAAAAAATCATAAAAATAGATTAGAATAACAATTCAAAAGCGACCAGTCAATCGATGTTAATTGATTTTACTTGAAGAAGGATCACTATAAATATTTCTAGAGCAGGTAGAGTAAGAATCAGAATCGGGAGGAACTGCTCTGGAGGTGGTTCTAGTCTCTAGTAAAAAAAGGAAAGGAAAATCACTGTAAATTTTCCTATCTCGAACTAGAATCACTACTGAATCAGCATCTTTTTTTTAACCTTTTGACAAGTTTGAAGAGGTCACACTCCCTTAGGGTGTCCCCAACAGTCAGCGACATCACCGGCTGATGTCCAACATGGAGAAGTACAGTTAAAAAGCAACTCGCTAGCGAGTTCTTCATCGCTTGTCATGCACAACTCAAAAAAAAAAAAAAATCGAACAGTCTACGCAGTTTAAGGCCAGTTTGGACCCTAAAAAAAAAGAAAATCCTTCATTTGGGCTTTCTTTGGGCCTTGTAACACAAACGGAAGCAAAAAAAGAGAACGCATCAGCTCGTCTGCCGTTGGATTGCACGCTGCGGCCGCGGGGCTTGCGCGATTAGGGTTTGGCCAGGCCGCCGCCGCCGCCCCTCCGCCTCTCTCCTCTCCGTCGCACGCGGCAGTCGCGCGACCCCCTCGTCACGGCGCCCATGGCCAAGCGCCCGCGCCACGCCGGCAACGGCGCCGGCCGCTCCCAGATGACGTCCTTAGAGTGGAAGCTCCACCGCCACATACTCAACGGCGGCCTAGCCCGCCGCGGCGCCTCCGCCGAGGACGTCGCCAACACCCTCCGCATCCACCACCCGGACCTCGGCCGCCACAAGCAAGGCCCCTTCCTCGCCTGCGTCCGCCGCGCTCTCGCCTCCATTCCCATCCCCTCCCCCTCCTCCCCTTCCTCCTCTGAATCCTCCTCCGACGACGAAGGCTCCTCGGCCTCCCGCCGCCGCC
>Ga0182004_10005690_pt1 | contig 10139 bp, 6 predicted proteins | sample Sormic07211540_1_FD_120479 | JGI IMG/M metagenome (GOLD analysis project Ga0182004, IMG submission 120479) | Endophyte microbial communities from Sorghum bicolor roots, Mead, Nebraska, USA - 072115-40_1 MetaG | ecosystem: Host-associated > Plants > Roots > Unclassified | place: USA: Nebraska...
CTGCCGCCGTCCTTCCGACCGCCACACTTCCTCCGCTTCACGCGCTCCTGCAGAAAGCCTCTCCAAGGGCCAAGGTGGCAAGGCCCTTCCTATCCACGCAACACCAGAGCAGCAGAACCCTAGATAAACCCTCTCGGGGGCTAAGCTCCGGCGGCGGCGATGGTGAGGGTCCCTCCCGGCGAGTGGGTCCCCCACGTCGAGGCCTACGTCGACGTCTCCCGCCCCGCCGCGCAACACGTACCGCTCTCTTTCCTCTCCTCTCCACCTCCCCTCTCTCCAGTTGCAGCTTTGGTTCAGCTAGCTTGTGCTTTGAGTAATTCGGCTTGTAGTGTCCGTAATATGAGGTTGATATTTTGGCTGCCGGAAGAAACTATTGGGTCATGTGCGCAATTTGATAGAACACCTTCAGTTTTAGATTCTGTGTAATCCTAGTGCAAAGAACTACTGTTTGGTTAATGCATGAGGTGAATCCGTGAATGTTGGTGCTTGCTAGATTAATTAGCTGGGGAAAAATGTTCCTTTCGCTTCGACTGATACCTGGTTTCATGTGTATCCTAATGCTGTAATGATGTGGTGTGCAACAGTCTGCAAGCGTGGATGCGCTTGCTGCCCTGGTGAACAAGGACAACTTGACCCTCTTCGATTTGGTATGCCCCAGCCCCCATGATATCATTTTGTAGTGTGATCCACCATACTGGGGAAAGCAGGTTGACTTTGTTCCGTTTATCCTTGGTGATTTTGTTCAGGTATCCAAGATGGATATGTATTTGACGACAACAGACCACATTGTCAGATCAAGAGGTTCGTTTATCTCTTTTCTCTGTTGTAGTTACCTTCCACGCTACGTTTATCATGATTTCTTAAGTGACGATCAAACAGTATAATTCAAAGTTTGAACCTTCTTTCTACTGCTAGTTGCCTATGGCTTGTATAATTCCTAAGTTCGTTAGGAGGTTATGGCCTATGGCTAGTTGCCATGCTTTAAGGTGCTATATAGTTGCTCCTACTGCTAGTTCCCTTTGAAGATGAACCATTCAAATGCTATCCTTTTTGTGAAGACTGTTGCAGTTCTTTCTATTCAAACAAATGCCAATCCTATACGACAATACAAGCACACAGGGGTGTGCATGCCCACATGCACATTGCCAGTACAAACTGAAAACAGCAAGGAAGCAAGCGCCACTTTATTGGATCAGTGATTGCATTTCCAGAATTTTGAATTTTGTTCTGAACTTACTGTTTCAATCTAACCTACTGAACTTATCTCTCTTTGCATCCGTTCCTGAATCCTGATAGATTTGAACTGAATATCATTAACCTGATACTGCTATATGCATGTTTTTTTTGTTTGCTGGTGATTTACTTTTAAGCTTTTATTTTACAGGAATACTGCTTCTGGGGGAAATATTGTCTCGAATTTCATTTAAATGTTTAGATGTCAATACAATTACAACATTGTCAGACTTCTTTATATCAAGATTGGTAAGTTTGACGCTTTGACTATGTGAATCATGATTATTTCCTCTCAAATACTTTCCTAGTAGAAGTTTTAAGTACGAAAAGGATGGAAGAGAAAGAAGTCCGAGTCATGGTTCTATTGAAGTATTTTCTGTAATCTGTATGGTTGCATTTTTCTTGAACAATAGGCTGACATGTTTGTATTTACACCTGGTATTAATTTAGTAAATGTTACCTTCTGTTCGTGCAATTTTCTTGTTACAATCATGAAGCAAGATGAAACCTAAGGAAACTAACTAGGGAAGGTAATGCATTTATATTTGTATAGGTTCTTGTTAGACCAAGGCCTTGTTTTATATAATTTAATAACAGCAGCAGCAACAATAACAAAACCTCTTTCTCCACATTAAGTTGGGTAGGCTGGAGATGAAACCTAACAAGGGCCAAATACAATGAGGATCTGAGGAGTAATTGGTGTTTGTTGTATAAATAATACCCTAAAACCTTGCATTCAACAACATATTCTTTTTCTCCCTTTCCAAGGAAAGTGTCATCGTTGTTTTAGTGTTATCTACCACTGACTGCAATCATCATCATCACATAAAAAAGCTGGCACTTTATTTGGTTTCTAAGTTATAATACTTGTGTTTCATTTGTATGAGTTCCGTTTCTTCACATCAAAAGTGTCAAAATTGTGGTTACGAAAGTTTGTGTTTAGAGCATTACGTGCAAGTGAGCCCCTCTCCTATTGTGTCCTATTTAGCATAGATGGAGAAACTTACATTAAATTAGTTTTCTACATAAGCAGGGTTTTGCATCTCAGTGAGATGCAACAAACCTAACTACAGCATTTATTTACTTAGCTGGTTGTTCATATATTGATGTGACTTCTTTGATTTCACGTCTCCGACCTACCTATCAGTTAGCTTGTTTTTTTTTTTAAAAAAAAAAGTTTAGGTGGCATATATATAAGCAATTTATCCAAGTCCTTTACCTGATTAAAAAAATGCATAGATGAGCTTGAGCTTTGGATCAGTTGTTGTATTTTGGTAATTTACCGTTTGGCCCTAGGTTAGACCAATAACCGAAGTTACTTGTGAAGTAGGGTGAGTGATGCAGTTACTGGTCAGGTGCAAAAGTCCTTAATTCTCTTGTCATTCTTGGTGCCTGAACTCTATGGAATCATTGGAATCGTTGCACCTTGCATGGCAGGAGCTTTGCTGCTTGCCGAAGAGGAGGTGCAGCTTTAGGGATTGACTGGGTTTTTTGAGGGTTTTCCCTCTTGAATGCCCTAGCTCATAGTGATTAGGCTTTTTTGTTTTTTTTTTGTCATTTATATTTCATCCACGGGTGTGTATGTTATTGAAGTGAAGCAAATTGGTTGCTTAAGATTGACAATGTGATAAGTGTCTATTCTTTACCATTTGGCACCAGTCCTTACCTTAGCAATACTCATGTATTCTTGTTTTATTTTTTCTGTATCAGTCAGATTGGCAAGCAATACGAGGAGCCCTTGTTGGTTGCCTGGCTCTATTGCATAGGAAACAAGGTGTTGGTTGTATCGTGATTGCTGATGTCAAAAGACTAGTTGAGTCTTTCTTACAGAATGTTCCAGTGCAGTCACTTGCAGCTGCTGACCGCAAGGTTGATTTGATTCTTCAGTGCAAAGATGATTAGATAGGTACATCTTAAAATCATTATTTGATACTGATGCCTTTTTCCATCTCTCTGTTTGAATCCAGCTGTGCTTTGAAATTCTGAGCTGCATACTGGATCGGTACCCAGAAGCTGTAAAACAAATGGTGTGGTGATTACTCTATATCTGAACAACACTGGATCATGAGTAGATTGGCAAAACATAATTGCTATCCTTACTGGAAAAAGAATACATTTATGAGTTCTGTCTGTTCATAAACTTTCTAGCTGAGTAGCATATTGGTCTCTACAATTTCTGTTCTCTTCTGTTAGATGTTTTAGGGGTGTTTTTATTTTAATTTTTTTTATCGATCTGTTATAGAACTTTGTGATCATATCTTTTTTGCATCCCCCCTCCTCTGCACCAGGATCTGATCTCCTTGTTTTTTAGTTACTAATTAGTGGTTAAGAAGAAACAGATTTAATGATATCACATACCCATAGACCCTGACCACCACCACCTCCATATGCTCAAGTGTGTATATGTATTTTCGTTAAATAGTAAGCACAGTATCCATTACCTTCACAGTGCTTGGATTTTTTTTTCAAATCACATATATCAATAGGACCATGTTTCTTTGATGTAATATAATTCTGGTTTACCTTAAATTGGACAAATACCTACCACGAAGCATAACCATGGGAATGGAAATTGGAAACTATTATAAAGCTTTTTTAGATAATGCTAATCATTTGAGAGAATTCTGGTCATCATCACATCTGAGCTCATGGGGATTTAGTTTTTGTCTCACTGCCAGTTCATTTGTAAATTTGTAGTTACTGTTCTTTAGATTTATGCAGAGGCTAAATGTAAACACAATCTTTTTGATATTTCTAGGATGGTGAACAGCTGTATGGGATCTGTGAAGCAATTGATGAAGAAAAGGATCCAGAGTGCTTGATGCTTTCTTTTCATGTAGTGGAAGTTGTCATGAAGCTGTTTCCAGATTCATCTGGTTTGGCAGCACAGTTTGCAGGGGATGTTTTTGAGATTCTGAGCAAGTATTTTCCTGTCTACTTCACACATGTATGCTAATTGACCAGTTTGCTTGTCAATCCATTTTCTTTGCTCTATCGTTCTGTTACTTAGTAGGTGATCTTTCTTTCTCCAAAGTGGGATCATGATTATGTGTATCATGTCTGTATGCAGGGAGTGGGTAATGGTTTGGATGCTACACGGGAAGACCTCTCTAGAGCATTGATGGTATGAATCTGTTATTTCACTTGATTTATTTATGATTTCAAGAAGGTTTCCTTTTTTATGATCTCAAGTTTTCAACTAAAGATATGCTTAACATTACTGAGCTCTCTCTAATGGAGGAGTTGTAGTTTTCTGTTACTAGGTGCTTTCATGTTTGTTGGTGAGTAAGGCTTGCATGTTAGTGCATCTTCTTGGCTAACAGTATGTTTGAATACGTGCAGCATGCTTTTTGTTCAACTCAATATTTTGAGCCTTTTGTCATCCCTTTGCTTCTTGATAAGCTTTCTTCTTCTCTTCCATTGGCAAAGGTAAGCAGCTCCACTTTCTGCATTGCTCCTACTTCATCAATTTACCGTAGTGAATGCCCTCAGTAATTTTGTAGTGCTCATCTTTTATCTTCTTTGCAGATTGATTCTTTAAAATATTTGGACAATTGCATTCGCTTCTATGGAGCTGATAGAATGGTTAGACATGCATCAGCTGTTTGGTACAAGTTGAAAGAAGTGATTTTTGACCTTTCTTCAGATCAGTTGCTAATATCAGAGGCTGTGAATTGTTTGAAGACTGCTATTATGTATACTGATTCTTCAGATAAAGATCTTTTTATTAATTTGATCTTGTTGGATGAGGATATTGTGAACAAGATTCGCTCTGTATCAAGTGTGGAGAAGTCCATATTGAGTTCATCAGAGGACCTGGCCCAACTGCATGCACTTGGAAGTGTTATTTCTATTCTTGCTGAATCATCTACATATTTCTGTACTAGAGTTCTTCAAGAGCACTTTGTTCACTTGGTAGATATTGTGGGAACCAAAGCTGACTATGAATCTCAGCAGTTGAATAATTGTAATGGATCATCTTCTGCTCCCGTCAACTATGGAGCACTCTATTTATCTGTTCAATTGCTTTCATCCTGTAGAGAAGTGGCTTATAAAGATTGTTCTTCGGTTAAATTAGCAAAGGAATCCTGGTGGCTTATCTTAGAGAAAAAGCTGGAGCAGTTGATCCATCTACTTCGATCCTTTTTTACTGTAACTTCTCGGTCTATGCAGCCACTGTTTAGACAAGAATATGTCTCTTGTGCTGGTAAGTTAACATCTTAACTATGAGTGTACCACAGGTACATTTTTGAGACATTGACCTGATTGGTGTCGTCACATTTCTGTACACTACATTGATGCATGCATGTCATATAGCTCCATGTCGCCAAAGTTACAAATTAACAAATACTAAATGCACATGGTGTCCAACTCTTTTCCAGTTTACCTATTTTGTGTTAGTGTTGTACTTATTGCATTCTGAATTAAGTTATATATTCTAATTCATTTAGTTCTTATAAATGGTTTGCAGTGAAGGGCTTGCTAACACTAGCAACATTCCCAGAACAGTGCTCGCCTCTGCCAGCAAATGCTTATGAGGATATTCTGCTTATGTTTACGTCAATAGTTATAAACAAGTTTGAAAATGTAGATCTGTGGAGATTGTCATTGAAAGCATTGACCAGCATTGGTTCATCTATTGCCGAGTTCCATGCTTCTGAAAGGGAAGTGGTTTACTACAGAACGGTTGTTGACAAGATTGTTCCTTTGGTTGAATCTTATGATACTTCAATGCCTCTGAGTCTAAGACTCGAAGCAAGTTATGAAGTTGGAACTGCTGGGTTGAACTATATGTTAAGAGTTGCGAAATCACTTGAAGTCGCTGTTGTCACGAATATTTCTGAATCTGAGGTCTGCTCGCCTTGTTGACTTCTTATCTCATGCAACTTTTCATTCGTATATAAGCAACTGAACAAAGTTTTTACTGATGATGCAGGCTAATGGAAGAATGGAATGTGCTGAACATGTGGCCCGTTTATTTGAGTGCTACTCTAGCCAGGTCCTTCCTTGGTATGACAACTTTGGTTTTTAGTATGTAATTCTGTGTCAAGAGAAGTCTACGGTCTAAAAAACCCTGCCTAGGATTGTGCAACTTAATTGTTAAAATATGTTCCAGAAACTTGGCCATTGAATAGTTGTGACAGGCTATCATGTTCTGTGATAGACTTCTCAAACATGGACTAGTCTAACACTCCAACTGATTGCTATTATTTTTATCGTAATATATTGTGGTAAGTGATCCATTCTCCCTGAGTAATAATTTCCTTTATTGCAGGTTATTAACTTCTGGTGGTGTCAATGAACTTGCATTGAGCTTCGCTCTGCGTCTATTGGATGAGACTAAGGATTTGACTGTGTTAGATAGAATCAGCTCACAGGTGAAGCTCTATCAAATTGAACATTTCTGTTAATTGAGTTATTAGGAGTGTCTTGTGTTTATGGTGGTACATCTTGCATGATGAAGTATTCTGCATGTAATGATGGCACTCTAATATCTCTTTTTCAGGGTCTCCTTGACTCACTAATGACTGGGATGAAGCTTTTAGTTGGAGTATGTACAGAGGAGCAACAATCACTTATCGTTCAGAAAGCATATAGCATAATATCTTCAATGCTCTCACTCCCAATGAAATTGATGACAGGCCGTCTTTTGGCTGTAGATGAGTTAGTTCCTTCACATTCTGTTCCGGAAACCGCTCTCATCAGCATGTTTTCGTCGATTATAGTAGGCCTTCGGCCTCAAACACCTGTACCAGATATGATGGTGATGATTAACCTCTTTACTGTCTTTCTACTAAATGGGAAAATCCCAGCTGCTTATGCATTAGCTTCTATTTTCAATAAATATCTACACAGTCCAGAGTTTTCACGCGAGAATCAGCTGGATAAAATACTTGATGATATTCTTGAGAGGTGTTTCTCAACTGTATTAGCCAACAGCTCCTCAAAGATATCCCACTCTTCTGCTGGCACTTCAGATGATGTTGATTCCTCAGATGTCTTCTCTGGAAACAAGCTTTCTAAGATTAATATCTTGTCTAGTTTGGCTTGGATTGGCAAAGGATTACTTATGAGAGGAGATGAGAAGGTGAAGGACATTTCAATGTTTCTTCTTAAGATTCTATGCTCAGATGAGATTTTGGCTAGTATTCCATTCCATCAGGAAGAACCTTATAGCGGCAATTCATCAGATACTTCTCTTGCAATATCTGCAGCTAGTGCATTCCATGTGATGATGAGTGATTCAGAAATGTGTCTAAATAAAAAATTTCATGCAAGAATAAAACCATTATACAAGCAGCGTTTCTTCTCAATACTGATGCCGATCTTCCTCTCTAAAATTAAAGAAACAACTGCAGTCACGACAAAGTAAGTATTGGCGTTCCTGTTATTTTATTCCTTTATATCTTTTACTGATTACTGCTTGCTTTTCCAGTCATATGCTTCACACAAACTATTCTTCTCCAGTGCATCATTGCTGTTCCCTTTTATATTATGCTTTTCTCCTTACCAGTATTCCTTTTGTAAGTTTGATGACATATTGAAATCTCTTTTGTTGTGGAATGATGATGAGGGGCTTACACGCATCTAGTTGTGGTTTGTTCTGTTTATAAAATACCAAATGACATTTGTATCTCTTGTATTAGACATGCGTTATGAACCTAGATCTGGGTGGCCCTAACCCAAGCAGCCTGGCATCAGCCAGCCAATAGGCGGCAGTCGGACCACAAGTGCAGTGATAGAAGGGGACTGCCCCTACCCTAACAGATTGATATATTCTTGCCTGATTAGATTGATACATTTCCTCATACAGAGAGGCTTACTTGACCCCTAAGCAAGAGATCCTTATCGCTAACTAACCCTAACCCTAATGGGTCACATTATCTAAGCCAGCACAATAGGCCTAGCCAACTGGCCATTTCACATGTTAGTGAAAGAAGTGACACAGTGACATCATTTCTGATACTCATACACTAGTTTAACAAAGAAACAGTGCTGGCAACCTAAAATGAACTGAATTGCCATGGCTTTAGAAGTGGTGCAATTCATTGTGTTATTCGTATCTTGGAAAGCATTGAGTCAAGAAAACCACATAGCATCATCTTCCTTGCACAATGTAAAAAAGAAGTAGCATCATTATGTGATATGGCAGGTTGTTATTGCTTGGTGGCTATTTATATGTTTTATTAGTTACGGATTTAAGAACTGCTTGTGTGTTGTTAGCTTGTCCAATTATAATCTCTTAAAATGATAGAAAGAATCCCTACAATTGCAGATTGGCAGTATACCGAGCTTTTGGGCATATCATTTCCAATGCTCCAGTACCAGCAGTTATAACAGAAGCACACCAGGTTACAGCTCTTTTTGATTATGATATACATACTTATGTCCATGTAGTATTAGCATTCACAGTCTAATTAACCTATTATTCCCCATCTTGCAGATTTTACTTGTGATGGTTGATAGCTTAGCTAAATTAAGTTTGGACATTGAGGACAAGGATCTGGTGTACAGTTTGTTACTTGTCTTCTCTGGAATGTTGATGGATGAAAAGGGTTGGATCATTTTTATTGCTTTATTTTTACATTCTCACCAACTTTTAGTTTATAGGATAATATAGGTTGTGCCCTCCAGATGGATAAATTGCTTTGTGATCTTTGATGTTGCCCTTCAAGTTCCTCATTTTGTTCTTTTCTTCTGCAAAATTTCATTGGTTTAATATTATTCTGATATTGATCTAATGCATTGTATTTGATCTTGTTATTAACTTCAGTTTTTTGCTAACCAGGCAAAGAATGCATTCTGGACAATATCCAAATCACAATCAGTGTTCTTACCGAACTTGTTTCCTACCCTCACATGATGGTGACCTCCTATCATTTTTATTAATCCATCTGTACTAATTGTCCTTTTGTTATATTTGTGAATTAATATGTTTAACAAGCTTTTTCCCCTTAGGTTGTGCGGGAGACAGCATTACAATGTTTAGTGGCCTTTTCTACGTTACCTCACTCAAAAATTTATCCTATGCGGCGTAAGGTTAGTTTTCTACGTGTATACCTTTTATTGGCAAAATATACATGCTATGACCACCGGGTAACTACAAGGTTGACCAAATATTGAAATCATTCCATGTTGTGGCTCATGGACCGTATTTGGGAAGACGTAAAGCTTCATGCTTCAGTTCTGAACTTTCAACTCGGAAAATAAATGAGATGCAGTATATCTCGTGACTAATTTGATATTGTTAAGTTTAGGGCATAACTCACAGAGAAGTTATTAGGGATTAAGGGCATCCTAGCATGGCTAACCGTCAGAGCAACTCCAAGAGCTTGGCTAAAATTAGTAGCCAAATTCCATTGTTTAGCTATTTTGTAAAATAGATAACTTCTTAAAAAAGAAGAGGTCCACAACAACCTTGTTATCTTATAAAATCAGATAGCTAGTGCTAGTGGTTGGCTATATATGGCCACCGAAATCAAGGGATAACCAGCTTTCTATTTTACAAAACCAAATAGTAATCTATTGGAGCATGTGTTTCTGCTATACAAGTTCTAAAATAGTCTCCACAACAAGAATAGCCAAGCTGTTGGAGTTGCTCTTACACTTACATCAATAACCAATTTGACTTTTTTTGGGAATAATAACCAATTTGCCCTTAGTAAAAAAGAACTGATCAGATTGATCTTTCATTCAGGTTGTACAAGCAGCAATCAAGGCTCTCGATGATAAGAAAAGAGCTGTTCGTCAAGCGGCTGTTAGATGTCGGCAAACATGGTGTGTACATTTTGCTGGCTACACATTTATAGATTTTGAAATAAACGATTTTTCCTTGCCTTATGAACATCCCTTCAACTTATGCAGGCAATCCTTTGCTTAAGGGAGTCTCGTTCCCAGTAGTGGTC
>Ga0182004_10005691_pt1 | contig 10138 bp, 4 predicted proteins | sample Sormic07211540_1_FD_120479 | JGI IMG/M metagenome (GOLD analysis project Ga0182004, IMG submission 120479) | Endophyte microbial communities from Sorghum bicolor roots, Mead, Nebraska, USA - 072115-40_1 MetaG | ecosystem: Host-associated > Plants > Roots > Unclassified | place: USA: Nebraska...
GACACCGCAATGAGTTTGTATTTCTAATGCAGAAGAGTCCCTAACATGTTGACCTGCATTCATTCATTCAGTTATGCCAACTGCTCTGCTCATCACCCAACTCTGAAGGCCGTATGCAGTACAGCAGCAGCATGCAGGATTACACATTGTTTGTTCAGAAATGCAAGAATCCAAAGCGGAAGGCTGTTGCCTGGAGCCCTCGAGCCCGGGAGACCATGCATGAACCAGGAGCACGGTTGGTTCAGCAGTGAGCTCATGGCCCATGGGAATAGTAAGTACACTAAAGGCAGGTTTCCCTTCCCTGCATGTGGGCTCATGCAATTGCATGAGGCACCGTACTGGGCCCAATTCATGAGATTTTGGGGCCTGCTCCATTTTGGATCGGATTGGATGGATTCAATGTGTATATGTTCCAGACCAGAGCACTACTACTGCTGCTAGCGAACATTTTGACTGGCATTCAGTTTTGCCACTGTGGAGTGCCCCCTGTCTGAAGAAACGTTTCTGAACATTCAGACTCAGTCATGCTGCATCAATACGCTCTAGCTTAGCTGGTGGGTGGATTCAACAAGAAAAAATCCAAGGCAAAGATTGTTCTTAAGGCACTAGTAGTATGGAATTAGCATCACTCTTTTCGCTAGTGCCAACAGCCTTAATTCATTCAGAAGATATATATGTCTGAGATCTCCATGCAGTTCAAATTTTCGAATGGTCGCTTATAACAATACAGTCTATTTCAGAGTTTTATTATTGGAGGATAGGATAGCAGGACGGCTGGGGTAGGTTCAGTGCTTCAGAAATATACATGTAAAGTGACCTATCAAAGTTAGAGTTTGTTTGGCTGCATCCGCATACACCCCAATCCACGTGTGTTAAACTAGATCGGAACGAAATTAGCTAGTTTTTTTTATCTCAATCCACCCAGTATATGTGGATTTAGGCTAGTACATACAGTATGCAGTCAACAAACAAGGTCTTACCCCCATTTAAATTCCGATGCACACATCGAATGCGACCAAGCAATGAGTAGGGTTGGTTGGTGGTGCGTCTGCGTTCGATCAATTGCTCCTTCCTTCCACACACACCTGTCGTCTCCTGTGGCCCTTGCCAAACACTGCTGCTGCCTGCCTGGAGCTCCTGAAAAAGCTTTCTTCGGTACAGTTCAGTTCAGACAGACGCATGATTCGGAACTGCCACGAGTAGTATTTATTTACTGTCATCCGTCATGGGGATAACAACAGCAATACTAATCTGAATGTTAATCCACTGCAAAAGGCAGCATCACGCCGTGAAGAGGATGAAATCATTTGGAGTGATCGCGGATAGCTTTGTTCTGTATAACAAAGTAGTAGGAGTACTTGCTTGTATACTCCATCCAGTTGTTGGGTAGAGTTTGGACAGCACAAAAGCATGCCGATGATATGACGCTGATCACTCGCTCACAGTCTCACACACAAGTGGAATGGTCAGTGTCACCAACTTTTTTTTTTCTGCCTGATCATGCTGTTGCCGGATGCGAGAACATTGGCGGCAGGTCGAAAAATCTCAGCTCCGGTTCCATGGGTAGTGAGGTGACTGTGACTCGACCATCCATCCATGGCTTGGATGATGAGAACCTGAAACTGCTCCGAAACAAGAGACATGAAATGAGTGACGGATTCAGCCGTTCAGGCACGCGCTCCTGTGAAAAGCTAGCGAGTAGGACCTCGACAATGCAATGGAGGTAGCAACGATGCATCATCTGCATCTCTGAACTGCATCGATGCGATGCGATGCGAGGAGGGATGACCGGATGAGAACGAACTACAGTCCTCATGTGAACAGTTAGAGCAGCAGCAGCCATGCTAGCGACGCATGCTTAATTTGCGGTAGGAGGACAACAGATTAGCCTGGACAAGGACTAGGATCATTGCGCAACCTACATACAGACGTGTTATGTCTGAAACTCTGAATGCATCCATGATTGGGCAAAGGCCGGTACGTACGTGCCAACACATGCGATGCTTCCTTGCGACCGCGACGGGGGAGATGGAGATGGGATGGGGATCTGATGCATCTCAAGAAGACGATGCGAAATCTAGCTAGTGCTGGAGATATCTTTTAATTTCTTGTTTTTGCAACCAAATGTTTATAAACGCCTGAATCTCACTGCTCAAACACACCCATTCTGCATAGTTAAAATGCCACCAAGGTTGCAGACTGCTTGGTTGGAAGGAATGAGAGGCGTCGACCATGTGCTTGTGGGCACAGCACCCGCAGCTCCGGCGGGTCTTTTTTGACCTCGTAACAGAAAAAGAGATTGGGGTGAGCCAAGGAAGCATCTCCAAGTCGAGATGCGAGCAAATTACAGTTGCTTTCACTTCACTCCAAAGCTTCGCTTGCTTAATTGTTCCCCTGCTGGCAGCTGGTCTCGGTCTCCTGCTGATCTACCAATCCTGGTGATCTGCAGCCAGACACCGCTCCACCAGCCATGGGCTTGCCACTCCTTGCAACATGCTGCAAGCATACGCCCTATGATCATGATGATAATCTTCATCAAATGCGAGATTATATGTTGCGATTAAGCTCGCCCTGTGATAATGATAATCAACAGTTGTTCAGAAGTATCGTCCTGTTCCTGTACAGTGCAAAGCAAGGAAAGGTGTTGCATTAACTGACAACATCCAAACGCACCTGAACTTCTTCCCTAGCTAGAGGGTGAAGTGCAATGCAGTACAACATATGAATGCTGGGGTGCTCACCTTAACATTAACACAAGTACAACAGGAACATTAACGAACTTGATTGCTCCAGAATCCTAGACTCCTAGCCCCCTAAATGGTTCTTCAATTCTAACAGCAAAATGGAGATTAGGAGGCTTGATATGTACATCCAGAACAGTGTCCTAAGAGGCTATGATGCATACCACACCAGAAATTCTGGGGCCTAGATTTCACACACACCCTACAGCCTACCTAAATGCAGATGGATAAACACAAGATATCTGAAATCTCACACCACCCTAATTAAGTGCAGAGACCTAAAACACCAGGCCCTAAGCTAGAAATATTCAAACATCCGAATTTCACCATTACAAGGAAACATAGGAATGAGAGAAACCAAGCGTGGCACAGCTCTCACATGCTGATGAGATCAGTAGTCGGCGAAGACTGCGAGATCGGTTGCGGCTGCTGCTCGTTAGTGGCTTCGTCATGTGGCGCTTCAACAGATCCATCTCCTGCTGGAGCATCAGACGGCGCCGCGGAACCATCATCATCAACGCTGGGAGGTTCATCTCCTTGCCTTGCAGCTGGCTTGGGAAGCTCACTGAGCATCTGCACCACCTCCCGCATCGTAGGCCGCTGCACGCTCTGCTCCTCGACACAGAGCAGCGCGACGTAGAAGACATGCATCACCTCGTGCACTGGCACGGTCGACAGCCTGGGGTCCATGATCTTGATCACCTGCTCCTTGTTTGCGTCCGTCATCGTCTTGACCCACTGGACAATGTCGACACCGTCCCCAAACTCCCCTACTGGCTTCTTTCCGGTGACAAGCTCAAGAAGCACGACACCAAAGCTGTAGACATCGCTCTTCTCATCGACCTTGAGGGTATATGCATACTCTGTAAATCCACAAGATAGCAATCCAATAAAGGTTTAGTTGATTTCAGGATTTCTTTACTCATGTAGATATAAAAAAAGATCTATATTTCTAATATTATCAGAACAAGGAAACAAACTTTAGCTACATAGCAGTAAGTAACCAGGTCCACAAAGGAATGCTATGTTTCATTAGCTGAACTGAAGAATAAACTAAAAGGGGCCAAGTAGTAACAGCTAGCAACACATTTAATCTGTAGACAACAAGAAAGACTTAAAATCAACAATTGTGAAGCAGAAGGATAAAAAAAAATACCTGGAGCAATATAGCCATAGGAGCCGGCAATGGCAGACATACACTGTGATGCGCCGGAGTCCTGCAAGAACTTGGCGAGCCCAAAATCAGCAACGTGTGCCTCAAAATCTGAATCAAGCAGGATGTTGTTTGATTTAACATCACGATGCAGGATTGGCGGTGAACAATCATGGTGGAGGTAGCTGAGCCCCTTGGCAGCCTCAACAGCGATTTTGTAACGAGTGTCCCAGTGGAGATGGCCACCTTTCTTGCCATGGAGTAGTTCCCCCAGGCTCCCATTGGGCATAAACTCGTACACAAGCAGATTTGTCTCATTGTTCGAGCAGAAGCCAAGCAATCTCACAATGTAGCGGTGCCGGATCCTCCCAAGAGTCTGAATCTCAGCAGAGAACCCATGGTCATGCGACGAGCCACGGCTCATCGACGAAAGCCGCTTCACTGCAACATGCTCACCATCTGGCATTGTCCCCTTGTACACAATCCCAGCTCCACCTTTGCCAATGATGTTCTCCTCCTTCAGACTATCTAGCACATCGTCGCAAGTGAATTCAAGGCGCTGGAACGCAGTGAGTCTCCACGCACGTGCCTCGCTGGCCTTCTTCAGTGACCGGGCCTTCCAGATTGCCATGGCAGCAAACGCAATGGAGCAGACAAGCAAGCCGAGGACGATGAGCAACTTGAAGGTATTGGACATGCCACCATGGGTGTGTGCACCATGGCCTGTGCCGGCGCCACCAGAATGGCATGGTCCAAGGTACGGCCCACACAGTCCCGGGTTGCCGACGAAGGACGTCGCATTGAAGTAGCTGAACTGCCCAGTCGCCGGCACAAGGCCAGACAGGTTGTTGTAGGAGAAGTCGACGGCCGTGAGGCTCTGCATTGCAGCAATGGTTGCCGGTATCTCTCCATCAAGGTGGTTCCGGGACAGGTTCAGGTAGTTGAGTATTCGCATGCCGGAGATGGCCGGCGGTATCTCCCCAGACAGGTTGTTCCGACTGAGGTCCAGGTAGGTGAGCAACCGGCACTTTCCAATCTCCGGCGGCATGCCGCCGTCCAGCGCATTGCCGCTCAGGTCAGCCTTAGACAACTGCTGCAGCCGGCCAATCTCCGGCGGCACTGCGCCGGTGAATGCATTCTGGTCGAGAAGCAATTTTTGCAAACCTGAGAAATTCCCAATGGACGCTGGCAGCGCGCCGGTGAGCTGGTTATTGGAGAGAGTGATGGCCCCCAGATTTGGCGCGCCGGTGCCGGCCACCGCCGGGAAGCCACCGGACAGGAGGTTGTCCTGCAGCTCAACCTGTGTCAGATTCGGCAGTTCGAAGAGGCCTTCCGGGATGGAGCCATTGAGGTAGTTCTCGCCGAGGCGGATGCGGGAGAGTGCCTCGCATTTCCCCAGAGATTCCGGAATTGAGCCGAAGAGGAAGTTGCCGAGCGCGATGAGCGTCTCCAGCTTGCCCCCGGCGCAGAGCTCCGGCGGGAGGGTGCCGGTGAGCCTGTTGGACGAGAGGTCGACCAGCTGGAGCCGTCCGTTGCGGCCGAGACGGCGCGGGATGCCGCCGGTGAAGTTGTTCTCCCAGAGTTGCAGCACCTCGAGGTTGGGCAGGTCGCCGACGAGCTCGGGGATGCTGCCCCTGAGCTTGTTGCGGAAGAGGTTGAGCAAAGTGAGGTTCTTGAGCGCGGCGAAGCTCGCTGGAATCTCGCCGGTGAGCCCGTTGTTGGACAGGTCGAGGGAGCTGAGGCTCCTGAGCCGGCCCAGCTCCGGCGGGATGGCGCCCGTGAGCCCGTTCACCTGCAAGAAGAGCGTGTCGAGGTTCTCGAGATTCCCGAGCTCCGGCGGAATCTCGCCGGAGAGCCCGCAGTTGGCGGCGTCGAGGCGGACGAGATCCGTCATGTTGCCGAACTCCGGCGGTATCCCGCTGGAGTAGCTGTTGTAGTAGCCAATGTAGAGCTCCCTGAGACTGGTGAGGCCGCCGAGCTCCGGAGGAATCTTCCCGGACAGCTCGTTCCCGGAAACGGCGAGGTACTGCAGCCTCCGCCACTGGCCGTACTCGGGCGGGATCTCGCCGGAGAAGAAGTTCCCCCCGAGGTGGAGGTGGCGGAGCATCGGCAACGCGACGACCACGAGCGGAAGCGGGCCGGTGAGGTTGTTGTTGTAGAGGTCGAGCACCCGGAGCGCGCGCAGGCGCGCGAACGGCGGCGGGAAGGTGCCGTTGAGCACGTTGTTGGAGAGGTTGAGGTGGGTGAGGGACTGCAGCCTGGACAGCGGCGCCGGGATGGGGCCCGAGAGCGCGTTCGCGGCGAGGTCGAGGCGCGCGAGGTGCGCCAGGCGGGACAGCGCGGCGGCGGGGACGGCGCCCGAGAGGTTCCGGCCGGAGAGGTCCAGCCCGATGACCGCGCCGCGCGCGTTGCACGTCACGCCGGACCACGCGCAGGGGCCGGTGCTAGTGGCGTTCGTCCAGGACGCCAGCGCGCCGGCCGGGTCCGACAGCGCCGCCTTCGCCGCCAGCAGCGCGTCCGCGTCCGCGCCCGCGCCGGCAGCGGCAGCCCCCGCCACCGCGGCGGCGGTGGCGAGGAGGACGAGGAGGAGGTGGTGGAGGCGCATCGGCATCGGGTTCGTTTCGAGGCTCCGTCTCCGCCGGGAGAGTGGAGACAAGGGAGTGAGGCCGCGCCGGCCGCGAGAAAAGGAGAGAGCTTTACGATAGGCTCGCTCGTCGGCTGGTCGTTCTTGGATGAAGCAGCACGCTGCGCACACTGACACACCTACTCAGTAGGCCGCTAGTGCGGCTATAAAAAAGCATGTGATTCCTTGTTGGATTTTCTAGAGGGAGAGAAGTGATCTTTTGAGAAACTTGTCTTTTCTTTGTTTTTTTAACAGAAAATTTATTCTTTTGAGTAGGAGTGCTTGTCTCTTGTTCGGTGATTTGGATGGTTTTTGTATGGCTTTTCTTTACCTTTTTTTGGATGGGACAGGTTTGTATTGTTAAGGCCTTGTTTAGTTTCCAACAAAAACTAAAAATTTTTCAAGATTTCCTGTCACATCGAATCTTGTGGCATATATATGGAGTATTAAATATAGACAAAAACAAAACTAATTGCACAGTTTATCTGTAAATCGCGAGATGAATCTTTTGAGCCTAGTTAGTCTATGATTGGACAATGTTTGTCAAATAAAAACGAAAATACTACAGTACCGAAATCCAAAAAATTTTCGAAACTAAACAAGGCCTAAGTTGATTTGGATTTTGTTTATGAAAAAGTTGCTTTCTGGGTTGATACGCGTTTACAACCAGGATCCGGGATCCAGTCATCCAGTGCTGTTTGATTGATGCCATAATAATGTGTTCCGGCAATGCTGTTGCGTTGTTAGCAAGTGTTGAGAGGATGAAACAAAAGTTTGTTAATAGCTTCAAGAGATTAAGAGATGATTAAAAAGCTTGTGGAGAGGGTTTTATTACTTCCCCCAATAAACTTTGGTGGATGTTTCAGACATAGAAGAAACAGCTTGTTATAAGAGCAAGGATATTCTTACCGTGCGCTGCTAATCTTATATAAATCTACAGTCAATCTACCAGGTTACGGAAGTCTCTTATAGTCTTTCTTTCGTAAAGTTTCTTAGTTTTTATGCATAAGTTGGTTGTAAACTTATAACTAACTTCTATTGTCTCTCTTTCATTCTTCTATCTCAACAAATAGTTTACCTATAGCTTTTTATTGTACTTGTTCTAAATAACGAAAGGTAATACTATGTTTTCACACATATCCTATGTTATTACCACGATATTTCTAGCCACAGTTTGGGTAACAAGAAAAATAAAGACAGTCATGAGAATAAAAAACAAATTCTTTATTATATTCTCGTTGCAGTCTGTGGCACCAATTTTCTCCACCACAAGTATAGTACCACCAAACCTTAGTTGTGGTGAGTGACGACATGCATCCAAACAACCTCTTGACGTAAAGAAGAGCTACTTTCTTTGTTGTATAATAAATTCTAGCCTTCTAGCATTATTTGTCGTCATTCTCAATTTTAATGTTTTTTCTCTTTTTCTAATGCATCTCTATATCTCTCATTCTTGTTTCCTATGCACCACATCATTTTATTACTCCTCCTTAATTCTCGATCCATAACGACAAATAATATGGGACAGTGAGAGTAGTTGATATACACTCTTTGCTAATTCAATTCAGAGTGCCAACTCTCATTCTCTCAACAACTACGGATTAATGATTGATGAGACGACATGGCGAAACAATAGGCACATTTGGCAGGGTTCTAGGTTCTCGAAGAGAAGTTTTGGTTCATTTTCCATCGTAAACATTTCTCTAATGATTTAGAATCACTTCATGAAATCATTTGACTAGCTCGCTAGATTCATGAAAATAGAACTACATTCAAAATAAATTAGGTTTTAAGTGTTACTTGTAAAAAAACAAAAAAAAAGTTCCAAATGATTCTTCCTGAAACCGTTTGGCAGTGATTTTATTAAGAATTTGAAACACTTTTTGCTGCCGAACACATCGTAAGTTTCTGATCAAGTCTCTCGGTAGTCTATTGTGATTGGTTTTCAATATGCAGATGGATGTTGTCAAAACATAAAATGCAGACGGGTGATTGCTCGGGATCGAGCGACGATGGTAGAATTGGGTGCCAGTCGGTCCACAAGGCTTTGGTTATTCTCCTTCCAAGGTTTTGGTCCTCCATACTGTAGCAAGTGGTACAGTAGGCCCATTTTTGTTTTTTTCTTATAACCAGCCCTTCTTTTGTGGTTGTAGCTCGCCTAGGTGATCTATCGTCCTAGTTGGCTGAGCAAATGTCTAACCAAGTTAGGAAATACATGGGTTAATCATGGGTGGATACAACAATATTATTGTATATTGTTCTATCCATTCGATTCATGCATACAAATGATGGAATCTTTCTGCCAGCTAAAATATATAAGTTTTCATTTCAAATTACACTTATTTATTTATTTTTTTAAAGATCTGGTTCTCTCCGTCCTGAAATAGAGTGCACATTGCATTCTACATAATGATTATGTTTTGATTTTGCAATGTTTATTAAAAAGGAAGCCACGATTTGAGAAAAAACTCTATAATTACAAAAATCTATGGGTACATGCGTCATTTGAGTTTCCTTAAGTTGTCTTAAAATTCATAGAACATATTATATTACAGAACAGAGAAAGTAGGAGATAAGAGAAACAACATTAAGTTACAAGCGCGAGGAGCGCCGCCTATCGCAGTAGAGGGCTTCATTTACTTTTGAAATGCAAAAATAAGCCAACCACTTAAAGATGTACACATGTCTACACAACTCGCACACATCATTTTAGAATTTAGACAATTAATTCTTATGATAATAACCTTCTAGCTAGTTCTATTTCTTGACCGAGTGTAGCAGACTTACCATCACCTTCAATTAACTTGGATGAACAAATAACCAAAGGTACGGTGTAAACTGGAATGCAGTAAATTAACGAAATCAAGGCATTTGTACGGATAACCAAAACTCTTTAATCAACGCCCTATAGTTTTTTTATGAGAATGATAGGAAGGATGAAAAGTCCCTACATGATATATTAAAAGGGCTTGACTATGTAGGAGTAAGGGCATAATCGGCATATGTTTGAATCTTATCAAATTCAACTATCTAGTTTCTAGAAGTTTAGATGGTATATATCCAAACATCGCACAACTCCATAAGGGCCTGTTTGTTTGTTCAGGAATGCACCAGGAATTGTTCCAACGGCTTAAATCTTATATAAATTTGACAAGCAATCCAGGCTGGAATCATTCCAGGTAGGACTAGAAAACAATGCGCGGCGTTGCCGCGCAACAGCATGCGGTGCCCCGTTATAGAACAAGTTATATCAAGCTTAGTACTGTAGTTGTTTATTATATATACATTTGATATGAGCGCAAATTTGAAATTATGTGGTATTTTCAGAAGATCTACATCTTATATGTTAGAGTTAGGGTTAGTAGTATTACATCTGTGCAAAGGATAGCATCGCTATGAAACTTAGTCTGTTGTGAAATTGAAAACACAAAACCCATGCCATTTGTTCATTCCCTGTAGATATTTTCAAATTGGGAAAGTTAATTTACCTAGGGCCTGGCTGAAATCTGGCTAGGAATAATTTCAATTGACAAAACCTATTCAAATTAGAATACAAATCCAGCCTGGAATATTTTCAGGGCGCCATTCCCCTTCAAACAAAATGAGTTTAGGAAGTTGAGC
>Ga0182004_10005692_pt1 | contig 10138 bp, 9 predicted proteins | sample Sormic07211540_1_FD_120479 | JGI IMG/M metagenome (GOLD analysis project Ga0182004, IMG submission 120479) | Endophyte microbial communities from Sorghum bicolor roots, Mead, Nebraska, USA - 072115-40_1 MetaG | ecosystem: Host-associated > Plants > Roots > Unclassified | place: USA: Nebraska...
AAAAAAAAAAAAGAAAAGAGGCCGGATCTTGCCTCTTTGTTGCACACATCTGGCAACTCCTCTCATGAATCGTGGAATCCTTCCTGATCTCTTCCTGGCGATCTCGTTCTTCGCGTACTGTGTTCTAAGACTCTACCATCATGCGTCAATTACAGACGCCATAGGTGAGGACATGATCAGGCTCATCTTATATCTGGAAAGAAACATGCCGCTATCATCATTCTCTAGCAATCGAGCACCACCGTTCATTTGCTTAAACAATGAACACCTCTACCACCATATATCCACGCTTACCAAGTTAGCTATCTCCCCCCACCCTCTCGTGTACCTTGAGCTACCCCCCTATGCTCTAGAGCCAACCACCATGTTCTTCCCTCACAATACTTCTTTCTGTGTTATCTTGTACTTTGATTCATATGTAAATAATATAAACATCTTTTGTTTTATTGCATCACAACTCAATCTGTGTAGAATCATATTTTTGGTCAAATAATAAAATTTTGACTTATGCCAGTCTCAATGAGAGTTTCACGGCCCAGTTTATAAAACACTTGTATTTTGGAAACAGTGCAGAATAGTTTCGTCCCCATGAAACTCTCATCATCTCTCTCTTCATCAATATAGTGCTACATCAACATATTTAATGTGCATGAAACTTCTATGAAACCTCCATTGAGACTGGCCTTACAAACTTTTTAAGACGAAGTATGCATAAATTTTGATGAAAGACAAAGGATAAAAATCACGATGACGGACAACAGGAAGTACATGAGTCATTAAGTTGCTATAAGATAATTGGTCCACTTTCCAACTTAAGTTGCAATAAGTTGTCCGTCAAGATTTGTACTTCAACTCCTGAGACTTTTTTTTAGTCATGACATTGTTTAGATAAAGGCTTCAAGTTACTCTGGCTTTGAGATTAAAGGTGGGGGGAGTGATGGTTGCTTAGGTAGTTAGGTGATGGGTAGTGATGATAATGGCTTGTTTGAGGTTTTGATGTTCTCACTAGTCATTAAGAAACATCACAAGCAGTGATGAAAATGAGCTGAGTAGATGAAGGAAAACAAAGATGTCGTCCTAGAAGGCTAGAACCTAGCTAGTTGTATCCAACAAAGGGTGAGCTATATGAAGGTGTGGAGAAGGGAGGGTGAAAAGAGTAGGGTGGTGTGCCATAGCGACTCTCACAAGGCCGGCCGGTAGCTAGCTAGCATCCTTTTGGAATATGAGTTGTTGCAGATTGAGGTAACTGCAGAGAGTGAAATTACCAAGATCTAGAATTTCATTCATTTATACTTTAAAAGGAATGCCCACGGAAGCAATGAGTCAACAAATCTGAACAAGCATCGAATTGATCACTTCCCCTGTGAACCCCTCAACCCCTTACCCTAAACTGGTCCCGTTCCTACCCACCGAATTTAACCCATTTTTAGCAGGGAACACGTACCGGCACCCAATACATCAGAGCAGCAGCAGCTCGGCTCTCCTCGCTCCATGCCAACATACCACCATAAACGCAACAGCAGCAGGGGCAGCCGGCCAAGGCGAGAGAAAACTCCTGAGAGAGCTGGAGCCGTAGGCTTGGCTAGCTGTAGGTCTTCCTTGTTGCTTCCCTAGCTACACATCCCTTACCCTAAGCGCGCATCTCGCGCTAGCTCTTGGGCAATGAGCGAGCAAGGCGGGCAGCACGTCGGGGGTACCAGCCCGTCGGACACGGCCATCGAGTCCTTCTCGCAGCTCCCCTTCGTCCGCCCCAAGCCCCCGCAGCCGCCGGCGTCCTCGTCCAGTCCCTCGTCGATCCGGCTGTTCGGCTTCGAGGTTCCACCCGACGCCGTCACGTCCTCCTCCGCAACCAGTGATGCTACCGCGGCCAGCAGCGCCACCGCAGCGGGCGGCCAGGTGGTGGTGTCGGGTGCCGGTGCAGGTGCAGGCGACGGCAGCGGCAGCGGCGGCGCAGGGCGCAAGTTCGAGTGCCACTACTGCTGCCGGAACTTCCCGACGTCGCAGGCGCTGGGCGGGCACCAGAACGCGCACAAGCGGGAGCGGCAGCACGCGAAGCGCGCGCAGTACCAGAGCGCGATGGCCATGCATCACGCGCACTACCCTGCAGGCTACCATCCCCACGCGTACCCCGCCTTCACTGCTAGCTACCACCACCGCTTCGGCATGGCGCGGTACGAGCCCCCGCCGGGACCGCCGCCGCACTACCCCTCGTGGTCCAGCCACCATCCCACGCAGGCTGCCGCTCCGCCGCCGGTGGTGGTGCCCAGATACTACGGCGGGGCCGCCGGCTCCCTGTCGCAGCCCATCAACGGCAGCCCCGTGCCGGCTGCCGCTCTCTGGCGGGTCCCGGCCGTTACCGTGGCCGCCGCGGCGCCACTGGTGCGCCAGGAGCGGCCGGCGCCGCTGTCCTTGGGCGGAGGACGTGGCGAGGACGCAATGGCAGGAGCAAGGAAAGGGAACGTAGCAGCAGGACACGGAGGCTCGCGTTCTTCCTCCTCGTCATCCACCTCGTCGCAGCATGAACGCCGCCGGGCAGGTGCTGCTGCTGCTGCAGAGAACAGAGAGAACGTGAGTCTTGATCTCACTTTGTAATTCTAGAGGAACAGTGGGTGTTGTCATCATGATTTAGCGGGTTCGTGCAGACTGAGAAAACTGTTATTCTCTAGCTCTTGAAATTGTTTAGGCAGCGGTGTTCAGTTCTTCAGAGAGATTCATTTGTTGGAATTTGTCTAATTCTTGGCTTCCAATTTCTTTGTGAAAAATGTGAGACAGATGGAAGAAACAAAAAACTTGGGACTGATCGAGCGTGTAAAAGGACTGCTGCCATGTTTTCCTTAATCCCCTTAACTTTTCCCCTCTTCCCTTAATTACAATTTCAGCTGCTGCGTGGGAGGAGACTCGCAATCAATTGACAATGGTCACAGCTCCTGGACAACCGTCCAACAAAGGTAAGAACCGCCTTTTGGTACTTTTATTACTCATCAGAGACCCAGCTAAATCGTCGGTCACCATGACCTTGACCTCGTGAGGTACACCTTCCCAAGTGTTTTTATAATCCTTCATGCAATGTGAGCGAACCATCTTGAAGCGTTGAATGTCTACCTTGATCAAGAACGCAGCGTCATAGGAAGCGTTCTGAAATACCATCCGATTCCGTTCTTTCCATTTGTTCATTCCACCAGTAATAGACCATTAACTAGATTGTCCTTATCTAAACAAAATTAACTAGACTATCAAAATCACTATGATTTTTTTTATGTACCATGTGTCTCCTTTCCTCCAACATTTGTAGATAGAGCCGGATATATAGGTCCAACCGTCCAAGTTTTGCAAGTGCCTTAAATAAAACCACGGGAGAATTATTCGCCACACCGCTTTTTTTAGTATAAGGACAAACCTTGCAGTGATGTGTGGACGTTTTCGTATAAGACGTGCACACCTTGCAAATTAGATCGTTAGGCCAATCACGTTTTTGCATATTATTTGTCATTAAGATCTTTTGGTGCAGCAATGTCTGGGCAAAGAACCTAATACTATATGTGCACCCCGAGTAGTTTACACACATGATCTTATATATTCTTATTGGTGAACAACAGAGAAACGATCGAGAGAGATATAACAAAAAAACTTTATTCAAAACTTTGATTATTACAATGTTAACTCTAAACATTTAACATAAATAAACATAATTGTCATAGATATAACTCGCAGCAAAACACAAAATTCCTCTATCGACGGCTGACCATGGAAACATGTGTGGCTAGAACTCTAAGAAATCCTCAGCTTGAATACCCATCTAGATTTTTGTCAAATAATATCTCTACAACTAAAAAGATCCAGAGGTCATCGTCATTGCCCCGCTAATCGCTCCACCCCGTGCTAATTGCGTTGCCCCGCCCCGTGGCATATCCCCTTGCTCCACGTCTGCTCTCTTCGTGCGTGGCCTTGTCAAAATCGACGCTCCTCATCACGCCCCCAGCCCCATGACGAGGCCATGATCCTTCGCCTGTTCCTTCGCTCCCCTGCTGGCTCTTCAGCTTCCCCTCCACCGCTGAGAGCCTCTTTGCGCTCGACGGGGGACCTGCTTGGAGGCCCCGAGGTCGACGGTTTCATCGCCCAATCTGATCCATGTGCAGCTGCTGCGGCCTATGGGAGGCCACACACGCCCCTATCCGAGCATCCCAGAAATTGCTCGGCATTGCGGCTCTAGCGCTGCGCGCCTCCGTTGACGCTGTATGTGGCCACCCACTGCCCGTCCGGCCTCGGCCGTCGGCAACCTTGGCGCGTCGTCGGTGAATGGTATCATTGCCTCATACGAGGCTGACGCCCAACGGCCTCCAACCAGTCAACCAGGAGCCGAACAAGGTGATCCCGCCATCCGCAACCCTTCATTGGTCACAGACTGAGTAGCCGAGCGAGCATGGAGGTGAGGACACCCTTCCCTAACCGCATACTGAGCAGCTGAACCCGCACGGAGGTGAGGAGGTTTCCCAAAACCACCGTACCTTTTCTCTCTCGTGTTTTATTGCTTCGGATCTAGAACCGCTGCCATCCTGTTGTTTGCCGAGGACCGTGGTCGTTGCTTCTTTGACAACTAAAATAGCTCAGGCGAGTTCGTGATGTCCCACCAGTGTCGTAGCATTGAAACATTTTGTGGGCTACACAATGGATCCGTTGCGTTGAAACATTCAAAATTTCACAGGCACTCCACGAGCTGAAAGATCTCCTTAGCCTTGCTCACCGTCTAACACGTAGACTGCTATTCCTTATTTGACGTATGAGCATTTTGGCTATTGAACTATTGCCCAATTTTTAATTTGGCAATGCGACTCTGACTCTAAAATCAGAAATCTTTTACCACTGAGATGTATTGATGGTCTACTTGCTATGTGGCATCATATTTGTATGACCTTATAATGTTCCTTTTGTTTTATATCATGATTAAAAAAGTCAATTATATTGTAGAAAATTAGAGACTGCAGATCCTAAGACAATACTTATGAGGTTGAGTTTTTTATGTGAAAGTTGGAGGCTACAGATCCAACCATGCATCAATTGATTATGCCCTTCACAATACCACTCTGTTAGGGATAAATTTTATCACTATCAGTTCAGGCAAGCACGACGATACCAATATTTACATCAAGTGAATCAGCTAGCCTGTATCCTCTTTGTTCAGTTGCAAGTACTGGTTATCCTTTGGTGTCAATTTATCACTCAGATAAAGGCATGATTTCTTGGTGTCGCTCCCAAAGAGCATTTATCTTATCAGCATTCATTTCCTCTGCCCGATTAGAACAACAAGCACAGGTCTTGTAGTTTGTTTGTAAATATAAGCACAATGGATTAAGGTCAACTCCTCACTTTGGTGAGGATTCGGAGCTTGTGAATTCGTGTTAAGCATGAACTTTGGTTAGGATTTGTACCGAGCTGAATATATCTGTTGTCTTGATATATATGTTATTGCATTAGCGCTAATTCAATCGTGTCGCTTGTAATTGTAGTGTCAATCTTCACAAGTGTCGATCTTCTTAGCTCTATGCGTGATGACATCACCAAGTACAAGGTTCGCTTCCTATCAGAAACTCTTCAACTATACATGCCATTGTTGCTGTATGTTTTGTGTGTGCCTCTGTGAACACTGGAATGTAGAATTTTGATCAGGCCACCGGCGGCATGTCGCCAAAGGTGCCTTTGCTCAGGGAGATGGCTTCCATTCATGATAGCATTACAACAATTGAGATGGACAATGTTGTGCTGGTTTACAGTTTGCTTATTTATTTGTGGTTGCCTGGTGGTTTGGGTATAATTAGATTGCTTAGTGGGGCCCTGGAGAAATTAGTTTATTACGTTCAATGTTCATCTTTGGTTGATGCTGATAGTCTCTTCTGTGAACTAGAATATCATTGAATTGTGCTTGATCTAATGTGGGAATTTGTAAAAGCTAATTATCCTTCCCACTGAAGCATCATTATGCCATTTTCATGAATTCTAAAATCAAGAGTGAAAAAGGGATAGGATGGCAATCATACAAAACTCTATGTCTGGCACTCTGGCTCAAAGTACTAATTTACTACCTTTGTTTGATCACAAGACTGATAAGGTGATTGACCGAGCTCAAAGCACAAGATTGGCCCTTACCAATTAGAGAGGGTCTTGTTTGGTGATGTTCAAGCAACTAGTGGAAAGTACCTGATAATCAGAGGCCTTCTAGGTAATAAATATGTTTGATCTCTTCTTTGCATGTATCTTCTCCATATTATTTTGGGATGGCATGATACAATTTTGCTGATCATTGCATAACTTGGGAAACTAAAGGCACTTTCAGAAATGATCCAGAGTGCACCAAATATTTTATTATTTATTGAATTTTAAAAGGATGAGGTCTCACGAAGAGAATCGACCCAACGATGAAGGCTTCCCCTCTTGGAACAGATCACCGATAAATTGATGATCGCACATGGCACATTATTAATGCTGAGAAGAGGGAATGATAGAGATCAATTTCTTCTGTGTTAATTGCTTTGTGTTTAACATTTAGTACCTTCTATCTTAAGATCATCATGCACACATAGAGAGCAGTTTTGCTTCTCAAAGTAACCCATTTGAGCATGACTGCATTGTTCATTGCATGCATTTAACATGCATTGTATCTTAATATCATCATGCATATGTACAACAACTTTTATTCTAAAAAGTAGCCCATCTAATCATGATGTTGTTAGTGTAAAGTGTAAACATATGATGACATCAATATCAATGGGTTCTAATGTAAGTGAGTAAGAAATGGTACAATCTTCTTATTTGAGTTTAAGGGCAAACCATGCTGCAGAATCCCCTTCATGTCAAATACAGTTATGGCATTCAACTACTGTATTAGTCAAAATGGCACAAAAGGAATCTCTGACTGAAACTAAACAAGTATTTGCAGTGGATATGAATTGAAGGAGACTGACACAAAAGTACATGCATGATGTAGGGTTGTAGACATTGAGCTAAGCCAGATTGCCAGCTTTTGGTGGTGATCCAGAGACCACAAGACCACATGTTGTAGTGCTCAGCTCTGATAGCAGGGTCGAGGCTGAGAAGCTTGTTGGGCTGTGAGGTCAAAGGAGCTGGAGGTGAACCTGATGAGGTTCTGTAAGGGCTGATGTCTCTGACCTTGCCGTCTTGGCTATAGTGGTCCTGCTACCCCCCCCCCTCTTCAACTTGGCCGCTGCCACTTGGTTAGGCCGATGTTGATCATGAAGCTGAAGCTCTCGGCCCCTTCGCAAGGTTGCCATACTTCTCCAGCTGAGTCACCCATCCACGATGACCTGACAAAATTTTATTATTTTCAAATGGCTTCTTGGCAGTGAGACCTTGTGGTTGTCCCTCTTTGTAGCGATGACTGTAGAGCTCTTGGTAATGAATTGGAGGATTGATCTTAAAACACCTTATCAGTTTGAATTATGTGCTTTTGTATTGATTATTTGTGATGCCATAAGATTTTATATATGTTCTACCCGTAGCAATGTACGGGCACTCAACTAGTATCTCTACTATAATGGAATTCTTAAATTATACTTGGTCCACTCACTAAATCGTTCCCCGCTGAGAGTCTTCAGCCATTATGTACCCAGAAAATTGCACACAGAAATCCTACATTATTAAAATCAAGGGCTAATAAAACACACAAAACAAATCTAATGATCAGAATTGGATGTGTGAAGCCAGGCTTCTCACTCGGTTTCTCACCCCACGCCTCCCACGCCGCTTGACGCCTACCCGACGCTGCGAAGCCCATCATCAGTGAAGAAAAAAAATTGAACGCCCAGAACAACGCCCATCCCACTTTAGGGCTTCAACGGCCGCGGCGGCCGGCGGCCAGGATCGGCGACCAGGCAGTGATCTCGGCCTCGCGGCGGATCAGAGCCTCCTCCATCGTATCCCCCACTGTCCTCGCCCGTCCCTCCGTGCGCACGTTGGTTCAATCCACCCATCCCTCTCAACTTCCTTCGCCGTACGGGCTCGGCCGAGGGAGTGCTCGACGACATCGCCACGGCGGGGGAGCACGACAAGCGCAGAGGCGCTGCACCAGTTCTCCTCGGTGCCTCCTCGCCGCCCATCGTTCTCGTCCATGCCATCTTTGGGTTCAACAAAGGGGGAACCAATCAGAAACACACACTCTCGGTTCTCTTCTGGCTTTCTAGGTGGGGGCGGCGAGTGTTTGGTGAATGCCGTGGCGGCAGCGTCCTCACTTGTTTTTCTATTTGGTGCTCGGAGCCACTCTTACTTTGCCGGCGCCTTGAAGAAGGACGACCGTGTGCTTGTGCAGGATTTGGGATGCCTCACCAACATCCATGACATGCGGGTGGTTCGTGAAAAAAAATATTACTGCTACCATACTTCTCTGACCGTAATCTAATACAAAACCTGCCAAACATTCCCGTTTGGTAGTAGTCCGCTGCTTTACCTTTTTCAATCACCTTATCTTCTCCGTGCCTGTAAACAAGAAAGATTATGTCCTCCAGAATATAGATCGCAGAAGATTAAATTGTTCTACGCAATGCAGAGCGCAAGCTGTTCTACTACCTCAAAGGGCGGGCAGGTGGACTACGGCTTGCCGCCACAACAGGTTTGGGAGAATATATCACACCTAGAGATTCTGATGAAGAACGCAATACATGACCATGGCCTTTCAGATTTTTTTTCTCACTAATCTGTAGTCTTTACATGGCTGTTCTAATTTGGTGCATGGCACTATCTTGTGTGGGACGAGCACAACCCAGTGCATTTTGTTGGCATTCTGCTGGTGCGCAGGGTATGAGGGTGCTGAATTAGATGCCTGACGACAAGGTACAGAGACAAGGGATTTTCAGTTGTACTCACAAGTGATAGGTTTTTATTGCTGCTGGTGGAATTTGTCATGCCTATCATATGCTTTTAGATGGTTCTTGTGACTATATCCAGAAAGTATAAACGTACAAACAAAAAAGGCAGCATAGTCTTTACGCATAATTCTTACCATATAAGATAAGATGATGCCACCATCTATGTCTTCTGTGTAGGAGCTGTTTTTTTTAATGTCTTCTGGTATATTTTACTGTCTATTTATTTTTAGTTCTATCTCGAAAATTCCTGATAAGATCAGTCAAAACATTCGTCTTAAGAAACACATGTCACAGACACGTTCACAAAATAAAAGATCAATCAACGTTTGGTGCTATTTGCCCTTTTTCCCACTATTATTTTATATAAATGATACCGATGTGCAGGCATCGCCGTGTACTATTCTTGCTTAGACGTGTTAGAATTCCTGGTTTATTTTTCTGTTTTAACATGCCATTACTGAGCCACTTGGTTTCCCTGAGTGACGTCTCCTTCATGTCCTTGATAAGGTTGAAGTGGACAACCTCCCATTGATCATTGATCTTAACTGTTGCCAAGTTATGCAACAAATCTTGTGTGAAACTACTTGAGAGAACTAATGGTTGTAACCTTCTATTGGTGTTTGAGAATTTGAACAGACATCTACTAAAGAAAAGGTTCAGGACAAAAAAAACCAGATTGCTCTGCCTAAGGTGAAGATGCCACTTTTTGTGTAGTTGTTTTTCTTATTCGTGTCATTGCATGATCATGTGTAGGATTTGGCTTAAGACATAATTTTAGTCTGGTACAGAATTTTATCGTGTCAGTTAATTCAGATAAGCTTGGACCCTCCAATCCTAAGCATTGTTTACTTTGTTTTGTTATGTACAGTCAATGTGGCTGCCAGTAGGAGTCATATTTGGCTTAAAACATAATTTTAGACTGGAACAAAGTTTTATCATGTTAGTTAATTAATTTAGATAAGCTTAGCCCCTCCAATATTAAGTTATGTTTTCTTTGTTTTGATATGTACATTAGTCAATGGCAAGCGGCATGATAAACTGTATAAAGGAGTGGAGGTGCTACCTGAAGCTTGCAAATTCTAGGGTTGTCGAAAAGGTAAACAATGTTGGGCTTCAATTCAACTCACCTTTTAATTTATTTGAAAACATTTTGAATAAGAAATAATGGTACTTTGGCTTTTACCATAGCGTTAGCATGGTCATACTAATTCATTAGACTATTTGTTTACCCTGTTTTTGAATCTAATGATTACCTCTTCTCTGTG
>Ga0182004_10005693_pt1 | contig 10136 bp, 4 predicted proteins | sample Sormic07211540_1_FD_120479 | JGI IMG/M metagenome (GOLD analysis project Ga0182004, IMG submission 120479) | Endophyte microbial communities from Sorghum bicolor roots, Mead, Nebraska, USA - 072115-40_1 MetaG | ecosystem: Host-associated > Plants > Roots > Unclassified | place: USA: Nebraska...
ATTAAGGGACATTTATTTTTCTTCTTTGGAAGAACATGAACAACTTCTTTAAAAGTAAATGAACAAATTCTGTAACATATCATGCCTTTTCTGGCATTATTTTTATTATTTAAGCTAGTACCAATTTTTGTGTGCTGTCACTACTTGAATTATCTAAAGAAGCTGTAATTTGTCTCTTTGGTCTTTACAGCTGCCGTACCTTAGATGGAAGAGATTTGCTGTTGTTGCAGCACTCTGCATATTAGCAGTTCGTGCAGTGATTGTTCAGCTGGCTTTTTTCCTCCACATTCAGGCAAGTCTTCCTGTGGTGTCTTTAAAATTCTCATGTGAACTTTTCTCTGAAACTCAAATGATAACTGCAGCGTATTGTTTGTGTTGTCCATTTCCTGAGTCCTGTCCTAACAGTCTGTCCATAATCTACCAGACTTTTGTTTTCAGAAGACCGGCGGTATTTTCTAGGCCACTGATATTTGCAACTGGATTTATGACGTTCTTCTCAGTTGTAATAGCACTATTTAAGGTAATAGCTAGTCGCATGGAATATATTCCGATATCTAGCAAAAGTTTTGTCTGCTCTGGTGTCCACTCCAAATATTGATCACTCTGTGCAATATCTTAATGCTGTATGTTCATCTGCAAAGAAAATGCTCCTACTATTCCACTGAATGAAGTTTGCCATTTCTTGCAGGATATACCTGATATCGAAGGGGACCGCATTTTTGGGATTCGATCTTTTAGTGTCCGGTTAGGTCAAAAGAAGGTTAGTAGGGTAAAATAAATGTTAACAGAGCTAACACACTGTGAGTCCTGGAAATACTGATATGAACATGCAAACAGGTCTTCTGGATCTGTGTTGGCCTGCTTGAGATGGCTTACAGCGTTGCATTACTGATGGGAGCTACTTCTTCCTCTTTGTGGAGCAAAACAGTAACTGTATGTGCCACTGGTTTCTCCTAGTATTCCACAGCAATTCCAATGAACGGTTTTATGATTGGTTAATAATGAATGGGTCTGTGCTTCTGTGTGAGCAAGACTGCAACCACGTGTGGTTTCTGCAGTACTGCCCTTTCTGCATCAACATAATGAGATTACTCCAGCTTCACCGTTTCCAATATTATATTATATTCTAGTTTTTTTCCCCATTTTACTCTGAGAATCTGATGCCAATAATTGAAAAGAATTTGCCTGCTTTAGCTCGATCGTTATGAACCTTTTGTTTTCCATTTTGTTACGAAACTTCCATGACACATTTTTGCAGATTGCTGGCCATTCCATACTTGCTGGGATCTTATGGAGCTGCGCGAGATCGGTGGACCTGACGAGCAAAGCCGCAATAACATCCTTCTACATGTTCATCTGGAAGGTAAGCCTTCGCCACCATTCCCGTTCGTTCGTTAGCCCAGTTCACCTCTTCCTCTTTTGAAATCGAAACTCCTCGCCGTGTGGTGTGGTGCCTACTGTCCTGCTGCCGAGCTTAATCATTCTGTCTGCACCCCCCTTGAATGGCTGAATCCCGAAACCGCTAAACCGCGTTGATGAGTTACTACTGACCATTTACTCCCCACGTGGCTCCGCAGCTGTTCTACGCGGAGTACCTGCTCATCCCTCTGGTGCGGTGAGGCCTGTGTCGAGGCGACGCGATGGATCGGCGGGGTGGTGCTGGTGCCGGGGCCGGGGTAACAACTCCACGGGAGAACTTGAGTGCTGGAGTAAACTCCCGTTTGAAACTTGAAGCATGCACCGTGGCAGGCAGGCAGGCAGTCGATGCATGTCTACGGATGGCGCCCAATAAAATTCCCCTGTGCTTCCACGTACACGCTACTTGATGACATCCCATATGTCCGGGTGACCTGACCTGATCGATCGTCTTCTCTGCACAACGTCCAACGCCCAACGTACCGGAAGTAACTAGACCAGGTGAGCTGTTAGCCCGTAGTTGGCCTTGCTACCACTGCCAGTAATGATACTACTCCTATTATTAGTCGGCTGAGCTCAGCGGCGTGCGTACTACGTCCATCTGCGCCTTGACTTGTGCAGTGGGCGTAGTAGCTAGGCATAGCATGAATGTATGGTGCGTCACGGCCTGAACGGTTCGTCAGTCTGGGCCGTGTTACTTCTGTCCGAAAAAGATCGCCTGTCAGAGATCCGGGATTGCCTTCGCTGCTAGAGATGCGTTGCGCGGTGGGTGAATTTGGGCCGGCTCTGCACTCTGCAGTCTGCGGTGCATTTGCACTGCCCGCGATACGTGGGCTACCTTAAATTTCACTATACTCCCGCATCGATCGCGTCGTTAGGCTGTTAGCATTCAGGCCGGTACGTGTGTAGCTGCCGACTGACTGCTGCGGCACTCACCCGGAGACGGGAGATACCTGCCGTGGCAGCGCCATTTTCGCATCTGGAACAAGTCCACCCGCATTCAACGCAATCCTCGTACGTATGTCGTGTGGAACATTTGGGTAGTAGAACTCTATAGTTGGGTACCAAATTTCAGACCATTTTAACACACTTGTATGGTATAATCAACTAATGTCATTTTGTGAGGTTGACTAAATTTAAGACAACTTTAGATTACCTATTTGGAGCGTCAAGAGCTGTAGTTTAGTATATAAATTTTAGACATGAGATCCAAACAGGGTCTTAGCTCAAAAGCTGTCACATAGTTTGTGTTGTGTCATTGTGTGGGTGACATTTGAAAAAGAAAAGGAGCCACCTTGTCTTTAAAAAAAGGACAAAAAAGAAACTACATGACGCTGGTTTTAAAGTAGAAGAACCTAAATTTGCTCCAACAAAAAATCAAACCTGGAAACTAGAATCTACAGATGCTACTAAAGCACAATATAACCGCTACACTAGTAACACTACAGCCATGTCTCACCTAGACCTAGCGCTGGCGCAGAAGCTAAGCTTGTTGGGCCATGTTTGCTCTTGTTTGTAGACTACGACGCTCTGTATTTTTTTTTATAAAAAAAATTCTCTTTGTATCTAGTCTAGTACTCCCTCCATCTCAAATTGTAAGTCATTCTAAGAATCTTGGAAAGTCAAATTTTTCAAAGTTTGACCAAATTTATATGATAAAATAATTATTATTATGATACCAACTAAATATCATTAGATTCTTCTTTAATTATATTTTCATAGTATACCCACTTTACGTTACAAATCTTAGTATTTCACTCTATAATTTTGGTCTAACGTGAAAATGCTTTGACTCTTCAAGATTTTTGGAATGACTTACAATTTGGGATGGAGGGAGTAACATGGAAGATAAAAACACCTGCCAATTTTCTCAACAAAAACTCCCGTGATATAATGACCACATCAATGGAGTAAGTACCATGTAAGCGAAACCTTACGTTTTTTTTTGGTTACACGTAATGACCAGTATTATAGGAGTAATGTAGTACTACATACTGAGTTACTGACGGGTGGTCCGTCCGGCCCTCTATTTACGGCCGTGGCCTCGGGACACGCGTGCGCGCCGTGTCGATCGCGCGTACCCCGACGTTGATGCGGGTGCTGCTCAGCGATCGCGAGCAGCGCCACAACGGCAGCTCCGCTCGTGATGAGTGTGTGGCATGTCATGTGTTCGGCACCGCCCGGCACGCCGCTGTCCGGCTCGCGTCAGCCTCCTCTGGCCGTCCGTCCGGTTGGGTTTGTTACCCGGGCTGCTGGGGGGTCCCGTCTGGCGTCGTCTGCTCCACTGCTCCTCCCTGGTTGCAGCCCTGCCGACTGCCTGCGCTGCGCCTGCACGGCTGCGCGCCCTGCTTGCGGAATTACCGTGCGCCTGCACAAACACAGGCAGCGGATGATATCCTGACCTGCTGCTGCTGGTGGTAGCCCACGGCGTCGTGGCCTGCTCCCGGTACAGCCTGGCCGGCTCAAGTTTGGGAGGATCGGTTTGCATAGGGCACGGTGGAGTGGAGGAATGAACCGGGAATGTATAGCATCATCCGGACGATCAGACGCTCGAGAATGCAAGCGTCTAAAGACAGGCTACAATTGTCGTCTCGTCTCACACGTCACTATTAGCAGTGATTACTCTGCGGTTTGGCGTCGGCATGCACGTACGGTTGCGTCGTCAAGGCTGCCAATACGTACCACCACCAGCGAGGAACCCGGCCACAAGTGAATGTGATTACGACTTAACGAGCCACGGAACAAGGGGCAGCCGGCAGCGCCTGCCGTGGACGACGTCTCTCTCTCTCTCTCTCTCTCTCTCTCTCTCTCTCTCTCTCTCACACACACACACACACACACACACACACACCATCGATCTCCCTGCCTCGTCTCCCCCTGCGCGATTTTGCTGCCGGGCGCCGGTTGACATTTGCATGATTCGGTGCAGTGTAACCGGCGTACCACGGCCACGATTCTTGGAGAGTGACGGTGACGCCGTCCATAAATGATAAAATCTCAGTACCCGTGCGGCCGTACGACGTACCCGCAGCCAGCCAGCCCAGCTCCATGCATATATATGCACGCCCCCACCGCACGTGACGAGTGCACCCAACACGTTCCGCTGCGCGCCCGATCGACGAGCGCCCACTGCCGTCCTCGCCCATGCTTTCCGTTCCGGATTAAACGACCGACCACGACGCGCGCGCGCGTGCACACGCACATAAAAAGTTGGTACAGCAACGATCACAACTCAGAAGCGACACGACACGCGCGCAGAGAAGACACGACTCGATCGTCCTTGATTGGAGCCGTCTGATCGAGATCACGCCGTTCTGAGTTCTGGCCAGGAGCGAGAGGCGGTTCACGGTCACGGAGCACGGTGACGAACTGACAATGATGAATGAATGAGTGAAAGTAATTTATTTTTATATTATATATAAAACGTAAAAACAGAAAGTAAAAATCCGACCGAACACGTGACACGGGGGCTTCCCCGAATCCCAGCCACGTGGGATCATCAAAGTGCATCAAGCCGCCGGCGGGCCGGGCGGGGCCACTGCCCACTGGGCCGCAGGACGACATCCTGGGCCAGTGGGGACGAGGCCGTAGTAAATAGAAGGCTCCATCAATGCTCCGGTCCCGCTGCCGGATCCCACCACCGTACGGCCCCGGATCTCCCCCGCACAGTTCCGCGATCTCCGACGATCGCCCACCACGGGCAGCTGCCGGAGCCGGCGCAGCCCGTGTGCTGTGTGCTGTACGGTGTACTACGCGCCGCTGCGCTGCGCTGGGCTTGGGCACGCACGCGTGGCTGAGAGCCTGCGCACGCGTGCTAACTAGTACTGTAGTATCCTATTTGGCTGGCTGAACAAAAAAAGACTCATGTTAATACTGATTCGTTACAAGAGAAAAAAAACTTTGTTACATAGTCGAAAAGTTATGTGGATAAATTCAAGCGAGCAGGACGCGGCATACCGTTGTGACTTGTGAGGCCTTGTTCAGTTCGCAAAAAATTTTAGATTTCGATACTGTAGCACTTTCGTTTTTATTTGACAAACATTATCTAATCATGGAGTAATTAGACTTAAAAGATTCGCTCGTGATTTACAGATGAACTGTGCAATTAATTTTTATTTTTATGTATATTTAATGCACCATACATGTGCTGCAACATTCGATGTGATAGACAATCTTGAAAATTTTTGGAAACTAAACAAGGCCTGAGTTCGTTTGTGTGGGCTGAAATCTGAATGCTTGCGGTGGGCTGGCGACGGCAGGATCAGGAGGCCGGCCGGCACCGTGCCGTGTGGTGGCCGTGGTTGCATTGTGCGCGAGCGACGGCGACAGCGCGCGCGGGACCTTGTTTTTTTGGTTGGTCACCTCGGAGCGCCATGTCCAGTCGGGGTCGGGGTCGGCGGGTCGGAGCTGCATGCAGTCGGCAGAGTCGCGTAAGTTCATGTCGAGGGAGTGCAGGAGCGGTCCTGTGTAACCGTGGACCGAGAGGTAAGGTCACGTCAAGTCGATCATCGGACCACCGGCGCGGCAGCCGGCTGCCGGCAGGATCCTCAGCTCGTCTCTGATCGATCTCGCGGATGCATGCATGTCTGTGGGCGGGCTACACGGTAAATTAAGACATGTTTTCTGTCTATATGTATCAGGTTGTTCGTATACACATGCATGGAGAGCTGCTAGTATATACACATAAAATGTATGGACAAGCACAAGCTTGTTCTTATATGATGTTGAATTGAATGCCAGACTATACTAGGTTTTATTACTCCTCTGTACTTACTGTTTTATTTTCTAGTTACTTCTCCGGTTACTGTTTTGTAGATGTTTCCTTCAATGAATTGTCGTGGCTGGTTAAGTAAAAATGGCTGAGGTGCATGCATCATGTCCTAGTGCAATCTATATATAGTAACCATTTCTAGATGGAGAGGCCATCATATCATCACGTTAATATACTTTTCTTAACTACAGGAAAAGTAGCTACAACTAACACAAGTAGCACTTTTGATTGAGGATGACATGCATCCAACAGTTCCACTTCGTGGCACAACCCGCCATTGCCACGTATGTCTTGACTTTTCTTCTTTTCTATGTTGTCTCGTGTCCTACTGTCATTCCGTCATTTTTGGGTGTCTCTCTCTTCCTTTGTTTCCAGCACGCTTTTAGGCTTTATAAGTTAGGATTTTCAATAGAGTGTCTTTTAGTAATTACTCCCTCTATCCTATAATATAGTTTATTTTAAGAATTTTGAAACAAATTAAAAAAATATATAAAAAGATGTATGTACCCTCACTTTATTTCCTAGCCAGACGCTATCACCATCATGATAGCGGTGATTGGCTAACAAATGAAAAATACTTAATGCAAAAAAAGTTTTTTGTCCTCTACAATGCCTTATATTTGATGACAAATTTTGAATGCTAGAATACACTGTATTAGAGGACAGAGGGAATAAGTTGATTGTTGGTTTTCTATTTATCTTATATTTTTATTTTCTCTTCTAACAAAAATCATGGGAAATTTCTTTCCGTCCTTTCAAAAAATAACCTTCTAAATTTAATATTAGATATACTAGGTTTTCTCTAACTGGATGTACCACACTATACTAAGGTTTCTTGATTTCAAATGTTTAATAACCTCTTGATTGTGAATTATCTATAAGTATGTTATTATGCAAAAAATAGTATCCCAAAGTATGTCACATATGCTTATAAGTTATTCATTTATGTCATTGTAAATTTAGAAAACTAACTCATGGTATATATAAAAAGCAACACTAAATTTACAACTAAATTATCCATCACCACTATTAAAGTAACCTAAAGTAGCTCTCAAGTTTGAATTACTTATGTCATTATGAAAGATGCCCAAAGCATTTCCACATATGCTTATAAATTGTTCATTTATGTCATCGTTGATAAAGGAAAAACTAACTCAAGGTACTCATGCATGCATGATATGTGCCACTATACAAACCAATATATACATATGCCCATGAAGTGATGATGTAAAATATATAGTTGAAGCTTATATTTCAACTGAATACATTTTGGACACAAATGGAGGTGCAATGTAGAGAAGAAAAATATTTGATAGTGATGAAAAGAAATTCATTGGTAACTAAATTCTATAACACAAGTGGATAAAGGTTGAAAGTATGTATATGAGTAGTGTTCGATTCAATACAAATACATGAGATTATTTCAAGTGAACATAAGTAAAACTCATACTAAGCTATGATGCGAAAGGGTAAACATAAATGGGAATTGACAAGTACATAAATTATTTCATAACAGTCTATCACAACATGATAAGGATGATAAATATCGACAAGTATTATGATCCCTATAGAATAAGATTGTGGTAGAAATAATTTCGGTTTAATAAACACATGCATAAAGGTGAGATGAAAAATGGATAATATAACTATAAAATTTAATACAAAGTATATATATATGGATTAGTAACTAACTTCTATCACGAACAAAAGTAGTTAAGAAAGTATATATACATGAATATTGTATTACAACATAAGCAATTGAGAGATAACAAAATAAATAGTTTTACATAGTTGGGAGGCCCAATTTATACATATTTTTTTATACTTAGACATTCTTGGTAGAGCTTTTGAGGGGCTTTATCTGGCTTCTATATATGTCTTCTTGGGTGAAGCTTCTATGTCTTTTTGTGTGAAGCCCTACCAAATTTTGACTCATAAAACAACTCTGTGAGAGAAGCTCAATAGGGAAGAAGTCGTTTCTTTGTGCTAGACAGGTGATGCCACCTAAATGCATGTGAGTCCCCTGGTTTCTTAGGTGAAGCCGTTTCTAAAAGAAACCATCCCAGACGGATCTTATTATTATCGCTCTTAAAATCGCTGGTGTGTACATTATTAGTGGTGGTATGAATAATTATAGGAATTCAAATGGACCACGAGCTAAAGAGATGCAAGCATACAGAAGTATACTTAGGACCTATTTGGCACCGCTCTATAAACTCTGTTCCACAGACTTCATCGTGAAGCAACTTAAAAAAGGACAGTTTTTGGAGCACCTCTTCAAATGCTCTCACAACTTCACATTTTTCATGTAGCAGGGGTTGTGGAGTTTTACACGCTTAGCTGAAAAACATGGAATGGAGTAGACCACCTTGTATCAGGGCATACGGCTGTAGGAAAACTATCAGCAGCCACTGCAGCTGTGGCTGTGGCTTTTCCTCACTCTACAAATCACTATTCCAGCAGCAGCAGGTGGCTGCAGATCACCGATATATGTAGATCTAAGGATGAAAACAGAATAGAAATATTTCAAATCGATCGCTTTTGTTTTCTATATTATGATACCGTTTTCTATATTAAATACCTTTTTTGAATTTTGTCAAACATAAAAATTTATCAGTTTTAGTTAGTTTCAAAACCATTTTCAATCATTTTTTGTACTCTTTAATTGCTAAAATCTAGAAATATTCCGAACTGATCGTGTTTGTTTTGTACATTATAATTCTATTTTCGACCGTTTTTATCCTTACATAGTAGATCCTACCTGGACATCACCCCCACCGCCTGATCATCTCCACAGTGTAGTCATTCACTCTGCCAGTGTCGATGTCGACCACCAAGGCTGTTGCCGAGAAGCGTGCAACGCCGCCAGCGCTGCACACAGCGAATGAAGGCGCGCGCACAGGAAGGCATCTCGTACGGCAAGCAGGTGCCGTTGCCCGCAGCCCGGCTCCACAGCGAACACACTAAGAATTGAAGCACCGCGCACACCCACGCATTGCACGCGCCACTGTTTCCACCGATGCAGCAGCGGCATGCATGGCCCGCCGGCCGGCGCTCGACACCTGCGCAGCTGGCGTAGCTAGCTACAGGGCTTGGCAGATCCCGGCCGGTGCTCGCGCGCGCACAGTTCGCTGCATGCATGCATGGCGCGCGTTAGTAGTCAACCAATCAGCCCGGCCGGACGGTCTGACGTACTCCTGTACTACCGCGACGCCCACACACCCCGCGGCGGGATAAGAGGGCCTCGTTTACTTCCAAAATTTTTTACGTACTTTCGTTTGTATTTGACAAATATTGTCTAATTATAGACTAACAAGGCTCAAAAGATTCGTCTCGTCAATTCCGACTAAACTGTGTAATTAGTTTTTATTTTCCTCTATATTTAATACTCCATGCATACGTCTAAAGATTCGATGTGATGGGGAATCTGAAAAGTTTTGTAAAATTTTTGGCGAACTAAACAAGGCCGAGATCGAGCCGGCCGGCGCCCGGCGGGGGCTGGCCACCGCATGCATCACACGCCTCGGACGCCCGCCGGTCCTGCCGGCCGCCTGCCAAAAAGGCCGGCCGCAGGGGCGTCGACGCATGGAGACCATATGAGCATCCAATGATATGGGCTGCGCGAGTATAGATGTACATTTGGCCCGTTAAATCTAGCCCGGTCCGTGGCCCGGCCTTTTGGCCCGATCCGTGGCACGGCCCGGTCCGGTGTTTGCGGGCCACGGGCGGCCCGGCCCGTTGCCGGACCGGGCCATGGGCCGCACCCTCGGCTCGTAGCACGGTGGTGGCCCGGCCCGGTCGGCCCGTGGCCCGACACGGCCCGCTTATTTTGTCCTATATGTTGTGATTTTGTGCTCTTTCTCTTTGATATAACTTGTGAATTGAGATATGTTTTGCTTGAAACAATGAAATTGTATGCTACTTCTTTCATATGTTGTGATTTGTGAAA
>Ga0182004_10005694_pt1 | contig 10136 bp, 12 predicted proteins | sample Sormic07211540_1_FD_120479 | JGI IMG/M metagenome (GOLD analysis project Ga0182004, IMG submission 120479) | Endophyte microbial communities from Sorghum bicolor roots, Mead, Nebraska, USA - 072115-40_1 MetaG | ecosystem: Host-associated > Plants > Roots > Unclassified | place: USA: Nebraska...
ACACGAGATATACTCGACACCTCACACACCCAGCTCTTATACCCGAGCTTAACGCACACGTCTAACAAACTCAAAACAGAAAACACACGCGATACATATCCCTGAAAACACACGGTTCAGAAAAGCTCCGGAACTTGGGCGCGGTCACCACGCCACCCCGAACGGCCACCACCATTCAGCTCCGAATTCCCTGGCTTGGGCTGCTCCTGACCATCCATCAGCGATTCCCATCTGTCAGGCTTACTCCAACACACCTCAACTTAGCTTTAATTCTACTCATACAAGTCATATGAATTACTCCATCCAAACCTGTTTTATCCGGCGTGAGAGCCTCGGGTACAGGTACCAAGGAGAATACGGGGGACATGCAAATCGCATTAACTATACTTGACGATTACCACCACGCAACCAGCCATGAGTCCTACTTAACCATTTTTGGCTAAGATTCCTAGAGTCGTTTCCCGCTGAAATTTTGCACGTCTGTTTGGAGTGACATTGTTTGGTTGCCAAAGAGTAAATTCCTGAAGAATGTGTGTATGAAGGGGACTATTTGCATGCAGTGATTCCCTTGGTTGCCAAAGAGTAAATGGCTGCTAGCTTGCTTGCTGCCTCGGCAATTGAATGCACCACCCTGTGGAGTAAAATGATGATGCCTCGTATACATCCTCCGCTCGGTATTGTGGGCAATTTGAGAAATGGCTCTACGCCAGGTAAAACTATATGCTAGTTCATAAATCATGATCATAACATGATAACAACTATACTATAGTTCATATGCACTACAATATGAATGATATAAGAACTTGAATATGGAAGAATTCTTCATAGTATTCATACCAAGTAGCTCTTTTCTTCCAAGGAGACAAGCTCTCCAAGTAGTTTGCCATGCTCTCAGATACTACTAAGCTAACAACTAAATGAATGCAAGAGATATGTGGTGTGCTTTGCTCCAAATGAGTGTGTGTTGTGAGGTGAGCTAATGGTCGGTTTTGTGCATGTAAAATAGGAAACCGTCGTGGACATATGTTGCATGATGGCATGCAACTGCCAGAGCAAGATGGGCCCGAGGGGAGCTTGGGGCGATGCGGCCACACCCTAGGCATGGCTGCACTATGGGCTCCTCCTATCACCACGGCCTTGCTCTAGTGGGCTCTTGGTTGGGCCTAGATGCCTACCACGTTGGTCTTCTCCCAGTTTGGACGATTGGATGGGCCTTTGCTTGGTTCCTTGGCGTTACACTTTCTCGTTTGTGCATTTTGAATGGATTTTGTTTATCCACTTGTTTCCAGAGATGTTTCGTACAAAACATATTTTCTCAGATACAAGTGGAACTAGGTCAATAGTATACGCATACGTGCCATAAATATGTTTGTTTCTCATGTTTTGGAGTATAATTGGTGGTCGGAAATGGTCGCTAGTGACCACCATCAGGGACGCAACAATTTCCAAGTCACTTGTATCTTTTGTGCTACCTGGGTTTAATAAATTCAAAAAAACCTCAATGCCTCGGAGTCGAACCTAGGATCTAGATGAAGGAATGCAAGGTCTTTACCATTGTGATAGATGCCTTGTATTGACATGTATTTGTTGTCATTATAGTATTATATTCTCTATGTGGATGCCCTATAGGTTGACCTATATTGGATATTTCCCCTTCAAGTGTAAACAAATCCATGCCAATTAGACTAGTGGTGGTGGCGGCGGAGGAGGAGGATCCCCGGTGTGTTTTGTTGGCTCCGGCGTCCTTTTGGAAGCTAGTCGGCAAGCCTTGCCGGTGGAGAACGGTGGCATTGGTGTTCGTGTCTATTGTGTGTCATGGCAGAGGTGACAGATCTGATCCGCTGGTCTCCTTTCTCGTCTTTTCCTATTCACTTCACTATTTGGGTCATTGCTTGAACATGAGGTATACAAGAAACATTCTAGCGTTCAAGATCTGATTAGGCCAATGACGATGATGAAAAGAACTAGGAGGTGGCACTGGTTAGTTTTTTGCTGATGTCTTGGTTTTTACATATGTTCAGTGTTCTATGCAACTAGGCTTGATAATTGTCAAGTGCTTACTTGATTATACCTAGGCAAACAAATAGGCCCATTGCTTCTACCTTAAACTAGTTTATCTATCCAGTGCTTGCTTGATTATACTTTTTTGTTCCGTATGCTCTAGTGCCACCAATCCTTATTGTATTTTGAATTTCTGAAAACTGAGGCATCTTGTTTGGGTTGGGCAGATTTGAGATGAGTTGTCCCTGATATGTTGTGTTCAATGGCCGTGTGCGAGTTTACTACAACTGGCCTAACTACCAAGAACAAGTTCATAGGTTTTATGGTGCTTGTTTTAAAAACTCCTATGAAGAAGGAATTGCTGCCTTCAAGTCAATAACCAACTCAATTCTAGCCTTAGCTATGATGATGGCTTCTATCTTCAAAACCCAGTAGCTGCTCCACCCTCTTTGTCCTTCAAAACTTTGTAATTGTAGTCCCTCTTAATGATCTTTGTATGTCTTCTATGCAAGAAGCTCCGAGCTCGTGTACTGATTATAAGTGGGATGATTATACTTGATTTAGCTAGAATTATAATGGTTACAGCTCCATTAACTGGTACTCTAGTTTGAGTTATACATATGTGGTGCTACTCTAAATTTACATGAGGTCCTACCATGAAAATTGTTAATGGTTGTTAAAGTTGCACTTTGGTATGAGTTTGTGGACTTCACTGGTCGATCTTTACTGGATTATTTTCCTCCTCAGTGATATCATCATTACTAAGCAAGCTCTCATCTTACCGCATGCACACTGATGAAATGGAGGTGAGAGTGTGGATCATGGCAGGAGCAAAGCACCTGGACCTTTTCGTGAATCACCACCGTCTACAGTTTTGATTGGCACTCCTGTGTATATTTTTTCTCCTTTCACCCTCTGTGGGTGCTGCTTTTTTCGTGTTTGTATTTTGCCTGTCTTGGCACTCTCCTCTTTTTAATATAGCAGGCAGCTCTCCTGCCGGTTCGTTTCAAAAAGAAATGGAGGAGGCCCTGGCCCCAACAAGAGGAATGCACGCTAGCCTCATGGACAAAGTCTTTGTCAAGATCCTCCGCCACCTCCATGCCCGCTCCCTGTTCTGCTGCAAAATGTGTCTATATCGCTCCTAAAAACGTCTCATCTTGGACAACCATAAGTTGATGCCCCAAACTGTGGCCGGCTTCTTCTACGAGGAATCTACTGCCAGAGAAACTTCACCAGCATCACCGGTGTTTACCCCTGCTTGTCCTTCTTGCCCTTTACTACGAACAATGTAGTTGTCTCATATTGCTGCAACGGCCTCATATATCCTATGCTAGCTGGTATCTTGGGGCAGATGGATACTGCTATGTCGTCTGTAATCTGGCAACTTAGGAGTTTAAGGTACCGCCGCATAACTAAACTCTTGCCTCTGGAGTTGATTGTGTCAGCGGATCAGCATTGCCAACGGCTAAGGACTGACTGCGTCTTCAGGATCTGCAACTGAACGCGCACGGCGCGCACTCGCTGCGCCCACGGCTGCGCAGAGCACGCTCCATCGCTGCATGCACGCCCGGCCCCTACGACGTCTGCGTTCCCGCTTAGACTGCTCGACCAATCGCACATAGCTGTCATGGCCACAGCCCACTCTCTGTAATCTATGTATGTAACCACACATGATCAATACAAGGTTGTCCAGTTGATCAATTCCATTCTACATGGTATCAGCCTATTCCTCGGACCTCCCCAAATCCTTTTGCTTCCTCCTCCGCTTCCGCTCCCATGGCTCCATCCTCTGTTCATTCAGACTCCTCCGATGATGGCCTCGCCGCCGTCCCCGTCTCTGCCTCTCAAATCCAAACCCTCTCCATCCGCCACCATGTCTCGGTCATCCTCGACCTCGACGAAGGCAATTACGGCCAGTGGCGGCACTTCTTCGATTCCACTCTTGCCAAGTTCGGCATCAAGGGCCACGTCCGCACGACGACGCCCGACGCCGATCGCGATGGCGAGTGGCGCATGGTCGACGCCTGCGTCATCAACTGGATACTCGCCACCGTATCCAAGGGTGTCTTTGACATCATCCGTCGTGACCGCCACGACGCGTTCACCCTCTGGCATGCAGTCGAGGGGATTTTTCAGGACAATGAGATGCAGCGCGCGGTGTATCTTGAGGCCGAGCTGCGTTCCATGGTGCAAGGCGACCTCTCCATCAACGATTACTGCACCAAGCTCAAGAGGATCGCCGACCAGCTGCGCGACATCGGCCACCCCGTCTCTGAGCCGAGTCAGGTGCTCAATCTCCTCCGCGGCCTCAACCCCAATTCCGCAACGTCAAGCCCGTCATCACGTCCAAGTCGCCGCCGCACACGTTCCAGAGCGCCCGCTCCTTCCTCATCTTGGAAGAGCTCAGCTTCCAACATGACGCCACCGTCGAGGCAGGCCAGGCCCTGACCGTCTCCCATGGTGCCACCAACGGCGGCTCTTCGTCCACCTCCTCCGGCACCAAGGACGGCTCCTCCGGGTTTTCCGCGGCGCGCACCAACAACAACCGCAACGGCGGCTCCGGAAACGCCGGGAACGGCAACGGCGGCGGCAACCGGAACAATCGCTTCAATCGCCGACGTGGCAACGGCGGCAACTGGAACAACGGCGGCGCCGTCAACCGATCCAACACCAACAACGGCGGCGCCAACAACTCCTCCGCGCCTTGGACTGCCGGCTACAACCCTGGCAGGGCATGGTAGAGGCATGGTCTATGCCGTTCCGTGCCCCAGGGAGCGACGTTCTGGGTCCCCGGCCGCCGTTCCAGCCGCAGCAGGCCATCACTGCCGCCGCCAACAACTCCAACGTCTTCAACCCCAGTGCGCTCCACGCCGCGCTCCAGGCGTCCAGCGCAACACAGCAGTCGCCCGGCACATCCGAGTGGTTCTTCGACACCGGGGCAACGTCCCACATGTCATCCTCTCTCGGTAACGTCCTTCCCAGCTCTCTTCATCCTTCTTCTTCTGTCATCACAGTCGGGAATGGTGCTCGCATGCCGGCCACTCATCGAGCACTCTCAATCATCCCCACTGCCACCTCCCCACTACACCTCACTGATGTTCTTATTTCCCCTTCCCTCATTAAGAACTTAATCTCAGTTAGGCGCTTAACTCGTGATAATGCTGTTTCAATCAAGTTTGACCCTTCTGGCTTTTCCATCAAGGATCTTCGTACCAGGGCGGAGATGCTCCGATGTGATAGCAGCGGTGATCTCTACCCTCTTCGCCTCCCACAACACCAGGCTCTGCATGCTTCACTAGCGGCGTCTCTGTGGCACCAGCGACTTGGACATCCAGGCCTTCCAGTCACCAATCAAATTCTTCAGTCTTTTTCTTTTAGCTGTAATAAAACAGATGAGCATTCGTGTTCCTCTTGTCGGTTGGGTAAACACTCTCGACTGCCATTTCATGATTCAGCATCACAAACATTTTTCCCTTTTCAATTGATTCATTCTGATGTCTGGAGTCTGGACGTCACCGGTGTACAGTCATTCAGGATACAAATACTATGTGGCTTTCCTTGATGATTATACACATTACGTGTGGACAATCCTTCTTCGCAATAAATCTGATGTTTTGCCAACCATTCGAGCGTTTATTGCTTATGTTCATACTCAGTTTCGTTTACCCATTCTTGCTTTCCAAACTGATAATGGCCGCGAGTATGACAATACAGCACTGCGCCTCCTGCTCTCTTCTCACGGCACTCAGCTTCGCCTCTCGTGCCCATACACGTCTCAGCAGAATGGGAAAGCCGAGCGTGTACTCCGAAGCACTAACGACTATGTTCGTACTCTACTGATTCACAGTGCAGCTCCTTCGGCATTCTGGGCCGAGGCCCTCGCCACGGTTACCTGCCTGATCAACCGGCGACCGTGCCGTGCCACGGGAATGGCAACCCCGTACGCGCTGCTGCTCGGCACGCCGCCCGACTACAACGAGCTTCGCGTTATTGGATGCAGGTGCTTCCCCAACACGATCGCCACGGCGCCCCACAAGCTCGCCGCGTGATCGATCGCCTGCGTCTTCATCGGCTACCCAGCTGACCATCGGGGTTATCGCTGCTACGATCCCGCGACGGGCCGCGTGATTACCTCACGGCATGTTCTGTTCGATGAAGCCGTGTTCCCCTTCCGCGACACCACCAGAACACCAGCTGCGCCGGCCTCCGACGTCGACGATGATCCACCAGTACATGCTCCCAGGGCTCGCCGTGCCGCCCGTCACGCTGTACACCAACGATCGCCTTCACCGCCTTCAACGCCACCCCAGTACATCGTCGACTCCCCGCCACCATCCACACCTTCAACGACAAACTCGATCGTCTCGGGCAGCTCTTCGGCATCGACATCACATGGTTCATCCCGCGGAACATCACCACCACCTACTGCGCCAAGCCCGCCGACCTCTCCAGAACCGACGGCTGCCGCCGATCTGCATCAACCGCCTCCACATCCGATGATCACCCGCGGACGTGCTGGGATCCATAAACCAAATCCCAAGTACGCCATGGTGGTCCCCGAGACTCTCTCTCCGATTCCACGGAGCATACGGTCTGCAGTCAAGGATCCGCACTGGTACGCCGCCATGAAGAAGGAGTACGATGCGTTGCTCGCCAACAAGACGTGGACACTCGTACCTCGACCGCCAGGTGCTCACGTCATCAGTGGCAAATGGGTCTTCAAGCACAAGATGAATCCCGACGGCACCCTCGAGCGTTACAAAAGCTCGATGGGTCGTTTGTGGCTTCAATCAACGTCCTGGAGTCGACTTCGGCGAAACCTTCTCGCCGGTGGTCAAGCCGGCGACCATCCGCACCGTCCTGACGATCGTGGCGACCAACAAGTGGCCGGCGCACCAGCTTGACGTCTCCAACGCATTTCTTCATGGCACTTTGCAGGAAAAGGTGTACAGCCAACAACCTACAGGCTTTGTCGATCCCCACCGTCCCGATGATGTCTGCCTCCTGTCACGATCGCTCTATGGACTCTGACAAGCTCCTCGTGCATGGTTTGATCGATTCGTCGGCCATGTCACCAGTCTCGGCTTCATCCAGTCCAAGGCAGACACGTCCCTGTTCGTCTACAACAGGCATGGGGCAATGGCGTATCTCCTCCTCTATGTCGATGACATGATCATCTCGGCATCCACTACTGCGCTTCTCCGACACATCATCGCGCGGCTTCACGATGCCTTCGCTGTCAAGGACATGGGACCCGTGCGGCACTTCCTCGGCATCAACGTGCAGCGCACTGCAGCAGGCTTCTTCCTCTCGCAATCGTCGTATGCTGAGGATCTCCTCGAGCGTGCTGGCATGGCTGATTGCAAGCCGGTCGACACACCAGCCGACGCCAAGCCAAAAGCATCGACTGCCGACGGCAAGCCGATCCACGACATCACCGTCTACCGCAACATCGCCGGAGCATTGCAGTACCTGACGATCACAACGCCCCGACATCGCGTATGCCGTGCAACAAGTCTGCCTCCATATGCACGCGCCACGGGACGTGCACCAGACGATGCTGAAGCGCATACTCAGTTACATCAAGGGTACGATGTCGCTGGGTGTACAACTGCGCACTGCCTCCACGCCGACGATCACCGCATACTCCGACACCGACTGGGCTGGCTGCCCGGACACACGCCGCTCCACGTCCGGGTTCTGTGTCTTCTTCTGCGACTCCCTCGTCTCGTGGTCATCCAAGCGACAAACCACGATGTCCCGATCAAGTGCAGAAGCGGAGTACCACGCCATCGCCAATGCTGTCTCGGAGTGCTCCTGGCTTCGTCACCTGCTCGGAGAGCTGCACTGCAAAGTTCCTTCGGCGACCATTGCTTACTGCGACAACATCTCCTCCGTGTACATGGCGCGCAACCCCGTTCATCACCGGCGCACCAAACACATCGAGCTGGACATACACTTTTGTTCGGGAGAAAGTTGCCATTGGGGAGCTCCGTGTCACTCACGTTCCCAGTGCGCAACAGCATGCCGACGTCTTCACCAAGGGACTCCCATCGTCGCTGTTCTTCGACTTCAGAGACAGTCTCTCCGTCCTCCAAGCACCCAACGTTGAGACTGCAGGGGGGTGTCAGCGGATCAGCATTGCCAACGGCTAAGGACTGACCGTGTCTTCAGGATCTGCAACTGAACACGCACGGCGCGCACTCGCTGCGCCCATGGCTGCGCAGAGCACGCTCCATCGCTGCATGCGCGCCCGGCCTCTACGACGTCTGCGCTCCCGCTTAGACTGCTCGACCGCTCGCGCATAGCTGTCATGGCCACAGGCCACTCTCTGTAATCTATATATGTAACCACACATGATCAATACAAGGTTGTCCAGTTGATCAATTACATTCTACAGATTGCATTCCTCTGCTTCTTCTAGCTAAATTCTCTGTGCTAATGTTTGAAGTAGAGCTGAGCTTCCTGTTCAAAATAGGTATATAACAATGCTAAGCTAGCTCTTGATGATGAGAATATAATAATACAAGTTTCACAATATGTGTCGGGCAGACATCTTTATTTGGATGCTTTATATATACACTTCGTTCCTGCTGGAAGGAATACCCTTTGCGTGTTGTTGGCTGCTGACAACCTTTCTATATTCTTTGCTCATCTCCTAGGTAATCTGCTTTGTTAACAGATCCGCAGCACGGTGACCACGCTGCGTGGCTAGTGTTTACATCATTTCCTATCTCGTCAACTTTCACTATGCTCCCTCGGTTTGCAAACATATTATTGGACAGACATAGCTTATAATTAGCCACATATACACCTAGAAAAGCCAAAAGAATCTGTAATTTAAGATGGAGAGCGAGTAATTTCAATTTCTGATCCGTTAGAATTTAAAATCTTTCTGTAGCAAATTATAAGGCCATTTCCAATCAATTTACATGGGTGCACTTCTAGTATCATACGAATAGCCAACATTTCTTAAACTGTATCTTGCCATTGGCAAAGACAATACCCGATCGAGCGTATACCATTGGCAAGTTATTCCTGTCGGCCACGTTTAGTCAGGTATCCCCTTTTTGCTAATGAGCATGCAGTTGGTAAGTGAAAGGCTGACGGATGTTGTTAACGGTTGACTGTTGTCAAGTTGATGGTTAACCATCTTAATTGTTGGTGGGCCCATCATGCGGCAGAGTAATTAAATCAAATTGAGGATTGTTGTTCCACCCGTTGGGAAATGCATTTAACAACGGTATTTTGTTAACCGTTGTGGGCTAAAAACCGTTGGGAAATGCATTTAACAAAGGAACCCATTTGACAAATGTTGCGTTTGTAATCCTGAACGTCTGTGAATCAGAGTGTATTAATTTATTTGGTGGTGAAGCACGCACCTCTACACTGTAAAAAAGAAAAATAATGGGGTGTTGTCAGCTTTGGACCTACTATATACGCTTTATTGTCTCTTGAGCTGTGATGCTTTGTGATGAGCAGCAGTAGTAAAAACAGATTGCCGGGCGTCAATACACGAGAGCTAGGCTGCTTAGTCACGATTCATGATAAAGATGAAGCAGGTAGGGCACACTTTGTAGCTCCTGTTGGCTGTTTTTTCTGTGTTGTCTTAAAATAAACTGAGAACCAGTTACTATATATTGGCTCCTCTGTGTTGTAGAAAGGAGCTGGAGCCTCTTGGAACCATACCAACGAGAGTGAGAGATAGAGAGAGATCATATCATTTACATGGCATGCAAGAGTAAAGCAGTCCTTGGGCACACGATAGATGATACGTACGGTTTGCTAATTTGCCCTTTGCAACAATATAATGTTGCACTACATACATAGAAATCCCTTACATAATTAAAATACACACTGTAGTTCATATATATGAGAGCATAATGGATCAGGAGTTCATATTTATTCTGTGATTGAAAAAAAAGAAACCACACTGGGAAAGGGTAAGTGGAACACATATTAATTCATTATTACACTGCTCATTCGTAATGAAGAAGGGGGCTAGCTATAGGCGGCCTATAGAGGTCTTCCAAGGAGCGAATCCGAAAGATGTAATCCCAACCCATCTTGATCTGTGGAGGTGGAGTAAGCTGCCACTTGCGGATGCCGGCGTGATAGAGCATCGCCCAGAGGTG
>Ga0182004_10005695_pt1 | contig 10135 bp, 7 predicted proteins | sample Sormic07211540_1_FD_120479 | JGI IMG/M metagenome (GOLD analysis project Ga0182004, IMG submission 120479) | Endophyte microbial communities from Sorghum bicolor roots, Mead, Nebraska, USA - 072115-40_1 MetaG | ecosystem: Host-associated > Plants > Roots > Unclassified | place: USA: Nebraska...
TAAAAAGAAGAGTGTTAGATTGCACGGGCGGATGCAGTGACCTGGTATACACAGATGCAATGACCTTGCAAAGATGTTTGGTTGTTATTTTTTGTATGAGCAGGTGCAGCGCCCACTCCACCTTACACTGACATGTGGGCCTATAGCAAATGCAATGCATCCACCAAGCCTGCATGTGAGACAATGACCTTGCAAAGATGTATGTGGCTTGCACCCAAATGGAGATGATGGTGTATTTCTACATCCACCCGTGCAGGCAACCAAATGCCCTTCTTTATAAGATTATACACATCTACCCGTGCAGGATGACCTTCATGCGAGGAACAAACACATCCCAAAATATGCACCCAACCGATAAGCAATCCATATGTCACAAGGCACAAGAAAAAAATGGCAATTCCTCACTCAAGAAGGCGGCTTGGTTAATTGAAGTTTCACATTCAAGAAGGCGGCTTGGCACAGTGGCTGAGTCTGTCTACTTATGTCTTGGAGGTCCTAGGTTCGAACCAGCCTCCTTGCTGAATACGAAAGGATAAGGCTATCCAATGGCTTGGAGGTCCTAGGTTCGAGCCAGCCTCTAGAAATTTATTTCTGCAGACCTTGCCTTGTATGGGAGCTTTCAGAATTTGGTACACCATTTTTTAGTTATGGTCCCACACAAGAAAAGAAGAAAAAATCCCTTCCTCGGACCTCGCCTTGTATGGGAGCTCTCAGAACTGGGTATGCAACTTTTGAATTTTAGCCCCACCCAAGAAAAGAAGGATCTACCTCATAGCCACTAGTGAGGAAGAATATAAAACTGCGTATTCGACACCATTGATCCTATCTCCTTCCAATAATGGTTGTGCGCTGCGGCACAATCAATGAATGAACCCTTGTTGAAAGGTTTTACCTTGCAGGCCATTTTGGTTGTGGCTTCTTTTGAAACACTAAAACAAGTGTGTGTTAATTTTGAGTCTAAGTACAATTGTGGTCTGGGATCCACATGAAGAAGGTCCAGTCTGGTTCTCGGCAGGAGCTTCCGGTTTGTGCTCTATAATATCATGCCACACATCTTTTGTTTGGATAGCATTTCTCTCAGATGTGTCGATATGCATGTTTAACTATTTTATTTGGTGTCCGTTTTTCTTCTTTGTGTTAGGGTACTAATGATCTATTCCTTCTTAACAAGGATGAGCCAGCTCTTGACAGTTTGGGAAAAAATAACTTAAATTTATTACAAGGCGCTCATGTATTATGTACAAAGAATAGTATAATTATCCCAATTTTGAATAAAGATATAATGCAAGACATTTGGTAAGAGAAATATGACTTCATCACAAAAAAGATCATACCGGCTGATACAATGATTTTTCAAGCTTTCCAAAAAAATATGTGTTGAATATGTAGAATTTGTCTCTGAAATTTTCATTACACAATCTGGTCCTTTCGATGTACCTGCACAGCAACACCGCACAAAGAATACAGAATGCCATCTTAATACCTATCATAGCTCAGAGTTCACAAAATACTACTGTACAAAATTCTTCAGCTAAATTGTCCACAGAAAATAGTTTGGTGGTGTATAAGACAGTACAACGTGAAACAGCAGTAGAAGACCAAGCATTAAATTTCTTAAAATAGTAGCAAGCATTAACACCTAAATACTCTCATAGTATCCCTTTCTTTGATTACTTCTTATTTGTTCGAAATATAAGCGATACATTGAAGCAGTTTGAGGTAAAAAAATCATAATATAAATTTAATACTTACTTGATGTAGAAGTTTATCACGTGTGAAGACAAAAATACTTGAGGATCAAGACATTTAATATCACATCTGGTGATCCTGACAGCTTCTCGATCATCTCTGTTGAATTCACATAATAAAGTCATTGAAAGGTAAAATGAACATTGACCATGAATTCATGATCTGCGGAGAAAAATGCGCAATATTCACCTTGATGGGTAGTAGATCTCTGGTTCATTCCTGAAAACACAATTGGTTGAGTTAAAACATAAACTAAAAGGTAAGCTAAGAGTGTACATGATGAATACAACACTAGAGAGGAGCTTACAGTCTATCAAACATCTCACGGTTCACTTCTTCCTTAGGTTTCATATCTTCATCATCCAATAGAACCACATCTTGAACCTTAATAGCCACTCATACAAATAAATGTATAAGTTCAAAATTACATGTAGAAGTGGTGCTAGGATCAAACTACTATGAGAAAGCATGGTAGAGCACCCAATAAATGGACCAGCTCTTGACAACGTGACATATTTATATGACAGCCAAACTTATTATAAACAAATAATACCATGGTAAGTTATTAATGGAAAGTATAGCGGTATCTATGAAAGAGCACAATAACTACCAAACCTTTCTGAACACAAGATTTAGTGCAAAATACAAAACTTTGTAACCTCATGTTGACTCTATTTTTCTCAACCTTACCATCCTTCAATGAAAAGGTTTCCTCATTGGAGCGAGGCATAGTATGATGTCATTTAGAAGACGAAGAAATGAGATTCTCACAAATAAAAACTCAATAACCAGATTTAAATAGCCGTGTATCTAGGCAGCTCGCCCAACCAACATCGGAGTACACGAGGGTGTTCATAGAGTTGTGAGAGAGCTAAAGACGACAGGCTAATAATGTGTCATTCACATACCACAGTATGCTCCTGAGGATAGTGCATACGCAACCATGCTTGTTGCATAGCATGTGTGATAATGTCAGGGTGAGTGAGAGTGAGGTGCCGGAGGGTGCTCACAAGGTTCCTATAGGGGCTTCGATCAGCAACAGGTCTTCCAACTTTGGCTGTCAGCTTGGACCTAGGGTTGCAGTTTGTCATCTTGGCGTGTCCCTGAATTTCAGCAGCATATTTCTCTTGGGAGCTGTGATGGGAAGAAGGAAATAATGGAGTGGACCAAGGTCTGTCATTGCAAACTCTTGCTGGAAAGAGTTGATGATACAACAAAGAAGAGTTGTAGTGGAAGCAGTGAGGTTGATGTTATCAACATAGAGAAGCAAGTATTCCATATCGCACCCTTGGTTGAAGATGAACAGTGAGGGGTCACACTTGGAGACCTTGAAACCGATGGAGAGAATAAACTCTAGGAACTGACTGATATAGGCATAGGGAGCCTGTTTGAGACTGTTAAAGGACTTGTTGAGGCAGCAGGCATGATGGGGATTGGCAGGGTCAACGAAGCCAAAGGTGGCTGACAATACACCACCATTTCTTGAAGGACGCCATTGAGAAAGGTGTTCTTTACATCGAGTTGGTGCATAGGTCAATAGCAGTTTTCATTGTCGCTGAGTTGATGATGAGGCTGAAAGTCTCATCGTAATAGATGCTAGGTTGTTGTGAGAAACCACGCAGTATGTGCCTTGTGTTGAACCAAGGAGCCATCGGAGTTGTACATGTTTTGGTACACCCATTTGCTAGAGATGATGTTGGAGTTGGGAGGTGGGACAAGGTCCCATGTTTGGTTGGTTATGAGAGAATTGAAATCCTTGACCATGTTAGCATACCAAAACAGATCAGCGAGCGCACCATGGTATTTTTCAACATTGGAGAGGGTGGGTCGATGATTGAGGCACTATAGGTGAGGTAGTCCTTGGCAACGCAAATGCCCTCTTGGCATAGGTCAGCTAAGCTACGTTGTAGCTTGTGGGACAAAATTTTGAAAAAATCAATATTAGGATAAAACATTCAACATGTTTGCAGCTTAAATTTTCACACCTATAAGAGAAGCGCACCACCCTCTAACTATCTCAAGCTTTGCCACTAGCATAGATAGACATTGGGTGTGAGTTTTGGATAGCCTTGATACTGCTATGCGGGCACCGATAGGCCATTCTGACTCCCACGCACTTGATTTGGGGTCTCCAAGTAGGCCTTGGTGCAGGGAGACAACAATCATCAGTACAATAGTAGGAGCGACGTGCAGCAAGGAATGCATGTGTGCAAGACTGTGCGTGGCATAGGGGGTGTGCCTGGCATGGAAGAAGCGACGGGCAAAGGGTAGGCATGTGCTGAAGAAGACTATACGGATGCAGTTGTATGGCTGTCGGCTGATTGTAGCAGCACCTCATAAAATAGAGAACATGCTGCACAATGATTCAATCATGATGGGTTGTGTGAGCATTGGAAGACAAAGGGCAGGAGGATGCAGCAGTCATCCTCCTCCAAACACTTTTAGGAAGAAGAGACTAGTGCGGATCGATCCGCATATGGAAAACATGATTCATAAAAAAACATGACATGATATAATCACATATATAATTAGTAGACAAATGGAGGCAACAATATCCTTTGTGGTTTGTGGGGTATCGAAGAAGGATGCACTTTGTAGACCGAGGAGCAAGTTTGTGGGGAATTGTGGACGAAAGTTTAGGATAACATCGACATCCAAAAACCCGAAGGTGACCATATGATGGTGAAATTTAAGGTTTTTATGGGAGGCGATTAAGGATGTGTGTTGATGTAAGAAGTGCTTGAGCCCAAAACTTAGGAGGTAGACATACTTCAAAAAGCAAAGCTTGGATGATGTTATTGGTAGTTCTAATGATGTGCTTGGCTTTACAATTTTGTTGCAATGTGTAGGGATAGGAAAAAGCCATTGGGTGCCAAGGGTGAGGAAGAAATCTTGAGTGAATGTGTTCCCAAATTATTCTCCATTGTTGCATTGGATCAAGAGAATTGAGTATTTTGTGGTGTGTAGAGACATAGGCACTGAAATGCCAAATTTTTGTACAAGACGGAAAGCCCACAACGATGAATGTAATCATCTAAAGAAACAAGATAATACTTGTTGCTGGATATACTTTTAGTTGGAGATGTCCATACATCACAGTGAAAAATATGGAAATATTTATTTGTGTGTGACAAAGAAGACTAAAATAGAAGCTTGGTATGTTTTCCTAATTTACATGCATGACAATTGGGAGTAGCTGATCTATTGCAAGAGATGGTGTTTGTGGAGGTGAGGTGTTGAAGAATAGAAGTTCCAACATGACGAACATGATGATGCGAGAGTGTGTTGTCGATGGATGGCATAATGAAGGGGTGGCAGTGCTAGAAGGATAGGGTCGGTTCCCCAAAGCTATTGCAATAAATCATCACTATCTTGGTTTTAAGATCCTTCATAGAGAGGCCAAAAAGGGTATAATTTTTTTCTCAAACACACAGGAGGATTGCGTATCATTTCATTAATAAGTAGAAAAATCAGTCTCAATTCATGCCAATTCCATGACTTGGGTTAGTTTTTACATTCACACCCTTTTAGTTAGATAAAAACAACGTAGTTCTACTAATGTCCTAGAAGAGAGCCCAGTGCCTTGGCTCCAGCCATCGCTCAGAGGTGACCTTGGTAGTGCACCTCATGCAACACAATTGCCTCTTAGGGTCAGATGTTCACAAACATGCATCTATTCCAATGTTTCTAGATCATCCAAGAAATGAAGATCACTATTCCTTCCTCGCTGCCTTGGACATACTGCGTGTGCTTCATCGTCATCTTCTAAAGGTGCAAGGACATCCAGTCCTAGATGATGAAGCACAACAAACCACACTAGGTGTGAGAACATGCAAGATATCAAGACTTGGTCAATAGTCTCACTCTCTTTGTCACATAAAGGGCACCATGGAGGGTGAGGCATTCCACGGTGAGGCAGGTGTTCTATCATCTAGCATTACTTGTGTGCCACCATCCAGAGAAAGAACTTGCACTTCAACAGTTCCCAAGTGTTCCAGATGCGCTTGTGAGGCTAAAAACAGTAGCACCATTGAGGAATCAATGATAGGTGAACATGGTGGTATACAGACCAGAGCTCGACAGACTCCAGACTAGAGCTTGATCGACTCCATTCATGGATGTCTTCTTCGTCCACATGCAGCTAAAATCATCCCAAACACATCCCAAAGTTGTAGATAGTTGACAGTCACCACAACCGAGAGACCTCCAGAAATGTCACGAACTTAGGTCGAATCTTGAACTACCTCATCCACATTTCATCATCCCATAGCATGCCTTTTGATGAAGGGATCAGATCAAGCACTTGCCACGGAACCATAGGTCTGTCTAGAACTTTGTGTTATACCCATTTCCTACCATAAAAGTGATCGAGATTGCAAATATGGATTAAGCACAAGCGTGCATCGCAACATCAAAAATATTCCATGGCCGTGTATGATCTGTATTGCTCAACTACAACCAACGCATTCCGAGAACCCCATCCCAAGGTCTACAAGTTGTGGACGCCAAAGCCTCCCAACTTGATCAACCTGCAAGCCATTGCCCAAGCAATTGATCAATACGTGCCACTAACATCCTCATGTCCCTTCTAGAGGAATGCCCGATAGCATTTTGGGTATCTTTTCAATGATGGGTTGTGATTGTGCCTTGTCATTTTCCTTATCGACAGCAACAAACCAAATATTTGCACGAGAATTCCTTGATCTACATGGAAGGATTATAGTGGTCACTAGGAGCTCATCACCCTAGCACCATATTGTGACCACAAAGCGCTCTTGGCCACATTTGTTTGTAGCCCCGATGCATCTCCAAACAACTGTAGGATGGCCTTGTTTGTTGATAAGTCCTCTGATGTTGGCCGAATGAACAAGACAACATCATCAGCATACAATGAGATGTGATGCACAATGGGGTGGCTACAAAGTGGTTGCAGAGATGGTAAGACAAGAACATTGTTTAGATAAATTGGTCCACAAAGACAGGATTGGAGTAGAGCCAGAGGCAGTATTAGGTGAGAACCATCACCAACCATGACTACGAAAGGAGGCATGTGTTGAGGAGTGGATAGATGATCACCAGAGTTGGAGGAGAGATGCTAAGAAGCACCTGAATCCATATATATCATGGAGAGGTGGTGTTCACTTGAAGGGCCATGGCATTCATTGGGGAAGAGCAGTAGCAATGGTTGCAGATAGTGTAGTAGTAGGATATGCTTGTGGGTGGTCACCCATGGTAAGAAAGAGAGGATCATGAATTAGGCTGGTAGCATGAAAGAAGACAGGGGGGACAAATTCTCTATTATTGTAGGCAGTACTTATAAAACAGTGAGTGTACATGCAAAGGAAATTAAAAATACAAAATATCCTCCAATGTAGCATAACTAATACAGCCTATAAGATTACATGCACATACAATCTGCTATTAGGTCCCAAAATGACTCAGATAGGCAAACTAGTAATGGCTAGGATAATGCCATTCTAACAATTAGTATCAAATACCAACCTTTCGAGAATGAACAGAAGATGAATTCTGAAGCTGTTGCTTCCTCCTGCATAGAAGGATGCTGGATTAGAGAGCTGATGATTGATACTTCTAAATGGAGTGAAGTAATAAGTTATAAATATACTAATTTAGTATATCATACATGGCAATGGATATGACCATACATGCACAATATGCAAATGCCTATGAAACATAACTATTAAGAAAAGCAGAGAATATCTTCAAAAAGCATACAAATTTCTATATAAGGTCACATTTTCATTAACCCAAATGGTTGTACAGAGTGCACGCATAAAATCATATAAAGGTAATAACATAAATAGCTTGTTTGTAAACAGAAGGAAAATAGATGCCTACCTCTCAGAGAATTTACTGGGAAGTGAACTTTCATAATCAGACTCCTCTTGATCAATGGCATGAGCCCTCCGTTTGTTCATGGGAGGTTTCCTTTTACCACCATGGCCTTGACTTTTCCTTTTATTCATGGGTAGCTGCATTCACAATTCCCCCATAAGTCACAAGTGTTCAAGACAGAGATGCCTATGGATAAACAAAGACAGAGAGAGAAGGGGGTTGAAAAAAGTGTATTTTACCTGGCCACCATTCTTCTTCTGCCCACTAAACTTGAGGGATGACTTTGAACAGTGTTCACGGTTCACATGTGCTCCCTGCTCATCCTCATCTACCAGACCTATACACACAAATGAAACATGACAAATGAGTGACTGGTTGTATGTTATGGCCGACATCACGTATCAACGTCGGGGCCGACCCAGTGGCTAGGCCACATCGGTGGCCAGGGGCTAGACACTCAAGATAGGCTATCTTTGGATATTTTTCCTATTTCCATAATTATAGGATTGTGATTGATTTGCTTGTATGGTGAAGGGATAAATACCCCTTAACTCTTATGGAAATAATGAAGCAACGCAATATATATTCTTTCCTAGCCTCAAGGGCCATCTCCAGAGCCTCCCTTCTGCCTCTCGCGACCACGCACACTTGCTCACCCTAGCGACCCTTACGACCTCGGCCTCCCACCTCGTACCCCTACGCTCTTCGCAGTCATGGTAGCTAGGATCTAGGATCCTACCAGTGAACAACTATAGCAGATTTAACGAATGATTTATTCGGATATTGATACTCCGCATAGATAGCATGCATTCAGCGATAAATTCAATAACCTCATGACATGAGCCCAAGTTCTCCCAATCCACCGTTAACCACTTGTAGACTTTTTTCTGCGATAGTGCCTAGACACGTATTAACCACTTGCAGACGTGCAAGGTTAAAAAAATGATAACGACAGCAAGCGTAGGAAACTTACTGAAGTCATATACGCCCTTAGATGCAGAAGGATGATCTGGTCCCAAACCAACATCAGCCTGCAAACCAAACGAGAAATGGTACTATGAATAACCAATGCAATGTAGCTCATAAAGGGAGCGCACAAAACCTAGGCGCACACTTCAAGAACTGAACACGCACAGATAATCAAACAACACAGCTCGATGCAAGAGCACAAGCTGAGCAAGATAGGGATGCCTGTAGATCAACAAAGCAATGGTTGAAAAAAGTGTATTTTACCTTTCCATCATTCTTCTTGTCCCCACTAAACTTGGGAGATGACTTCGAGCAGTGTTCATGGCTCACATGTTCCCCCTGCTGATCCTCATCTACTGGACCTTGTCACAAATGAAATATATCAAATCAGTGACATCTTGTATCAGTGAACAGCTACAATAGATTCAATGATTATTTTGTTCATTGATACTCCACAGGGATAGCATGCATTCCCGCAAAAACTCAATAACCCCATGACATGAGCCTAAATTATTTGAATCCAGCTTTAACCATCTGCAGATGTGCAAGGTTAAAAATGGTAACGACAACAAGTGTAGGAATCTTACTGAAATCATCGACGTCCTTAGAAGCAGAAGGAACGTCCACATCTGGTCCCAAACTAACAGCAGCCTGCAAACCAAGTGAGAAATGGTACTCTGAATAATAAGATGGGATGTAGCTCATAAAAGGGAGCGAACAAAACCTACACAGTATGCACACAACTAAGGGACAGAAAGCACACAAATAATCAAACACCACAACTTGTTTTCGTTGCAAGAGCACAGGAGCGAGCTAGCAGGCTTGCATACCTTGGTCGTCGCACGGGTAAGTCGGAAGTGCGGCTCATCATCAACCGGCGCGTCGGAGCCAAAGCGCCGCTCGAACTCGTTGTGTGGCTCCTCAAACCTTTCGCGGCCGCCTGGAGATGTGGGGGCTTGCAGCCTTGGCGCGCGGGAGTCATTGTCGGCGTCGACTGCACCGTCGTGAGAAAAGGCGGCCAGAAACACGCTATACCAGTCGATGTCGCTCTGCTTCCGCACCATCGTCACCTTCGATGATCAGCCTACGATCGAGGAAGGGGAGATTCAAAAGGGAGTAGCGGGTAGGTGGTATGGGACTGGCCAGACTAGGGGGGTTTTGTGTTCTAGAGTTTGCGCATGGGATACGCATGCAAGTGTCCCGTTATATTTGTCATTTTAACTTTCTAACTAGGTAGAACAAAGACTCTCTAAACCTTGACATACGGTGTGTCCAGGTACATGAGAACATGCTGTGAATCTAGACACTAAAACACACTGCAAGAACGAAGGATAAAATAGAGATTTAATAATTAGCTCCTTTAAATTCAAATGGGATCCAACTAATAGTTTAGTTGATTGTTAGCTAATAACCTAATTAACAATTATTTCATTAGTTGGGCAAAACAAACTAATAGTAATTAGCTGCTTTCAATCCAAAGCAAGATCTTGCTAATAGTTTAGCTAATTGTTAGCTAATACTCAATTAAAAATTACTTTACTAGTTAGGCAAAATAAGATAA
>Ga0182004_10005696_pt1 | contig 10135 bp, 7 predicted proteins | sample Sormic07211540_1_FD_120479 | JGI IMG/M metagenome (GOLD analysis project Ga0182004, IMG submission 120479) | Endophyte microbial communities from Sorghum bicolor roots, Mead, Nebraska, USA - 072115-40_1 MetaG | ecosystem: Host-associated > Plants > Roots > Unclassified | place: USA: Nebraska...
ACAGGACGAGATGTTGGTGGCTCGCCAGGATGGCTAAGGGCACCTGTTTTAAGGGATCCGGAAAGCCCGGCAGCCGCGCGTAGAGGCGGGAGATCGCCGGGGGCTCGGCGAGCTCGAAGGCGACGTCGAAGGGTGCCTCCCACCAGGTGATGCCGGAAGCCCTGATGGGCAACTTGTTCTCGTCCGGGAAGGCCTCATCCATGCGGAAGACGAAGCGCTCCAGCGTCACCCACTTGAGGGGGGAGGCGGCGGCAGACATGACCGCTGCCATGGCGACCTTGAGACAGATGAGGAAATTAGGGGACCAAGGGGAATCACTCTGAGGACAAATCGGGAGAGTTGTAAGATGAGGTGCCTTACCTACGGAGAAGTAGGCAGCTGCCGGCTGGCCGCCGACCGTCGAGAAGAGCGGAGGGGAAGGCGGCAAGACGCGTGCAATAGCGGCGCTCCGGCGATGCGGCGGCTTCCCGATTCTCGAGAGGCGATGCGGCGGCTTCCCGATTCGAGACAGAAAAACAGATCTATGGTTACCTTGTTGAGTTCAAAAAAATTTTGCAAAATTTTTCAGATTTTCCGTCACATCGAATCTTTAGACACATGCATGAAGTATTAAGTATAGACAAAAATAAAAACTAATTGTACAGTTTGGTCAGAATTGACGAGACGAATCTTTTAAGCCTAGTTAGTCCATGATTGGACAATATTTATAAAATACAAAAGAAAGAGCTACAGTGTCAATTTTGCAAAATATTTTGGAACTAAACAAGGCCAGCACATATGCACTTTGGGTCATAGGCCTTTACGAAAGCTGTAACGCTGGGCCGGGACTATGGTTCAGGATCCAAAAAGTTTTTTAAATTGTAACTCTGTAGTATTTTTTTATTTGATAATTATTATTCAATTATAGACTAATTAGACAGAAAAAATTCGTATCGTAAATTATAGACAAATTATACGATTAGCTATTTTTATTTATATTTAGTGTTCCATACATGTGCAGCAAGATCTGATATGATGATAAATTTTAAAAGGTTTTTGGATTTTGGAACTAAACGATGTCTCACTAGTTTGGGTAAGAGACGCCAACCGGTTAGGCCACTTTCCTCCGCCAGCTGGTGCAGGGAAGGGTGGACCTCTAGAGTCATCAACAGGCAGATGGGTTTGGCAAGAGGACAAGTGCCGAGGCCCTGGGTGGGAGAAGGGAAGTGGGGTGGGAGAGGCTTCTGAAACAATGGGTGTAGGAGTTGGAGAGGATGTGAGGGGGTCTGACATTGTTTTAAGCCTGAATGATGAGGGTGGCGGGAACAAGGAAGGAGGCGAGGCTGTCATGACGAGTGGAAGATGCTCCAAGTGTTCAAAGAAAGGCCATCAGGCTGCGGCATGCAAGACTGAGGTGTACTGCGTCATTTGTGATTCACATGAGCACATGAATCACCGATGTCCTCTCCTCAAGGCGCCAAGGCCTGTGGCTCATGCTGCGGGGTATGCTGTGATGGATTTGGGTTTCTATCATATCCCTCATCCGCCTCTGCCTAGGGTGAAGAAGGATTCCAAGATGGCTCGAGTATCAGTGGTAGGAGGTGTGTTGTCTGGAGATCAGCTGATCATGCAACTTAGGAGGATTGTGCCAGTCAAATGGAATTGGGAGTTAAAGGTTCTTGGGGAAGGGAATTTTCTTACCCAGTTCCCTTCCAGGACTGAGCTTCAACGCTCAATTGCTTATGGAGGAGCTGATGCAAAGGGGGAGGGAGTGTCGGCTGGTACGCGATTGCAGTTTGAGGAATGGCAGGAAAAGGAAGAAGGTTTTTTATTACCTAAAGTTTGGGTGAGGGTGAGCTGTATTAGGCAGCCACTCCGAGAGTTTCCCATTCTGTGGGCAGTGGGTTCTCTATTGGGCTCAACCCAAACAGTGGACATGGAGACCACCCGGAAGAACGAATTCGGTCGAATCATGGTCGCGGTACTTGATCCTAAGCTAATTCCAAAAAAGTTGGACGTTGTTATCGGAGACCATTATTTTGATTTGGAGTTCGAAGTTGAGACGAGAGGCTATGATGAGAACGGAGAGGAGGTAGACATTGAGTGGGATGACGGAGGAAATGAGGGGGATGGTGAGGGAAAGGAACAGGATCCGAACAGCGAGAACGGTCTCTTTGATGACCAGGCTTGTGAGCGGAATAACAAGCGTGCTAAGAGGAACGAAGGGGGTCATGGCGGGGGTGGATTGGAGAAAGGTTCTCGGTCTGGGAAGGAGGCTCCAGTCTGTAAGGGACATTTTTTGAATGAAGAGAAGTTTCTGGAATTCCTTAAGTGGAAGGCTAACAAGGTTATTGAGGTAGCAGTGGAGAAGGCTCTGGAGGAGGCTTCCACAAAGGTGGCGGAGGAGAAGGAGGGTTCCTGGGAGGAGGAGGCTTCGGCGACACCTGAGATGAGAGGTGACTCCTCTGTTGGGACAAAAGAAGAAGTGCAGGCGATGGTGGTGGAAGTAGGTGTTGCTGTTTCTCAGGTAGAGGAGTTGGAGAAAGGTTCATCTAAGCTGGATTCAGAGGAGCGTGGCATGACGGTGGCTCAGGATATTTTTGCTGATGCAAAGTTGGTGGATGTTGCGATGATTCCAGAGGTCGTGCTCTCCCCCACCAGGGTGAGCCCGCGTTTGGCTGGGGTGGCGGCTGAGCACACTCTAGTGCGGGCTGAGCGCTTGGTGCAGTCCAAGAATTTGGAGTGTAACAAAGGTAACAAATCTATGGTCCCCTCTGCTTTTTCTTCTGTCTCTCAGGCTGTAGATAATCTGCGGGCGATAGGCTTAGGAGCGGGCAGTAGTGGTAGTGCTTCTTTTGAAACAAATGTGCAAAGTCTTTTGGAAAAGGATTTTAGCCATGTTGGGCATGGGGCTGTTCTGGGGACAGGGGAGACAGAGGTTTCAGATGCTGATTCAGTTGAATCATAGGGGTTTGAGAGAAAAGCCCTAGAATTTCTATGTGGGGATCTAATGGAGGAAATTTTTGATGATGACAGTTATCACCTAAGTAGTGATCTTAAAACCGTTCATAGGAAGCATGGCGCTAAGCCGTCTAGAAAGAGGGCTTCAAGAAAGCTGAAACTAAAGCTTAATAAAATTGGTATACAATGAGGGGAATTTTCTGGAATAGCAGAGGTCTTCGCGACATGGCTAAAACAAAATTTCTAAGTAATACTTCGAGGGAGCAGGGGCTAGATTTCATTGCTCTTCTGGAGACTGGAAAAAAAAGAGTTTCTACAAGCTAAGCTTGATAAGTACTGTGGGGGGAGAAATTTTGTCTAACACTGGACTGAACCACATGGAAGGTCTGGGGGAATGCTACTTGGTGTGAACCTAGATGTTTGCGATGTGGGTAGTATAGAGGAGGGAGACTTCTTCATCAAGTTTCATCTTAGGAATAGAAGTGATGACTTTCATTGGTGCTTAGTAGCGGTTTATGGGGCAGCTCAACCTGAGTATAAAGAGATCTTTCTAACTGAATTAGTACAGGCGTGCAGGAAAGTCTCTCTTCCTTTGCTGGTTGGAGGAGACTTTAACATAATCAGAAACCCAAGTGAGAAAAACAATGATAATTATGATAGTCGATGGCCCTTTTTATTTAACGCTATCATAGATGGGCTGAACTTAAGGGAGATTGAGATGTCGGGAAGAAAGTTCACGTGGGCCAATTCCAAAAATGTGCCAACGTACGAAAAATTGGACAGGGTTTTAGCTAGCACAGAGTGGGAGCAAAAATTCCCCCTAGTCACTATTGATGCGTTGAGTAGGGAAATCTCCGATCACACTCCCCTCCTGTTGAGCACAGGCGAGGGGGTGAAAAAAGGAGTCAACCTGAGTTCAAATTTGAACTTAGTTGGTTCCTTCAAATAAATTTCTGTGAGACAGTCACAGGGATCTGGAGAAGTGTTAAATTTGGTTCAAATCCCATGAAGAGATGGCAGAATAAAATTAGAAGGCTAAGGCAATTCTTAAGAGGTTGGGCAAGAAATGGGAACGGAAATCAGAGAAAAGAAAAGGAGAAGTTGTTTCGCTTAGCTGGGGAACTGGATATAAAAGCAGAATCCCAGATTTTGAGCCAACAGGAGCTAGATTTGAAGAACTGTCTGAAGCAAAGAATCACAGAACTGCTTCGGGAAGAAGAAATAAAGTGGTTCCAAAGAGCAAAGACTAAGGATTTGCTTGAAGGGGACAATAATACTTAGTATTTCCATATGGTAGCCAACGGAAAGAGAAGGAAAACCAGGATTTTTCAACTTGAACAAGAAGGGGATGTAACTGAAGGACAAGAAAACTTAAAAGTTTTCATAACAAAATATTATAAGGATTTGTTTGGTTCATCACAGAGAAATAACTTTTCCCTGGACGAATCACAAATAAATGATATACCTCAGATTAATGAGGAGGAAAACAAACAATTAATAGAAGAGTTTACAGAAAAAGAGGTAAGAGAAGCAATTTTTCAGATGAAACATAATAAGGCTCCAGGACCCGATGGCTTCCCTGTAGAGTTTTACCAGGCTTTCTGGTCTCTCATTAAAGATGACTTAATGGCCATGTTTAGAGAGTTCCATGCTGGTAATTTGCCTCTGTTCAATCTGAAATTTGGTATAATTACTCTGATTCCAAAGCAAAAGGAAGTCAAACAAATCCAGCAGTATAGGCCTATTTGTATGCTAAATGTGAGCTTCAAGATATTTACTAAGGTTTTGGCTAATAGGCTAACTGCAGTGGCAGAAAAGGTAGTGAGAAAATCACAAACAGCCTTTATGCCGGGACGAAATATTCTAGAAGGAGTTGTAGTGTTGCATGAGACAATTCATGAGCTGCACAAAAAGAAGAAAAATGGGGTTATACTAAAACTGGACTTCGAAAAAGCCTATAATAAAGTCAATTGGTCCTTTGTGCAGCGGACCCTTAGGATGAAGGGTTTCCCTCTTATCTGGTGCAAATGGATCGAAGATATAGTGAGTCAAGGCAGTGTGGGGATCAAAGTGAATGATGAGGTTGGCCAGAACTTCCAGACCAGAAAAGGATTGAGGCAGGGGGATCCCCTGTATCCCATCCTTTTCAATTTGGTCGCTGATATGTTGGCTATCCTCGTTTCCAGAGCAAAGAATGGTGGGCAGTTTAGAGGCTTAGTACCTAACCTAGTTGATGGGGGGCTGTCTATTCTGCAGTATGCAGATGACATAGTTCTTTTTTTAGAGGATGATTTGGAGGAGGCTAATAATCTTAAATTGGTGCTACTAGCTTTTGAGAAGTTGTCGGGTTTGAAAATCAACTTCCACAAGAGTGAGTTATTTTGCTTTGGAACGGCCAAAGACCGGAGAAGGGAGTATGTAGAACTTTTTGGTTGTGTAGAGGGAAGCTTCCCCTTCAGATACCTAGGGATCCCAATGCATTACCGAAAACTTTCAAATAAGCATTGGAGTTCAATTGAAGAACGCTTCCAGAAGAAACTTAGTTGTTGGAAAGGAAAACTTCTTTCTTTTGGGGGTAGATTAGTGTTGATTAATTCGGCATTGTCAAGTCTACCGATGTTCATGATGTCGTTTTTTGCTATCCCTAGAGGAGTCAGGAAAAGATTAGATTATTATCGATCTAGGTTTTTCTGGCAATGCGATGAACACAAAAAGAAGTACAGGTTAGCAAAATGGAGTATTCTCTGTAAACCAAGGTGCATGGGGAGACTCGGGATACTAGACTTGGAAGTTCAGAATCAGTGTTTACTTAGTAAATGGTTGTTCAAGCTTTTTAATGAAGACGGTTTATGGCAAGAGATAATTAAAAAGAAATACATCAAGGACAAGTGCTTATCTCAGATAGGAAAACGCCCCGGAGTTTCTCATTTTTGGTCAGGTTTAATGGAGGTAAAAGACTTATTGTTACAGCATGGAAGGTTTAGAGTCAATGATGGCCACCAAACTAGATTTTGGGAAGACGTCTGGGTTGAGCAGCAACTGTTAAAACGGTTGTTCCCAGATTTGTACAGGATAGTAAGAAAAAAGGGGGTGTCAGTTGCTAGCGTTGTTAACTCGACCCCGTTAAATGTCTCGTTCAGATGGGGAATTGTGGGAGATAGACTCAAAGAGTGGCTTAAGCTAGTCTCGCTGGTGCTACCAGTCAATCTAAACAATGATAAGGATATTTTTGTTTGGCAGATAAAGAAAAATGGGATTTTTTCTACACAGTCAATGTATAGAGAGATCATGAAAAGAGAGCAAATGCCAGTTAAGGAGGTGTTTTGGAAAGCAAAGCTGCCATTAAAAATAAAAATTTTCCTTTGGTACTTAAAAAGAGGGGTAATTTTAACAATGGATAATTTAATAAAGAGAAAATGGAAAGGGGATCCTAAGTGTGATTTCTGTGGCTTGAATGAAAATATTCAACACCTTTTTTCAATTTTCGTGTGGCTAGATTTGTATGGAATGCATTGTTTATCACCTTTAACTTTCAACCGCTAAAAAGTACTTCACATATGTTTGGTTCCTGGATAAGGAGATTTGCTCCAGGGCTAAGGAAACAAATTATAGTGGGAGTTGCGGCCTTCTGTTGGGTCCTTTGGTTGAATAGAAATGATGCAGTATTCCAAAAATCAGTTACTAACTCTCCTTTGCAGGTAATCTTCAGGGGAACTTTTTGGATCAGACATTGGTCACTGTTGTCTAAAGAGGAAGAGAGAAGAAGTCTGAAGGAGGGATGCAAGTGTTTAGAGAGCTTGGCGCTGCAGTTTTTTGGGTCCAATGAGTGGAAGAACTTAAAGAGATTAGGAGTTTAATGCTTGGCTGTCTTGATCTGCTTTTCGCTGGTGTTGGGTGTTTAGTTCTGGTTGGTCCATGATCAATGGAGGTGTGGACTCTTTGTCCTTTTTTATCTTATGTGTTAGAACAATAGAAGCTGGCTGCAGACATCTGGAAGGAGTGACTCTACACTGTTGAGGTTCCTGGTGAAGTTCTAGAAGGCTATGGAGGTGGAATCAGTTGGTTGATTTTGTTTCAGTTAGCTGATTGGATGTGGCTTAAGGTCCCAGTTGGTCACTGTTTTTGTTTTGTTAGGCTTCCGTTTAGTTTGATCACTGAGGTGAACTTTGGGCTGTGTCCCATCTTTATTGTAAGGTTCCAGGTGATTAAACTGAAATCCCTGCTTAGCGGGCTCGGGGCTATGCCCCACTCTTGTAAGGTTTGGTCTTAAGCAATCACTTGTGATTGTGAAGGCCGGAATGTTTTGATTCCTTTATCTAAAAAATATTTCAGGTATGGAATGAACTCATATGCGCTTTGGTTGAGCAGCATGGGTCGCACTTTTTTTTAGTTCAGTTTGGCCCTCATGACCTTTTACTCCCTCCGTCCCTAAATACTGCTATTTCTAGGAGAAAAATTTGTCCACAAATACTGCTATTTCTACTAGCATACTCAGTCCACCAGCCCATTTAATTTATTCTAGGGAGTAGTACTTTGACGCATGGTAATTGTTTGAGTCTGTTTAGTTGGCATTAAATGCAGCTCGTTGGAACCAGAGAACCATGGCTTAACGTTCATGATTAAATGGTGGAACCCAAATTAATTGAGGGTAGAATGGTCTTTTGTTTGTCACACTAATCTGTCTGAAATCTGCTAGAAATAGCAGTATTTGGGGGACAGAGGGAGTATTAACAAACGTAGAAGATGAGGATGCTGAATCTTGGGCCTACCCCCACCATCGCCTATGTTGTTGCTCATCGCTACCCTTTCTTCTCTAATTCAGGGTGCCTGCTTCTCTCTCTTGGTGAACGACTAGGCAGCCGCACTATACCAGGTGCTTATTTCTTCATTAGGCCTTTTGTTGGATCTTAACCTGACACTTTTCAGGCGAGGAGAACCACCAGGTGTGCCAACCCCTTCTCTTCATGTTGAACCCTCTAGTTTTATTCGGATCTTATCTAATTACAAAGGTGTACATATATTATGCTTGCTAACTTCGATCTTTTTCAAAGATTATCATGTGTACATGTGCACACCCATGTCCTTTATCGGATCTACGCCTGCAGAGATGTGTGCTTTACACTGAATGTTCCTAGCCCTTCTGCTCTTCATCCTTCCTAACTTGGTGTTATATTTCTTTTATTGTTTCTTTTATGTGCACTATGTTGCAGGTTGAGCAAACAACAGCTATGGGCTTCAGTTACTGTTACCCAAGTTGGAAGTCGTCCACCAAGCCCAACAACACCTGCTACCATATTCCACCAGCATCAAAGAATGTTGGAGATGGAAAACAAGATCAGCATCAAGAATGTTGAAAAGGAGATGGCAAACAAGATTAGTGACCTTTGTGGCACGTCAATATTGGGATAATTTGGTTATGAATTTAGAGATATATGTGTGAATTGTACGTCAACATTGAGATAATTTGCAGGTAAACATTGATGCAGCACATGAATTGATCTAATGTGTAAATTTGTTGAATTCTAGTCATCAAAGAGTCAGATACTAGACTGCCTCCATCAAACTTATGTGTTATGTGATCTTGTGCCAGACAACCAGATGATGCAGTAGGAGCAACCAGCTTTCTTTAATGTTATTATTCTAACAATATATTTTGCATCAAGACCCCCACAACAGCTTGATGGAGAGGTGAGGAGGATCCATCCAAAGGGTGACCTTCAGCTGCCGCTGCCAAGGTACACCCTTTTCATGTAAACAAAGCAAATTAAAATATTTCCCATGGTCAAAATTGTAGGCGTCATAGCAATCTCACCAGTAGTCACCACCAGTAGTCACCGCATCTCTGATCCTGGTGTGAATTGTAGGCTTGAATTGTTTAAGCATAAGAAATACCATGAAGCAGTAGTATGATACACCCAAGCTATGAAAAGGAACCCAAAGGATCCTAGAGTAAGCATTTTTGGCTGTTTCTCTGTTTTTCCTTCTAAAATAAATAACTCTTGAAATTACAAGTAATTTCTTAGAAACTAAATTTGTATTCTAAAGTCAAGCTATGTGGCTGTCTTTTCTCCTTGGCATACTTAGGCCCTGTTTAGTTACTCATCCAAAAAATTTTCATCCATTCTATCGAATCTTTGGACACATATATGAAACATTAAATGTAGATAAAAAAATAAACTAATTACACAGATTGGTTGAAAATCGCGAGACGAATTTTTTAAGCCTAGTTACTCCATGATTAGCCTTAAGTACTTACAGTAACCTACATGTGCTAATGATAGATTAATTATACTTAATAGATTTGTCTCAGTTTCCTGACGAGCTATGTAATTTGCTTTTTATTAATTTTTAAAAATCCTTCCCGACATCGACACCCAAAAAATTTTCATCTCAGGGCCTTAACAGATCCTGCACCGCAAAACATCACAGAACTTCTGCTTAAAAAAAAACCATCACAGAACTTCTGCTAACGGATTGATGAATACTGCATTTTTGTAACCGAAGTGTTGTGACATTAAATGCGAGGGAAAACTTGACCCAACAGTAGTCGCACAATGCGAAACAACAAATTTGCCGCCACCGTCAAACATTATCACTGCTACTACTGATAGCAGGCAACTACTGCTGGGCGCACTGCACCCTCTGCGCACCGCCCGGCATATCCTCGTCCTCGTCGTATGCCTCCTGGTGGTGCTGCTGCCGCCTCCGCATCTCCTCCTCGATGTTCACGTCATACGGCATCGTCTCCTCGCACTCGTCCAGCTCCATGTCAGTGTACTGCGACACCGGCTTGGGTGGGAGCACAGCCTCCAGCGCCTTGCACTGCTCCAGGCTCAACGAGTCCGGGAAATCCACCGAGAAGTGGATGTACAGCTTGCCCTTCATGAAGGGCCTCTGGTACATGGGCATGCCTTCATCGTTGATCGCCTTGAAAGAATCTGCACAAATTATAAATAAACAGTGAGCATTGGCCAAAGGAACAAGGCAGAATCAGGCCTTGTTTAGTTCCGAAAACTGAAAAGTTTTCGCAACTGTAGCACTTTCGTTTGTTTGTGGTAAATATTATCCAATTATAGACTAACTAGAGTCAAAAGATTCGTCTCGTGATTTACAGTCAAACTGTATGATTAGTTTTTGTTTTCGTCTATATTTAATGCTTCATGCATGTGCCGCAAGATTCGATGTGACAGAGAAT
>Ga0182004_10005697_pt1 | contig 10134 bp, 8 predicted proteins | sample Sormic07211540_1_FD_120479 | JGI IMG/M metagenome (GOLD analysis project Ga0182004, IMG submission 120479) | Endophyte microbial communities from Sorghum bicolor roots, Mead, Nebraska, USA - 072115-40_1 MetaG | ecosystem: Host-associated > Plants > Roots > Unclassified | place: USA: Nebraska...
TATATTTTATAGTGATCCCAAGACAAGAGTGACCGACACAGTTTCAAACTGAGAAAATTTAGAAGTTATTTGTGTCTTTCAATTTGTCAGGTTTGGCTAAATCTTCTCAATGACCATATAAGTAGTACTACAAACTCCATTTTCGTTCTAAAATACAAGTATTTCTTGTATTGTCTCAAGTCAAACTATCCCAATATCGATCAGATTTATATAACACTAATAGTTTTTGCCCAGAAAAACAATAGTAACTACGTATATCAAACAAATTCATTATGAAATATATTTATGGTTTACTTTTTCTAGTTGGTAATGTTAATACTATCATTAAGGTTTGTTTGGCTCTGACTTTTCTAGCTTCTTGAGTGAAGCCATGTCAAACCACATGCACAAAAATGGATTCACGGAAGAAACTTGTTTTTACTAGGATTATGATGGTGAAGCCACATAAATATGGCTTTTCTATCTTGTGTTCGATGAAGCTGGAGATAAAGAAGTTTTGTTAACTGATGTCCATTTTTTATCAAATTTATTAAAATAGTTTGACTTAATAGGATAACCTAAGTATGTTTATGTGTTTGGAGGGAGACTTGTCTTGTTTACTTCCAAAAAAATTTACAAAATATGAACAGTAGCACTTTCATTTATAGTTAACAAAAATTGTTCAATTATAGACTAACTAGACTTAAAAGATTCGTCTCACAAATTATAAGTAAACTGTATAATTAATTAATTCTTTTATCTATATTTAGTGCTTCATGCATGTACCGCAAAATTTGATGTGACCATAAATATGAAATTTTTTATAAAATATTTTGGGAATTAAACAAGACGAATTAGGGAAGGGGAGCAAGACCGCACGGGACGGGGGAAGTTGGCGCGTCACCATCCTCATCTCGACATTGGAAAGCGTGCACGGAAAATCTCTAAAGTCCAAAAAGGCCAAACCCCACACCGTTCGATCCCTTTCTTCACCGCAACGAACAACAAAATCCAAGCAAGACGCACCGGAACCATACGCACTCAGCCCATGTGTCACTGGCGTGTGGACCCAGGACGTACCACGACATGTCTGGTCCCACATGTCATCCGGCCCGTACGCTAACTCATCCACCGAGCCTTATCTCCACATCACCATCCATGCGCTGCCACGTCACCTCCATATCCCCCTGCCGTCACCGTTCTAGACTCCTATCCTAGCTATACATTCGAATCCCTAAACCCACCCTCCAACAAATAAAAATTTACATCCAGCTCCCAAACGAGGACTAAAACGTAACACTGAACTACCAACAAAACCCAATACAAGGGCATAAACGAAAATCACAAAACTTCCAGGGACCCCGCCCGTGCGACGCTCGCCTAGACCCCCATTATTAAAGCCCAAACCGTCTTTACCGTAACGGCACCACCTCCCTTGCTTCCCTTCGCGCGCACGCCTCCGCCCGCCCCCGCGCGATTTCGTCGAGCACCTCCGCGGCGCGCGCGCCCGCCCGCCCATGGCGACCCACGCCGGCGAATCCGCCGCGGGAGAGGAGTCCTCAGCGATGCGCCGCCTCCGCCGCCTCTCCCTGCACCTCCTCCATCCCCCCGCCGCCGGCGCCGGCGCCGCTCCACCGGCCTCATCAGGCGATCAGCAGCTGGCCCTCGCGGCGTGCGCGGGCGGGCGGGCGCGCCGCGTGGAGGGGGGCGCGGACGTGGCGGCGGCGCTCGCGGCGTACCTCCGCGGCCGAAACCGCGCGACGCAGATGCGGCTGTTCGACTTCTTCCGGGCGCGCCCGGACCTGCAGACGCCCGTCGAGCTGACCACGGCCGCGCACCGCGAGCTCTGCTACCGCCAGCTGCGCGCGCTCGTGCGCGAGGCCGGGGTGCGCCCGCTCACGCTCATGGCCAACGACCCCGCCGAGTACTTCGCCGTCATGGAGGCCGCTGGTGGCGCCGACATCTCTCTCGGCGTCAAGCTCGGCGTCCAGTACAGGTTGGTGGGTGGGTCGGTGTTAGGGTCGCGCTCGCGCGCCCGCCTTGTGATCTTGAGTTCTTAATTGACTGCTTTGGTAGACTAATTTGCATGCTTCAGTTGATAGCGATGCTTCCACAGTCCACATGTTTCATATCGGTTAGTGATGGAGTTAATTTTGTTGGTTAATCAGCACTGCAGAGGGCTTATCGCTAACAATACGTGGTAATTAACTTTGGTAGGTAATGACGGTTACGAACAAAAATTATCTTCCCCACTTCCAGTTCGTTGTAAAATTCTAGGCTGTATATGACTTTTGTCTGCCTGCTTTAAAGAAAGCCGAAAATTCAAGTATGTTATTTAATATAACATGATGGATCATAGGGGACAGGGTACATAGACCATGCTACCTAATTTATGGGCCAATTGAACCGATCCAGCTGTCTGTACAAATACCTAGCAACCTTTTCTTTATATAGACTCATGCAATCTGTTGTCACATTCAAAAGGAAAGATGCTCTAGTGTGAGAGTGAGGTTGGGTCTGTCGGTATCTTAATACACTATTTGCCATTGAAGCCTCACCTGTATTGGTACGAGTGGCTTTCAGGGACAGAGTTTGAGCTATTTGTATTTTCCATTATTTCCCCTTCTTTTATTGGGATTAAATTTTTGTTTTCGGGTGTACATAGGATTTCAATTTTCTTTCTGTGAATGAGGTCCTGCTTAACTTATTACAATAAAGATGCATTAATTACTCAGGACAATGATTTGTTTAATTCCATGCAAAATGTACTTGAGCAGTTGAAGTTGCTTTTGGAGAACTTTCTGGTGTCGCTGTTTTTCAGCTATTAAACTGATCAGATAGACGATAACGATCAATTACTGGTCTTGAAATCACAATCAATATGGACACTTTTTATCTCTACTATATGTTTTTTTTTATTTTGATGATGGGCCCAGATCCAAACTCTGCCGCCATATATTATCAGTTGCACATATTTGAATTTGTCAAAGTGTCCTTGTGGATTAAATTTTGTAGCCAGCTATATACTCTCGACCTCATAGCAGTCTTAGGTCTCTCATATTGTACTAACTTAACCTCCTTGCTAATGCAGCCTCTGGGGTGGTTCTGTCATAAACCTAGGAACCAAAAAGCACAGGGATAAGTACTTTGATGCAATTGACAATTTGGATTATCCAGGCTGTTTTGCAATGACAGAACTACATCATGGTTAGGTTCTCCACTTATTTATATCCACTAATTAGTGTTGTCTCTATTCTTTTGTTGCATAGCAATTGATCAATGTACAGTGCAGCTACAGTGTTTCAGTACTGTTGCGGTGTTTGTTTTGAATGGCGCACAGTAGGGCTTGTACCCAGCACCTAATGCACTGTTACATATTCAAAATAATTGATACTAAATTTCCCCTTACCATTATTACTCTTTTCCTGCAAATAGGATCGAATGTACAAGCCCTACAGACTACCGCTACATTTGATCCTGTCACTGATGAATTCATTATTAATACCCCAAATGATGGAGCTATTAAGTGGTGGATTGGCAATGCCGCGGTTCATGGAAAATTTGCTACTGTCTTTGCAAGGTTAATTTTACCCCTTCAAGGAAAAGGAGGGGAACCTGCTGATATGGGCATCCACGCATTTATCGTCCCCATACGGGACCTTGAAACTCACGCTGTTCTTCCTGGAATCGAGATCAATGATTGTGGGCACAAGATTGGCCTAAATGGTGTAGACAATGGCGCACTGAGATTCTGCTCAGTTAGGATACCCAGAGATAATCTTCTGAATCGGTTTGGCGATGTGTCACGGGATGGAAAATACACAAGCAGTCTGCCCACAATTAACAAAAGATTTGCAGCAACCCTTGGGGAGCTTGTCGGAGGACGAGTTGGCATTGCATATTGTTCTGTGGGTGTTCTCAAAGTTGCAGTAACAATTGCTGTGAGGTATGCTCTTCTGCGCCACCAATTCGGTCCACCTAAACAGCCTGAGATCAGTGTGTTGGATTATCAGTCTCACCAGAACAAATTAATGCCCATGTTGGCATCATCATATGCATTTCACTTCGCCACAGTAATGTTAGTGGATAAGTACTCGGAAATGAAGAAAACCAATGATGAGGATCTTATTGCTGACGTACATGTTCTTTCATCTGGGTTGAAAGCCTACATAACTTCATATACAGCGAAGTCTATAAGCATCTGCAGAGAAGCATGCGGTGGCCATGGCTATGCTGCTGTAAATCGTTTTGGAGCTCTGCGCAATGACCATGATATATTCCAAACATTTGAGGGGGACAACACTGTTCTTCTGCAGCAGGTACTGATCAGCATCCTTCATAAAAGCCAGCTGATGGCTTGTTTTCAGACTGATAATATTTGACGGGCATGTTTTCTGAAATAAGCTGAGCTCAAGGGAAGTTGGGATCAGTTTCTAAAAATGCTATGAAGTTACTTTTCTTTAAATAATGTGCATCTTCTCATGCTCTTGTAGGTTGCTGGAGATCTTCTGAAGCAATACCAGGAGAAATTCAAGGGAGGGACACTTTCAGTTACCTGGAATTACTTGAGAGACTCCATGGGTACTTACCTGTCCCAGCCTAATCCTGTCACTGCCCGATGGGAGGGCGAAGATCATCTGCGGGATCCTAATTTCCAGCTGGATGCATTCAGAGTGAGTCATTTCTTCCCAGTTACTGAGACTTCTCATGTTCACTTCCGGTACTGATTGGGCAACCTTTCTTCTCAGTACCGAACATCTCGGTTGCTACATAGCGTCGCTGCTCGGCTACAGAAACATAGCAAGACACTTGGAGGTTTTGGTGCGTGGAATAGATGTTTGAATCATCTGCTTACACTTGCAGAATCACACATTGAATCTGTCATCCTTGCAAAGTTCATTGAATCAGTGAAAAGGTAAATTCTTCTAGTGAGTTTCTTCTGATTGCATTTTTGAACTGGTTCGGTGTGGATTCTTTGTGCTTCGAATGAATTCTTTTTCCAATCATCAAGCCACAAAATCACTGAATAGAAGAACCCAGGGACAGGGAATGCTTAGCGCTCTATATTATTCTTTTATGGACACCCGACTTAAGCTACTTGGAACTCTTTTTTTGTTTTAACCCTTATTATCCTAGCTTTTCTGTTTTACTGAACGGGCAAACCACAACAAATAAACTGGAGTTAAAATATATCTAAGGCAGCTCATTATTCAGATGTCTTTCATTCCTCTTTTGAAATATTCGAGCTCTATATTGTGACCACAATTGGCAATCACTTACAATGCATATATGCAGTTGCCCTGATGAAAAAACACGCGAAGCATTGAAGCTGGTATGTGACCTTTATGCGCTCGACAGGATCTGGAAAGATATTGGAACATATCGGAATGTAGACTATGTTGCCCCAAACAAAGCTAAGGTGTGTGGTCTCATTTCATACTGAAATTTCAGTTCTAGCTTCACAATGTAAACTGGAGCCTAGAACCTGACACAAGTCCTCCCTTGTATGTCTGCAGGCTATTCATAAGCTGACAGACTACCTCAGTTACCAAGTGAGGCTTGTGGCACGAGAACTCATTGATGCATTTGACCTTCCAGATCTCATCATCCGTGCCCCGATTGGCATGCAATCGGAGGCCTATGCACAGTACACCCAGTATGTTGGCTTTTAGAGTATATACGTACAAACAATATAGATTGGATAAGTTCATATATTATTAGGTTGCAATTAAGGTATATAGATAGATGAGCAAATAAGTTTCAGTTCTAGTATATGTAAACAGCAGCTGTGAAGCACTGGCTCCTTGTGAATAAATTGTCAGATTTTTTTTGGCCGAATTGTTTCTAATGAAGATTTTTATCAGTTCTAGTACATGTAAACAGCAACTGTGAAGCACTAGCTCCTTGATTTTCACTTGGTTCTGTATCTTGACGAAAAAACTTCTTATAAAGTCAGCTTATTCTCCATCATTGTAAAAAATAATGCCAGAACCTATGCCACAGCCCACAGCTACAGGTGACTAGGAGATACATGAGTGCAGAACTTTTCTAAATAATAATGCCAGAGTGCCAGTACATATGCCATATCTGCAAGGTGAGACACAGATTACATGCGCGCATAACTCATGATACGTTGCCTGATATATCTTTGTCACAACGGTTCTCATACGCCTTTCCAAGCATCAGGGACAGGTGACGAAGCTTAAAATCTGTAACACTGAGGCATACATAACTGACTGCACTATCACTAATATTAGGCAAAAGATTGTACTACAACCTGATTGTTCACAAAATATATACCAAAACACTAGAATTTGTCATCCAGAACAGATAGGAAGAAGTCATACACCACAATCGACATATCTTAAGCATGTGGAGCATTTGGTCCAACTCTCTTGTAATCATCACAAGCCATCTCATAGTTCTGCTTGAGCTCCTCGTAGCACTTCAGTGATGCCTCCGAGAACTTTGTCAGGCGGTCAAGAACTGCTGTTAGTCTCGACTGCAGCCCTTCAGCTGACGCTACACTCCCACTCCCACTCTTCGCCGCCTCTGGTTCGCTGTTGTTCTCCAGCATCCCACACTCCTGCGACTCACTTCTGGGCTTGTTCTGCTCATCCTGGTGCTCAAACGAGTCACGGAGGAGCTGCATCACATCTTTGAGGGACTTGCATACCTCGTCAGCAGGAAGAGATTCTGTCATGGCAAGCCAGTCCCTGCAGAGGACAAATATGGGAGGGGAGACGGCCTGACGGGGAGGGAAGGAGACCTTGCGCTTACGCCTCCGGCGGTCCTGGGGTGGCTGCAGGAGGCACTTCTGCAGCCATGCATTGAGGGCCTCAACATACGATTTGTGAGCAGTGACCCAGTTTCTGAAGCTGGAGGAGAAGCTGTCCATCTCATTGCACAGATGCATTGCCGCCTGGCGGCGGTGCTCGCCTTGATGCACTGGGGTTGAGTTTTTCACATGGTATGCCAATGTGATCGTGATGAACTGTTTGTGGTGACATTCCAGCATCAATTTCCACATTCTGATTAGCCTATACGGGAGTTAGATCAAGGTTAGTAGACAAGAAATGTCAAAAACAGGATTTTGATCAGCTAAGACTGAAGGTAGAATTATGAGCCATCAGAATGTTTCAGCAAAACAAGGTAACTTCTGAGGATAGGCTGTGAACTGTAATCTTGTGATTCTCAGAATTGTACTATCATTCAGCCAAAAAATAAATTTGAAGTGGTATTGACAGTTAAAATATTTACTAAACTTGGTGTATATTAACCAGAGCTGTGGAATCGGCATGTAATTGACCATTTTCTACCTAATAATGGAATGGCATGCAACTCTCCTATGTGTTCGAGAAAAAAAAATCTTTACTAACATACACTGAAAAAATGAAACAGGAAGATTGCATTCGAAATTGTGGTATAAGAAATGAAATACTGTCCATCAGGTATATACCCTTGAATTAGCTCGACAAGTTGTGGCTGCAGTTCTTCATCCCTTATCTTCTCAATTCTTTTAGAGATTGCATCAACAGCTTGAATCGCAACAGATACCCTGGAATGGAGATCCTTCACAACAGCTCTAGTCTTATCAATCAGCTGCGCATTTAGGCCTCGTGCAAATTGACGCCGGAGGAGGTTACATTTCTCATCATAGGCGTTTCTAACATTTTCACTGGCCTACATAAACCAAGTAAGGTGGTAAGGCAGTAATAATGATTTGTAATGCCAGCAAGTGTCCAAACACCTCATAGCCTACACCCTAGTTTCTTTAATACTCCCTCCATTCCAAAATATAAGATGTTTTGGCTTTTCTAGATACAGTGTTAGACATAGTGTATATCTAAGTGCATAGCAAAAGTCAAAACGTCTTATAATTTGGAATAGAGAGAGTAGTTAGGACTTAGCACACAATAAACGATTTACAAACTACATTTGAACTATTAGATTAGAAAATGCAATATTAATAAAGATCATGTATTGCATGTTCTCATTTATCAACCCTTGTGACGATGTACCACTTATCTCAAAAAATAAAGTCATAAGCGCTTCAAGATTAAACACCAGTTTTTACTTGACATCTATAAACGAACAGGCATTCCATGTAGAGGTATTCATGAGACTAGCAAAAGGTTTGAGATTGACAGCATATTAGATGAGCTTATTGATTCTGTATTTATGATACCTTGATTTCATCATATAGTTTTCTCTCCCATGCGTGTAGCCTGTCCAAAGTAGAAGAGTGGCTTCCAGATACCATGGCGAATTCCTCAACAAAATCACTATTACTGTCATCCACATCATCTTTAATTATCGATGTCATAAGTGCACTCTTAGATGATGATGAAAGAGATGAGACAGAACGCTTCCATGTGACAACCTTTGAGACATGCTGCGCAGTTTCTACAGAGACAATTAAAATTAGTACTTCAGGAAAACATTATGATTAGGGAAGAGAATAATGAAAACACCCCAGTTACCCTGGTTGAGAATAACATCACGATTGCAGCACACTCGAAGTGCTGACACAAATCGGGCAGTAGGTAGCTTGCCTGGAGAACCTAGAATTTGGGTAATAAAACGAATTTAAGATTTATTAAAAAATGCTGAGAAGATCCTGAAAAAGACATAGAAGATATATGTAACACTCATGATTATCACCTGGCATTTTAGCACATATGTCAAGTCTGATCTTCTTGGTTTCAAGCATTCTGGAAACCTCATTTCCTGCTTCAGCTGCACGCATAAACCGGGTTTCAATGTCCTTCATGCTCGACACAAAATCTTTGGCTCGATGAGTGATGAACTCTGAAGGATCCTCTGCCTCCGCACATAATTCTTTTTCCATTTCGCTTTCCTCCAATTTTGCAGCAACCTGCTCAGAAGTAGCTTTGGTTGAAGTATCCACCAACTGACTTGGTTTCCTAGTCCCACCTTGCTTTGGTTCTCTTTCCTGCTTAGATGGTGCATTATCATCAGGAAGCTCTGTATGCTTTCTTTCAGACATGATTTCTTCTTCACCTTCTTTCAATGGAACTACTTCAGCTACCCGTGACTCTCTTAGACCCTTCAATCTACTGAAGTTCAAGGTTACTCCATTCTCATTGTTGGAGGAAGAGCTACTAGCAGCATCAATGGGATCAAAGAAGTCCCATGACGTACACAATTCTGGAGGCAATGGTGGCGGGGGCGGGACAAAAGCTGAGACTGGAGATTCATGCCCCACAAATTCAGCAGCAGATGGATCTATCACAAAGGTCAAAGGAGCGGTTGCTGCTGCTTTCATGCAATGGATTCTTGTTGAGGGCTGAGTAGTCAAGGGACTTGCTCGATGTGCTGGAGAGGCAAGATTCTCTACTGCACGCGAAGGTGAGGGAGATGCCATAGAGGAATGCGATGGTGACTTATCCACTTCTGAAATGGAGAGTGATGATTCTGGTGAGATCTCAGACTCAGCATACCGCCGCAGTGCAGTACCCACAGTGCGGAGGGATTGTGTGTAAGATAAGTGCGCTGCTGACAGTGCATCCCTTGAGTCAATGGTTTGTCTGATATGGCGCATCCGATCCTTGCACAGAACAAGGGCATCCTCTCCAGTGGCTTTGGAAGGAGAAGAACCCATTGAGTTCCACTAAACTGCAGATTGCCTACTCTATACTCAAGACCAGTAAATTCATCACAGTCCAACTACAGATAAAAGCTTCCACCAACTAGAATCTTTCTTATGATAAGTAATGGTCTTTGCTCCTCTGATCCTGTCAACAGAAAAAAAAAACAATACTTATCAGACTGCAGAACATACAAATGCAGAAATGAATTTGACAGAATTGACCTAAATCAAACTTCACAGCACTTGAATAAGACAATAACTAAATACTCAATATAGGTCCACTGTCCACAAAAGTTGGCCACATCTGCAGCCAACTTGAGCTGAAGTGGCACATTACACGGCCTCATGATTGTCATTTCAGGCAGATAATTAATCTGGTAAGCAAAAGATAAAAGGGGCAGAGCAATTGACATTGATCGAAGTCGAAGATATTAGACTATCAGAGTAGGACATGGCGCAGGTCTAAGAACCAACATCATACAGCAAGGGAAATAAAGCAAAGAAACTCTTCTGTTCCTTCACAAGATAACCTCAAGCGCACA